>PPYE01433771.1_pt1 | contig 10094 bp, 5 predicted proteins | sample 1559881 | NCBI WGS metagenome assembly PPYE01 (sample SAMN08240022, study PRJNA423297) | Human gut metagenome, whole genome shotgun sequencing project.
CGGAATATGTGGCTCTCATTCTCCGGAATGGTGGCTCTCAAAGTCCGGACAGGTGGCTCAAAGAGCCCCGGAATAATCAATCTAACTTATACGAAGCAACGCAAGAAGGATATGCTTCTAATCATCATAGCGATACTATCCCTTATCGTATTGTTGATTGCAATTATACGGTTTTCAACACCATTTTAAAAGCATACTTTTAACACATCGTTTTTGACAAAACAGAAAGCGACCAGTTTTAAAACTGGTCGCTTTGAATTATCATTCGGACATCATGTTCCGGCTAATCCAAAAACTCTGTATCCTCCCAAATGTACTTCTTCCAATAGGGGCGTAACTGTATCAACTAGGATCAAGGATGAACTTTAAGCACTCAGATAATAGTTGAACTATTGTGCATGGCTCTCTATAAGCAATTAATAAGTAAAGAAATCATTCCCCAAAAAATATTTCGATAAAAATTCTAATACATTACTGCCAAAAGATGTTTGCACTTTACACAGATTAAGTTGCTCGTTTGATTTTTGAACCCACGATTCTAATTGTTGTTTACGCTGATCGTCTGGTAGGGCAGTTCGATACATATATAGCTGCACGAGAGGTTCTAGTTTGTCAATTTGATACGCTAGAGCTGCATTTATATCTGATATGGCATCAAACTCGTTCCATAGCTGTCCCATATTATGAAACGAATGGAAAAAGGGAAAGGAGTCTAGTGCAGCAATTTTTTGCATTGCTGCCGTTTCGTTTTCCTTTTTGTCCACAGTTTGTCTGATAGCGGGAATATCACCTGTATATATTTCGGGTAAATCATGAACAAGCAAAAGGTTGATAATTTTACTTTTACTATATTCTGCAGCATATTTATTTTTGTCATCTTTGCTTAGGAAAACACAATCTTCAATTTTTTCAGTAAGCAATATCTGTGCTAGCAGACAACATCCCCAAGTATGATCGGCAACTGATTCGACACGCATTTTTTTATCAATTTCTCTTCCTTTTTCAAGCCATCCACTCCTCTGAATAGTTTTCATAGAATATAACCTTGATATTGCACTCGAATAAATATTAGTTTCATCCAAATGTTCCTTGACACTAAGAATGTACTTTTTTAACACAGGACTAGTAATACTCACATCATTCATTAGCTTCCCAATTAATTTGGTAAAACCGGTTTTTTTGTCATTAATATTGTTCTTATACCTTTGATATATTGATAGGCTAATTATTGTAATTATATTTACTCCTTGACGTCCTCTGTCAGTGGTAGTGTTTATACTATGGAAGAGGAAGCTATACAAGTTTTCCATGTTTTTTACAGTGCAAAGTGATGTGAAACCAAGATTAATATCTTCTCCGACTTTATATGCGTTTGTTGTGTAATATGCAACATGAAACATTAAATTTATATCTCGAATCTTTTCGTTATAGATAAGCAACGAGAAAAACTCATCTTCATATTCCTTACAACCTAGATAGATAAGGCTAATACCAATACTTCGAAACAGCATAATTTTATCTATATCATCATCTTCACAGAGTTGTTCTAGTGTTTCTTTAAGCTTATCATACCGTTTGCATAAAAAGGAAATTGCACACTTTTTTGATTGACGTGTTCCAACACGTCCAAGCAAATATACCGTTTGAATTTTTGCTTTAGAACCTAGCTTGTCAAATACTTTTGTTATGTTGATCGTAATTCGATATTGTCTATTTGGCTCTTGGCTTAAAATCGAAATAATAAATCTGTTAATGCTCGGCGTAAAAATACAGTCGAAAGTGTTAATTTTGTTTTCTTCTCCTGTTTCTGCCGCATTTAAGTAATGGATAGCAAAAAAGAAATCTCTAAAGGCAGGGCTTTTAAATACTACAGAATTAGTCCATGGATAGGATTGCTCATTTTTATTCAACATGAATAAAGCAATATGTTCTGCGGTATCAGACAACTGCTTTTCATTCATAATTGTAAGAAAATATTCTGATAGTACCCTACCGGTATCAAGTGTAAACAGGCTTTCTTTGTATTCAATATAGCGTCGTGCCGCGAAAATAACTGTTCGATATTCAACTGTATTACCAGATAATTTTTTGCAAAATGTTATAATATTATTTATGAGAGAATTTGTCGCATCACACATTTTTTGAGATGCCTTTTTATTGGGAACTACGGATAGCGTTTTTAAAATTTTCTCAACAAGAAAACAAAATTCTGATGTAGTTGAATCCACTGGTGATAGCTCAATTGTATGTTTTATTACAAACGGTATTGGGTTTGATCTTCGAACGAAGGGAGGAAATTGATTGCTATCTAACTCTCCACAAGCAAAAACAAATCGGACAGTCCCTATTTTTTTCCATTGTTTAAGTTTACTTAATAAGGTGTTTTCTTGTTCCGTATTCATTCGAGCATAACCATTAAGTCCATCAATAAATAAAATACTGGATTTATGTGAATTTATTTCATTTTCGATGTATTTTAAAACTTGTTCAAAGTCAGGTATTGCTGTGGGAGGGATATCGATCCTTTCCTCGTCATAACAATGCAGATCTATTAATGCAGTATAACAGTCTAATGGTTTTGGCATATTTAGGAAAAGAAGTGAAAGCAATGTCGACTTCCCTGTACCTGGTTTTCCCTTAATAGCAAGCGGACAAGGATAATTTTGATCAGCTTCAGCTATTTCTTTGCATAGTTTCATAATAATTGATTGCGGAACTTTTTTTATCGGCCTATATTTTTTGCTCTGAACTAGAATTGCCTTTGCCAGATTTCTATCAGTATTATTATCATGAGCTGTTTGAGCGATGGGATCAATAAAAAAATGGTTCATATCACTAGTATTTATATGAGTTTTCTTTGTACGAATACATACATTATTTTGCATATCATTAAATAATCTGTTTAAATATGTGTCAATTTGTTCATAATGTCCCGCAGCATACCATATTGGAGCAATACCGCAACTAGCCAAGTATTCTTGCCGTTCCATAAACTCCGTTTCATTTTCTGGAGCAGAAATTATTGCAAAGTGGTAATTTGCATCCTCTTTTACACGTTCTTTTACTTGTTTAAGTATTTCAAGATACCGATCTTCGCACAAACTGCACCCTAAAAAGAGAAAACGTATTTCATTAGCCATCTTTTCAAACAGTGTAGGGAATATCCTGTTTGCTTTATTTTTATATTTCCTTGTAGCGTCAAGTGGTCCATATAATTTTGAATACTGGTTTTCGCTAAACACTATAGTATTTTTATCTTTAATGCAACCATGAATTTTCAGCAAAATATGATCTTTGTTGGATGTAATTCTTTTAAGTTGTTGATTCGTAAATGACATACCGTATACAATTTGCTCTAATGGCGAACCATAATTTTGGTATACGGTTTCAATTACTGTATCAAGATTGGAGCTCAATAAAGGACTTTTGGCAAACAATTTAGGTAACCATTGAACTAGGGCACTGGAACTGATAGTGTCATTTTTATCTAATGCAAAGAAATCTTGTATTTTTTCTGTAAATGCCGCATCGTACGTTGCTATAGTAGTAGCAGCTAGTTCGTATCGAAACGGTATATTTTTATTATTTAAAATATCAATAATTTTTCCCTGTATGCCTAATTGATTAGCATAATCTAGGAGAAACTTTTTCCATTGAGGAAATTTGCTACCGCTTATACATGAAGAAAAGCCGCTGCCAAGGAATGGCACGATTGTGCCACGCTGATAATAACGTGATAATAGTGAAAAATTTGCTTCTGATTGCTTTTTGATTGTCTCTGTTAAGTCCATTATCATCAATCCTCTCTAATTGTGTTTTGGTGTTTTCCTTTTCTTATTCTGTTTTTGATTGTTTTTACTATGTTTTACCTTCCGGGATCGAAAATTTGGGTATAGAAGAGCAAAAGATATCTTGCTCAAGTAACCCAATGGTGCAGAGTAATTCCACGAAGTTATTGATGATCGCAATATCTTTCGATGAATGGCTGACAAATAATTTCCAAATTCATCACTCTCCAGCAGTCTTTTTCTTTATTATATCGATTTATTGTCGAAAAAGCAATATTAATTCTCTTTTTAATTAGAAAAAAACTGAAAATAAGGAATAATAAAAATCCCGTTCTATCAAAAGCTGAAAAGCAGATGATAGGACGGGATTTTTTAAGTTATGGAGGTAGAACTTAAATTGTGCAGTAAAAAATATGGATTACTCCCGACGTTATATCGGCTCTGCGTACTGTGTCTATTACCGCAACAGTTTGATGAAATATGCTTCGTTATCTATACCTTTTCGCATAATAAAAAAACTGGCAAAAGCACGATATTTGTGTTATGACAAAAGGAAGAAAAGAATAAAATGATTTCAGCGAAAAGGTATACTTTTTCTCCAAGACGTCGATGATCAATGCCTTCTCACGGTTTGTGAGTCTCGTTAGATCGGCGTTGTGGCCTTTTTTAATATTTCGATTGTCTCTTTCAACACATCCACTTCAAGCTGCAATTCCTTGATTTGTGTTTGGAGTGCTTCGAGTTCATCTGATCTCATAGGGAAATCAGTTGGCGATAACGTCTGCCTAGGAATCGTGTTTTTCTTTGCCATAAGCCCTACATACTTCAAATATTTTCTGCGCCAGCCATAAGTGCGCATGCGGCTATAGCCAATCTCTCTTGATATGTATTTCTATTCTACATTTTCTCTCTGCTCAAAGCAACGTTGTATGGCTGCATATTTTAATTCTGCTGACGGATACCGGAAATGATTAGGTGTATTGCTACAATATGCTGTGCTGGACGCATCTTGTTTTAAACAGGCATGCCGATTCTCCAGTCCCGCTTTTTTCATTCATACCATCGGCAAAGAGTTGACTTGCCTGGATATCCCCAGCTTCGGATAGTTTCAGTGACGGAGCCTGTCTTTTCGTATTCTGCAAGTGCTTGTGCTTCCTATTCCTTTGTATACGTTCCCTGTGAACTTCTTCCTTTCAGAGTCCAACTTTTCGTCCGTATCCCCCATCTCTCCATAAACCTAGGGGTTTGGCTTTGATGCAGTTCAAGACCCTTCATCCGCACTAAAGCATTCAATCCCGAACTTCTTGCCTATCGGTGAAACATTCCGATTTATTGTTTATTTAAAATAATTTGTGGTTATTCAATTTAATCCATTGAAACATAAAAATAGCCTCGTCAATTATGATGTTGCTTTTATATTCACATTAGCTAGACTAAATAAATGGTAATTGAGACAATTCTGCGAATTTAGGCTTTATTTGTCGCCATTTATCTAACAGACGATTTCCGTATTTGTCTTTCCCCATAATATCGGTAACAAATTGTATAGGATTTGCGTAATCTGTTCCGTAATACGCATATATATTCTTTTGAGCAATTATCACACCATTGGCAATTTGTGCCCAATCTCCTTCTCGCTCCTTACCCATTTGTAATCGCATAATGTCCAGAAATAGATTCACTCTGGTACAGGCAGGTGGATGCGTATATTTGGATGGTGTTTCAGTTTTCCAGTAATCATTTTTAATACCAATAAGATAAAAAACACATTGTATGGCACTTCCAACTAATCTATATATCTGTTTTTGATCTAAAAGCATTGACTTTAATTTTTTGTCATTAATCAAATTCTTTTCAAGAATAGTCATGATTTGACATGCTGAAAACTGATCAGCATCTATCTCCATAACTTGCAAGGTTTCGTTATCAACACTTGAATCTGTATCGGCCATTGAAAATGCAATTGAACATTCCCCGTATTGTTGACGATACTGTATGTGACCACTTAATAAATGACCAATTTCATGTGCAATTATAATTTTTAACGCTATCATTGCAATATAATCAGTTATAATATTTTCTTCTATTGAATTGGATATGATTATTGATGTGTTTATTTTAACGCCATCCTCCGTTGTTGTGTTGATTTGAAAGTTATAGCTTTTTGCATCAAAGGGTTCATCTTTCATGATTACAGTTCTGTAGATACAAGATAGAATAGAAGCTAACCTGTAAATTGACAATAACGCACCTTCATATATGATTATTTTTGTTTCTTTTCCATCATAACTGCACATTGCTCCAACGTTAGGATCTTGCAAATATTCAACTGTACATTCACATTCAATATTACATGCATTACATAAATCTTTAAGCAGTTTAGAAGTATAGTGCTCATAATAATCAAATACTACAATGGGCTTATTTACACTTTGAAAAAAACTGAATGGAGTATGACCAATTAAACTGTTATAATATCTTACTTCTTCGGGGCTAACCTCGTATTCCTTTTTACCACTGATATTTATAAAAATCCCCCACCTTTCTAAACATATTACAAGATACTAAATCATCAAATATTTTTTTTATCTTATCTGGTGTGCAACAACACGTGTCATCGATTCTATATTTGCAATTCAAATTATTGTTACAACATTCTCCTCGAAATTTAGATAGTATACTAGGATATCCAGTCTTGTCTTTTGTCCCCAATGTTTCTTTAATAATACACTTTTCGCCATTTTCTTCACTAAAACTAGCAAAAACTTGACCGTTTATGCCCATCATTGCGATTAACAATTGAGCAAAACCTTCTGTTATATGTATATCTAATAACAAAGCAACAATCAGTATTGTGGAAACTTTCAAATTGACATACAAGTTTTTTTTCATAAAAACCATACTCATCATATCAGGTGATGATTTGGATATTTCCATACTTGTTTCAATTTTTTCATCAGAGCATAACAACTCTTTATTATGCTCTAAAAAAGTGACAATTTGCTCAGCATCACATGTATTATTCAAACCAAGATTAGCAATTTGATTATAAACTTCATTTTCTGAGCCGTACACTTCGATTTTTTCCATAACATAATCCTTTCTTTTTTTATTTTTAAGTTTATTAATAATTTCTTTAATTATAATTAAAAATAACAAATTTTTCAATAAATGGCGGAACGGATAAAAATTAGTATCACCTTTAACTATTTGTCATTTTTTTAGTTTTTTCTTTTTTCACTGGACAAATTCTTGTCTGCCTTCTTCGAATTCAAGGAAGTTTGGGTGTATCCTAAATAATTGGACAAGTATGTTAGAATAAGAGACAAGAAAAAACAACCCCACCAAGTGCAGCAAAGAATTTAAAAAACCATCGTCACTCTCTATCAATCAGGCAAAACTTACGCCGACATCAGGAAAGAGTAGGGCATCTCCTCTTCCGCTCTCTCCAACTGAATCCGCAAATATTGCCAGGTTCAGCTGGATGAAGACACCGTTCTCACCGCCCAACAGATTAAAGCTCTTCAATGCTGCAGCGCTGAACTAAAAGAGGAAAATCTCATCTTAAAAAAGCCACTGCAATCTTCACGCCACACTCAGACAGAGACTAAAAGCGTCCCAGGTTCTTTTCAAACAGCATCGAATCTCCATTTTTTGCCAGGTTCTGAATGTGAACCGGAGCACTTACTACAAGTATGTTCATTTTCCTTTCACTACAAAACCATTGAGTAAATAAATTTGGCCGAATCTATGTGTATTTCACTCGGGCAGAAATTCATCGACTTTTAGGCTGCGTAGAAAAAGATAACGACTAAGTATTTAAGGAGCTGCAGGATTTCAGTTTGATCGAAGAACACCGGCAGCTCGGAAAAATGCTGCCAACAAGATTTTTGTAGCTTCGCCCCAGGGCACCAAGAAGAATCCTCACACCAAAGAAAAGGTAAAAGCAGCCGAGAAATCCCTGGCGGAACAACGCAAGGAATTTCTGAAAAAACCCAATGCTAAGATTAAAGGCAAACAGCTGCATTTGGCCAAACTAGAGTAGAGGATTGCCGTCCGGTAGCAATATCTAATACAGCAAGCCGATGCTAGTGTCTCCGATGCCACCCTGAAGGCTGTAAAAGCCAGAATTTACTATGAAGACTAGAAAAGGACCCGGAAACGAATTAAATGCCGCAGAGAAGCTTGTAGACGTTGCTGTGACGGTTTTAGCTGAAGTTTTAGCTGAAATGGAAACCGCACATCGATCCGGATTGAAAATGTTTGGGTGCCACGGGAGCAGGTACAGAGTATCATGAAATGGATGCGTGGGACTGTATTTTGTGATGCCATCCAGGCGCTGCGACAGCAACTTAACGGAATACATAGCCTGAAACCTTATCTGAAAACGTATCTACACAACTGCTACCCTAGCGGAAAAGGCTTTCTGTTTTTCCTGGGAGTAAATGCGCCCTTTTTAGGTTTCAACAACCCTTCTTTTATTGATAAGTCACTTTTGAATGAGTAATTTTGATCTTATTGGGATTATAGCCATTAGCTAATAAGAATAGACGCAAATCCAAATCATCCATTTTATTTTTGGGTCCAAGAATAATTTCTTGAATGAAATATGGAGCAATGCTATCAAAACTTAAATCAACATAAGAAGATATATTATGATTTTTTTTGTCAAATTTAAAGGATAACTGTTTTCTAATAAACGGATAATATACACCTTCTGCTTGAATAAATTCATTCATTTTGTCGTAAAATAATTGGTCAATATACGATTGATCGAAGTTTTGTTGAATAAAATAATTTTGTGTTTTCCTTAATGGATAAAAAACCACTCTCCACTCTTTTTCTTCCGAAAAAGAAGCATCTTTGTAAAAAACAGCATTGTATAAAAAAGTATTTATCACGATATTAATTGCGTTTTCATAATACGAAGGTTCTAAATAACCATTGCGATCCATCGTTGCTTTTGTTTTTCCTAATTCTTTCAATATATAACACACTTGTGTTTCAAAAGCATCTTGTTTATCATAGTTTATTTCCATATACTTGAATCGTTTGTTATCTGCCCAATTTATTATATAATCTGAGTTAAATCCAATCGAAACTCCGGTTGCATCTTCAGCATAACCGCGCCATTGACTAAGTAAATCACCATCTTCTGAAAAGCAAGTTGCATAATAGCATATAGAATCATTAAGTATTGCAGACGCAACATTATCAAAATTCATGTTTTCGTAAAACTCAACAAAAGGATGAGTATCAGGATTTTCTTTTAAAAATTTATTACATGCAGTTTTTAATGCAGAACGAAAAATATTTAAGAAAGCAACTATTTCATTAAAATCATTAGATTTTCTAATATTTGACATTCTTATTGTTTTATTCGACAAAATAGACATCAATGTTTCACAAGAACAATAATGATAGATCTTTTTCATAATTATCTTTCCTCTTTCTATAATATTCAGAAATAAATCCTACTCAATATGCTATTATAAAAGAAGATTTTTGAAGTTTTCATTTTTCTTTTTCCTATCAAGAAGTATTTTCTTAATGTAAGGATACAACTAATAGATGTTTCTGTCAATTATATTTTTCTAAATATTAACTTACGAATATTAACATTATCTCCCAATTAAAATAGCAGCGACTGGAGCTCTCCCAAATCCGCTGCTTTATGCAAAAACTTTCTAAAAAGTGTTGACTTTCTTAGCTTTATGTAGTACAATAAATATAAAGAAACTCCGTTAGTGAGATTTGGCTGGCGGGCCGCTTCTCCTAACTAAGTTCCGAGGGCACGGAACTCAGACCTAACGAAGCTATTCTTCTATGGCAATGTTACCATAGATTAAATAGATTGTCAAGAGCCTGGTTCCGGTTTTACAGCAATTTTCCGGTATGTAGGCTCTTGATTTTTTATAGCAGTAAAAATCAAGAACGTGCAAATCGAAAGATAGCACGCAGAATTTTGAAAATAGAATTGCTCGCAAATTTGTGTTGTTGGTGGTGCAGGCAGGTCTGTACTCAAAGGTTGCAGCGGAAGCTGTGTCGTTGAGCGGATCGCCCTCTGGTGCCAGCGCCGTAAAGCTCCGCTTGTTCCGGAGTTCGAAAAAATTTGCAAGCAAATGATTCGTATTTTAGAGTGGCAGATTCGTCAAGTATCTTATCAGATTACTTGTAGCGTGCTTGAATGGGGTTCAAGAGGTCGCGAGTTCGAGTCCCGCCACTCCGACCATGCGGAGTATCATTAAAGGATCTGAAAAGGTCTGCTGATGATACTCCGCATTTTTTATTTCCAAGTTTATATAG
>PPYE01346027.1_pt1 | contig 10093 bp, 9 predicted proteins | sample 1559881 | NCBI WGS metagenome assembly PPYE01 (sample SAMN08240022, study PRJNA423297) | Human gut metagenome, whole genome shotgun sequencing project.
AGAAAAGATAATTATTCAAAACTATTTCCTATTTTTGCACCCATTATATATAAATAAGGTATAAGATGAACTACGGATTTGTAAAAGTAGCCGCAGCTGTGCCACACGTAAAAGTGGCCGACTGCAAATTCAATGTAGAGAAGATAGAAAGTCTGATTGCAGTAGCCGAAGGAAAAGGAGTGCAGATCATTATTTTTCCGGAAATGAGTATTACCGGATATACTTGCGGTGACTTATTCGGACAACAACTTTTACTGGAAGAAGCAGAAATGGGACTGATGCAAATCCTGAATAACACCCGCCAATTAGACATTATTTCTATTGTTGGCATGCCTGTGGTGGTCAACTCGACAGTGATTAATGCAGCTGCAGTGATTCAAAAAGGAAAAGTGTTAGGAGTTACCGCTAAAACCTATCTCCCGAATTATAAAGAATTCTACGAACAACGTTGGTTTACCTCGGCGCTTCAGTTGACAACAAATAATGTACGTCTCTGTGGACAAATCGTTCCGATAGGTTCTAATCTGCTTTTTGAGACTTCAGATACGACTTTTGGCATCGAGATATGCGAGGACCTTTGGTCTACTATACCTCCGAGTTCTTCATTAGCACTGCAAGGTGCAGAAATTCTTTTCAATATGTCTGCTGATAATGAAGGTATTGGAAAGAATAATTATCTTTGTTCTCTCATCAGCCAACAATCTGCACGTTGTATTGCCGGATATGTATTCTCGTCTTGTGGCTTTGGAGAAGAGCTAACCTTAACCCGGAAGTTTAATTCTCATCCTTTTGTACCGCAAGGAATAGAGCTAAATGAACATTGTGAAGAAGTGTTCTCCATACAGGTAGCGGGATTGGCACAAAGGCTTGTCCATACAGGAGCTAAAACTGCTGTAATCGGTATCTCTGGCGGGTTGGATTCAACATTGGCATTACTTGTATGTGTGAAGACTTTTGATAAGTTGGGATTGTCCAGAAAGGATATTCTCGGCATTACGATGCCAGGATTCGGAACGACCGACCGTACTTATCATAATGCCATCGATCTAATGAAATCGCTGGGTATCTCTATTCGTGAAATCAGTATCAAAGATGCTTGCATTCAACATTTTAAGGATATAGACCATAATATTAATGTACACGATGTCACATACGAAAATTCTCAAGCACGCGAACGTACACAAATATTGATGGATGTGGCGAACCAGACTTGGGGAATGGTTATTGGTACAGGAGATTTATCAGAACTTGCACTAGGATGGGCAACATATAATGGCGATCATATGTCCATGTATGGAGTGAATGCGAGTGTCCCTAAAACTCTCGTAAAATACTTGGTACAATGGGTGGCAGTAAATGGCATGGATGAAAATTCGAAAGCGACTTTACTCGATATTGTAGATACTCCCATCAGTCCGGAACTGATTCCGGCAGATGAAAACGGAGAAATTAAACAGAAAACAGAAGATTTGGTGGGTCCTTATGAACTACATGACTTCTTCCTATATTATTTCTTACGTTTCGGTTTCCGGCCTTCCAAGATATTCTATCTGGCAAATATTGCATTCAAAGATATGTATGATGAAAAAACCATCAAGAAATGGCTTTCTACCTTCTTCCGTCGTTTCTTTAATCAACAGTTCAAGCGTTCTTGCTTGCCGGACGGTCCTAAAGTAGGAAGTATTTCTATCAGCCCGAGAGGAGATTGGAGAATGCCGAGCGATGCCAGTTCAGCCATGTGGCTTAAAGAAATAGAGGCCTTGTAAGGACGTCCTATCAATAGGCTTGTGCCACCGCATTGGCACAACTGTGCCAGCATGATGGCATGGTTGTGACAATACGGTGGCACAGCTGTGACAGAGCGATGGTAAAGATATGGCATATTATAACTCTCCACCTTCCATTACTTCTTTTCTTATTTGCTCCACATTTGCTTCCTTGATTCTTCTAATAATATTCTTATAAATTCGATGAAAGCCATAGCCTCCTTCAGTCATTTCATGGATTGCATCTTCTTTTGAAACATTCTGAAAAATGATACGATAAAACGCACAAACAGCCCCTGTACGGTCAGAGCCGTGGTGACAATGGAAAACAATAGGCGCTTTACGATTTTTAATAATGCGTAATGCCTGTATCAATTGCTTTTCACTAATCGAATGTGCTTTAGTTTTTACCCGGTGAAGTTTTATACTTGTTCCTTTTGCTTCGTCATCATCACTATGTCTGTTTCGTAGATTAAGTACTTCTCCAATACCATACTTTTCTAAAGCTTTAAAGCCCTCTTTTGAAGGTTGCTCCGAACGATATACGCCCGAATCTATTTGATACAAATTTGTCAAATCACTATCAGACAGAATAATCTTATCCGCTTTCAGATTTTGACCGAAAAGAGAGACGGATAAGACTATCGCCAATAAGCATAGTGGGATTTGCTTTTGCATAAGCAATATGGATATGATTCTAAAAAACATTAAAGCACACCCTTACTAGATGGAAGTTCAAAATGATAGATATCTCTTTTAATTGCCATTTTCAAAGCACGGGCAAGGGCTTTAAAAATTCCTTCTATCTTATGATGTTCATTCTGTCCTTCCGCTTTGATGTTCAAATTCATCTTTGCCGCGTCACTTAGTGACTTAAAGAAATGAAGGAACATTTCCGTCGGCATCTCTCCTATCTTCTCACGCTTGAATTCAGCATCCCAAACTAACCAGGGACGACCACCGAAGTCCAGACAAACCTGACAAAGACAATCATCCATCGGTAAGGCATAGCCATAACGTTCAATCCCTCGTTTGCTACCTAAAGCCTGATAGATACATTCGCCCAGTGCGATAGCAGTGTCTTCGATCGTATGATGTTCATCTACTTCCAAATCTCCTTTAACACGGATGGTTAAGTCCATGCCAGAATGTTTTCCAATCTGCTCAAGCATGTGATCGAAAAAGCCAAGACCGGTAAAAATGTCACAAGTTCCATTTCCATCAAGATTCAAAGCAACATAAATATCTGTTTCTTTTGTAGTACGACGTACTTCCGCTTTCCGTTCTCCGGCAAAAAGGAATTCGGCTATCCGATCCCAATCAGTAGTTGCAAGAACACAGACTTCTTCTAATCCTTTTTCTTTCAGAGCTTCGGTCGAGTCTTGCAAATAAATTGCCCGGCAACCGATATTTTTGGCAAGTTCCACATCTGTGGGACGATCGCCTATTACAAAACTTCCGGCAAGATCGTATTCCGGATTATCCAGATACTTCGTCAACATTCCGGTACGCGGTTTGCGGGTGGGCGCATTATCTTCAGGAAAACTACGGTCTATCAGAATCTCATCAAAAGTAATCCCCTCCCCTTCCAATGTTTTAAGCATCAAGTTATGGGCAGGCCAGAATGTTTCTTCCGGAAAAGAAGGTGTACCCAATCCATCCTGGTTAGTGACCATCACAAATTCAAAATCGAGCTTACTGCGGATAAAGCCCAAATTACGGAATACTTTCGGATAGAATTCCAGTTTTTCCAATGAGTCGAGTTGGTAATCTACAGGAGGTTCGATCACCAACGTGCCGTCTCTATCTATAAATAATACTTTCTTCTTCATAAATTATCCTTGATAGTTTTTAAGAGCTGCCAATAGGGTATTATTTTCGACACGAGTACCGACAGTCACACGCAAACAGTTGCAGCAAAGTGAAATGTTATGGCGATTACGCACTATTATTCCTTCCCCTACCAAATAATTATAGATTTTCACGGCATCCGTCACTTTTGCCAAAAAGAAATTCGCATCGGACGGGAACAGTTTAATGGTACATGGAAGTTTTTCAAATTCCGCTTCCAGATAATCACGCTCTTCCTTCAACGTTTTCACCCAACGTTCTATCTCATAGTGCTTATGCAACATAGAAATAGCTTGTTGTTGAGTCAACTGATTGACATTATAGGGATATTTGATTTTACTAAGAATGTCTATAATTTCTTTGGAAGCAAAAGCCATTCCCAAGCGAATTGCAGCACATCCCCAAGCCTTGGAGAATGTTTGGAATACGACAAGGTTGGGATATTTATCCAGCTCTTCGAGGAAAGACGGAGCCTGGGAAAAATCATTGTAAGCCTCATCCAACATCACCAATCCTTCGAACTGACAAAGTACCTTTACAATTTCAGAACGGAGCAAGTCATTTCCTGTTGGATTATTAGGCGAGCAAAGGAAAATCAATTTGGTGTGTTCGTCGGTAGCCGACAGCAGTTTATCGGCAGAGAACTGGAAGTCATCATCCAGTAATACTTTCCGGTATTCCACATCGTTCACATCGGCACAAACCTGATACATACCATAAGTAGGGTCGATGGCTACGACATTATCTTTTCCCGGTTCGCAGAATGCACGAAAAACCAAGTCGATGGCTTCATCGCTACCGTTTCCAAGAAAAATATGCTTGGGAGATACTTTTTTGATTTTCGACAACAACGTCTTCAGTTCGCACTGCATAGGATCCGGATAGCGATTATGAGGCGTATTGTAAGGGTTTTCGTTTGCATCCAGGAAAACAGAGGCTGTAACTCCTTTATATTCATCTCGTGCCGAAGAGTAGGGTTTTAATTTCCAGATATTCGGTCGGGTTAGTTCTTGTAACGTTTTCACTTCTTTAAGTTTTAAATTATGAATTTTGAATTGCTTTGAGACGAACTGTGACGGCATTTTTATGTGCATCCAGCTGTTCATTAGCCGCCATCTCTTCAATAGCAGGACCGATAGCTTTTATTCCTTCCGGGAGGATTTCCTGAAATGTAATCTTACGGATAAAACTATCCAGACTTACACCGCTATAGGCTTTGGCATAACCGTTGGTCGGCAGGGTGTGATTCGTTCCGGAAGCATAGTCGCCGGCACTCTCGGGAGTTAATGAACCTAAGAAGACAGAACCTGCATTTATCACACGTTCGGCCACTTCCATATAGTTCTCCGTTTCTATGATTAGATGTTCCGGAGCATACGCGTTAGTCAGTTCCAATGCTTCATCCAGATCCTTCACTAAAATCAATTTACTATTCTCCAGTGATTTCGCCGCAATTTCACGACGGGGAAGTTCTGCTAATTGACGCTCCACTTCTTCCATCACCTCTGTTTGAAGTTTCTCGGAAGTGGTAATCAATATAGCCTGGCTATCTATTCCGTGTTCTGCCTGTGACAAAAGATCTGCTGCTACAAAAACCGGATTGGCAGATGCATCAGCCAAGACTTCCACTTCTGAAGGACCGGCAGGCATATCAATAGCTACATCACGCAGGCTTACCAACTGTTTGGCAGCTGTCACATATTGATTGCCGGGGCCAAATATCTTATATACTTTGGGGACACTCTCCGTTCCATAGGCCATAGCGGCAATAGCCTGCACACCACCAGCCTTGAATATTTTGCTGACACCTGCCAATTGCGCAGCAAAAAGGATAGCCGGATGAATATTTCCATTTTTATCGGGAGGCGTACAAAGTACGATTTCCTTGCATCCTGCAATTTTAGCCGGAACAGCCAACATTAATACAGTTGAGAAAAGCGGTGCTGTTCCACCCGGAATATATAAGCCGACCTTTTCGATTCCCACTGATTTTTGCCAGCAAGTTACCCCATTCATTGTCTCTACCTTCTTCCCGACAAAACGCTGGGAAGAGTGGAATGTTTCAATGTTTTGTTTAGCTAAAGAAATGGCAGCCTTTAGTTCATCCAGTATCGAACAAACTTTCCGTATTTAGTGCCGGACGTTTCAAAAGTTCTGTCCATTGCTCTTTTGAGGGATATTTAATCAATTTCATGGTTCATATTTTATCAGGAACGAATTTTCGTTCCTATCTATTTATACAATCATCTTTTCAATCGGCAGTACCAAAATACCTTCTGCTCCCAGTCCTTTCAATTTTCCGATAATTTCCCAAAAACGTTTTTCATCAAGTACTGTATGAACAGAACACCAGCCTTCCTGTGCCAATGGCATCACTGTAGGACTCTTCATACCGGGCAATACAGCTATGATTTCTTCCAGTTTGTCTTTTGGAGCATTCATCAATACATATTTTTTATCTTCAGCTGTTTTTACTGCGTTCATACGGAACAGCAATTCTTCGAGCACTTCTTTTTTCTCTTCGCTCATGTTCTTGTTGCCAATCAACAATGCTTCCGACTTCATTACAACTTCCACTTCTTTCAAGCGGTTGCTGACCAAAGTAGAACCGGAACTTACAATATCAAAAATGGCATCAGCCAATCCAATACCCGGAGACACCTCTACCGAACCGGTTATCACATGTATTTCGGCATTTACGCTATTTTTTTTCAGGAAGTTACGAAGAATAACCGGATAAGAGGTAGCAATCTTCTTGCCTTCAAACCATGACAAACCGGGATATTCAATATCCTTCGGCATAGCCAGTGACAGACGACATTTGCTGAATCCCAGACGTTTGACAATTTCCGCATCTTCCTCCTTTTCCATAAACTCGTTCTCACCAACAATTCCCAAATCAGCTACCCCGGTAGCTACCGTTTGCGGAATATCATCATCACGAAGAAATAGAACTTCGATAGGAAAGTTAGAAGACTGTACCAACAAGGTACGTTTAGTAGTGCTTAACTTGATATCTGACTCTTCTAAAAGTGCCATTGTCTCTTCGAAGAGACGTCCTTTGGCTTGTACTGCGATTCTTAACATGACTTTATTTAATTACTAATTATTAATTACAAATACAATCTGCGTTGAAAAACAAAAAAGGCTTACCGCATTCGGTAAGCCTTCGTTATCGTTTATATAGTTATACACAATATCATCCACGCCCACCGATTATTCGTTAGGAAAATGATGATGATGATGTGTAGCTGTATATTTCATATTTCTTTTATTAACTGCGACAAAAGTAAAGTATTTGTTTGATACTACCAAACATTTATCACAAAAACTTAAGTTTTTATTTCAAATTAATGGTAATATCTCTTCCGATTCTACATCACATTTCGAAAAATGCATTTCATCTTTCGACTTTTCTTTCGAGAAAGTAAAGTAAGTACAAACTGATTCTGTACAGACTTCTCCATCCTTATTATATAACTTTGCTTCAACAATAACGATGTTCCGCTTTACCTCTTTAATAGACGCGCGTAATACGATATGAGAATCTTTGGTATCAATCGATTTTCGGTAACGAGTTTCCATCTTCGACGTCACCCCCGTGGTTTGTAGTTTACGAAGTATAACCCAGGCACAGATTTCATCCATCAAGACAGCTTGAATACCGCCATGCAAGGTATCAATCCAGCCTTGATATTCGGGACGTGGTTTCCAAATGCTTACCACTTCGTCACCATCTTCGTAAAATTCCATTTTTAATCCGGCTTCATTATTGGAAGCACAACCAAAGCAGTTGTACCCTTCCAAACCTTTCCAGGGATTTATTATCTTCTTCATAGTTCTCTCTTTTAGTTAGTTTTACTTCCCAAATATAAGCAATTTATGGAAAAGAGAAGCCTTTTTCGTCGATTTACTTTCTGATGCAACGAATGGCAAAGGCTTTTGTATCAACACCTGCATTAGATTCTTCAATGATATCCGTATCACTTTTCAGATAGAAAACCTTGATATCGATAGCGGCATTTGCATTATCCAGTGTCCAATATGCCAGATGTTTTTTCTCGTAATCAGTTTGAAAAGCCCCCACATACATTCCTACAGGTATTCCATTAAAACCGGATAAATTAGTTGCAGGCTGTACCTGTTCTCCCGCTTTCAAAGGTAACCAAGTACCTGATTTCAGCAAAGAAGCCTCTCCATTCAGATAGTCTTTTAAAATGTTCCAGTCTTTCCAATCCGGTATACTCCAATGAGCAGGCAGAATTTTATTAGAAAGTACTACATTAGCTGTATAAAAATAGTGTTCCGTAGTAGATTGCAGATATCCGACAACATTCGCTGTCACTGCATCCAGTCTGGGAAGTGCTTCACCGCCAACATACGAAGATGCCTCCAGATTATCCCGCATCCAATATTGTGTTCCAATCTTCACTAACGGATAATTATGAATGATTCCTCCACGTACATCACGAACGATATCTTCCAAAGCCAAAACAGATAGTACGTCATCTGCTGTCGTAACAGATAAAGAAACGGTTCCGTTTGCCATCACATATACATTATTACGAATCGGCAAAATTCCGTCAACATAGGCCAATGAGTAATCTTCCATATTCCATGATACGCTTCCTCCATTCACTTTTCCGGATTTCCCTAGCAACTGTGCTACAACACCTTGAGATAAGTCCACACTACCATCTTTTTTCATCGGATAGGCAACGATTGCCTGCGAAGAAAATTCCGGAGTAACAAGATACTCCTTACATATTTCAGCTACTTGCTTTCCCGAATGTAACACTTTATACACATTCGACTTTTCAAAAGTTAACTTCGAAACATCTATGTATTTATGAAGCGTGACTGATTCTGTATGATCTATTTCGGTTCCGTCCCAATCTCCGATTTCCCCATTCACTTTGCTCATTAATACATCTTCGGCTGATACAAACTTTATTTCCAATTCGCGCTGCTTTCCACTTTTTAATTGTAAAGTAGATGGTAATCTTCCAAATTCTCCCCCTCTCCAGGAATAAGAACAATTTTCAGACGAAAAAACTGATGATTATAGGTCAGAGCGACCGCCTCCTTACTGGCTAAGACCTCTTCTTTAGAAGCAATTAGGAAATCAGAATGTGAATAATCGTCAGGAATATTTTGAGTCGTTGAAACCGCCACCTGCATGGTGCTCTCCCCTATCCCCACGCCACTCTTTTGATAAGGATAATAACTGATTAAATTCAATGTAACTCCATCATCCGGATAGTATACCGACTCGTTAGATTCAAACTCACCATTGGATGAACGTATGAAATGAAGATTATCCACATAACGTTCTTCTTGCATTGTAGTGGTTCCGGCAAGAGCAAACAGACCGACTTCATCCCCTTCAGCAAAGTTATTATTTGCCATACGGGTACCAACTGATTCACGAATATCGGCAATAAATTTCAATGGAATATCTCCATTATTAACACTATCCTCCTCTTCCTCCGAAATATGGTTCACACAAGCACTAAGCAAGATAGTACAAAAAACAAGTAAACCCACGCCCCTTTGTAGGTTATAAAATAGTTTCATCATATTTATTTTTTAATTTTCCAATAGAAACTTTTGATTGAACAGAAAGAATAGCATAAGAGGAAGTATTCGCTTTCGGTTATGGGATACTGAACAACACGTCTGTTGTACTGAGGAATCATCAATTTCAAGATATCATTTTGATGTCTTGAAAGCAAAAGTATATAATTATATTAAGTCGGAGTATAGTTTCTATAGGAAAATTTCACATTTTCATCTATAACGCAAACAATCAACAAGTTACAAACGACTAGTCAGGAACAAAGAATTAAACTCTCACATTATTATATTAAGAGCCTGCTAATTTCAGAAAGAATATCCCACTTCTATTCCGGCAATGTGTCTGCCTTGCGAAGATGCATATTGATAACAATAGAATGCATCCAACGACCAACGTTTGGCCAAAGCTATTTCTACTCCGGGACGATAACGCATACGATCGGCTCTCCAAAAAGAAACGTCATCCAAACTCTGATAGATTTCAACAGAGAAATAGGGAGAAACAATTCCTTTTGTAGGAGCATAAGATAATTTCAAGCGGGAACGCAAACGAGTTTCAGAGTTGCCACGATCAAAAGTCTGCTGAAATCTTTCCCTTACAGCTACTTTCAACCATTGATAACGAAAACTGACAGTAGCAGTTATATGATAGCGATGCCTGAACTTCCAGTCCGAGTCACCCAAATTCCGAAGATGGGTTTCATAGCCAACCCCCAGATTCAAAAATGAATAGGGTCGGTAACTTCCGCCAACAGTCAGCCCCCAACGATCCAATTTACTCACATCATCTTTCATGCGCAATTCCAAATCACCTGAAACTGAAAACCGGGAATCTATCTTATGGTTTACCTTGAATTTAGTCCATGTATTAAAATCGTCACTTTGTGCCCATGCAGAAA
>PPYE01540576.1_pt1 | contig 10092 bp, 9 predicted proteins | sample 1559881 | NCBI WGS metagenome assembly PPYE01 (sample SAMN08240022, study PRJNA423297) | Human gut metagenome, whole genome shotgun sequencing project.
GGTATGTACATGGATATGGACGACCTGCCATTCCCTCAGGTATTTGACCTTGACGCTCTTGTTAACGAGCTGAGAAGCGAAAAGAACTACGACGATACAGAGTTTGTAAAGACCTTCTGCACATGGGACAGCATTGATGCAACCGCACAGCTTTGCGACAGAACAATACTCGGTATAGATACAGGACTTACAGTAGCGCCCGTTCCGAACAACAGCAAGGAAAACGTGCTGATATATGCCGGCAACCTTGACAAGAACGGTATAACCACGTCGCTCAGATCCCTTATGAAAAATATTGACCTTGACAAGCGAAACTACTATATTTCATTCTGTCAGGGAAAAGCAAAAAGACACGGCGAACAGCTTGCAACATTCAGTGATAAGGTAAACTTCTTCGCAGTAGCGGAATACTTCAACCTTACAGCTGCAAACAAGACTGTAAACAAGCTGTACAAGGAACACCTTGTTTCTACGAATCAGTATATCAAATCGCTCGGAAAGCGTATCGAACAGAACTTCCTGCGTTCATACGGCAATGCAAAGTTTGACAGGGTCATCCAGTTCTGCGGATATGAGGACGAGATGATTCTGCTCTACAGTCAGTTCAAAGGTCAAAAGACGATATGGGTGCATAACGATATGCTCGCCGAAATCAAGACAAGAAGCAACCAGAGAAAAGACCTTCTTGAATATGCTTACCACACTTATGACAACGTTGTTGCGGTAACCGATGATATTGTCGCACCTACGCAGATACTTGCAGGTAAAGACAAGAAGATCAACATAGTAAAAAATACTATTGACTACAAGACGATCCTTGCAAACGGAGATCTCCCTATAGCACTTGACGAAACGACAAAGTGCTCGGTAGAACCCGAAAAGTTCTACGAGATCATGCAATCTGACGCAAAGAAGTTCATAAATGTCGGTCGTTATTCGCCCGAAAAGGGTCACGACAGACTTATAGACGCTTTCTATAAGCTCTGGCAGAAGGATAACAGCATATATCTTATAATAATGGGCGGCAACTCAAGAGCAAAAAAGTACGAAGAGCTTATTGAAAAAGTAAACGGAATGGGACTTACCGATAACGTTATACTTCTGCTTGCCGTAAGCAACCCTTATCCTATAATCAAGGCTTGCGACGGATTTATATTAAGCTCGCTGTATGAAGGCTTCGGTCTTGTACTTGCAGAAGCTGATATCCTCGGTCTTCCGATAGTTTCAACCGATATCACGGGCCCGAGAACATTCATGAAGAAATACGGCGGTACTCTTATAGAGAATTCCGACGAGGGTGTATACAAGGGATTACAGATGTTATACAACGGTGAAATCAAACCGATAAACGTTGATTATGAAGCATACAATCAGGAATGTGTAGCAGAGTTTGAAAAGCTGTTTGAATAATTTAATAATTTACCGATAATTAAACGGGGAGCATTTCACTTGGAAACGCTCCCCGTTTTTCTTATTCATTCACCTCGAACTTATACCCTACTCCCCATATAAGCCTTATGCTCCATTTTGAAGATAAGCCGTCAAGTTTGGATTTCAGCAGGCTGACAGATTCTTCGACCAGTGCGTCACTGCCCTTTGCATCAGGACCGAATACTTCATAGGCAAGCTGTTCCTTGCTGAACACACGGTTCGGATTTGCTATAAACGAGCGGAGTATCTCAAGCTCGTTAAGCCCCAGCGGATACTCCTTGTCGCCTACCTTCGCACAGTTATGTTCATTATCAATCGACAGCGTGTCATACTCGCCACACAGCTTCCCGTCATATTTGTCGAATACCTCCGACAGCTGTCCTATATCAAGCGGCAGCGATAAAGTATGCTCTCCACCGTCATTCTTCAGCGTATATATATCAGCCATAAGCGATGTATGGCGGCATTCCTGCTCTGCATCAAGATAGCAGCCGCCGAGTATTATAATATCGGGGTGAAGAACAAGACATTCACGCACAACGTGCTGTGTATCCTCGCTTATATCGCATATCGTTTTTACCGTAAAGCCCTCTTTTTCGGCATAGTTCTCAATAAAATCACATATATGCTCGTTGTCACAGGCTATTATAATCTTCTTTGACATTTCAGTGCCTCCGTAAAGTACACAATATTAAATATTAAAGCGATAAATCCTTATCGCCCTGTTTCTATTTATATTATACAGCCCCTCACGCCTTTTTTCAACACCTTTTTCAAAAATTCCGTCAATTTTATGTGTAAATCTGCATAAATAATTATCAATCTGCTGAACGACTTTTATATTAATGTAACAAAATTATCACTTTTCACATTTTACCCCTTGATTTTTATGCGTAAAGTGATTACAATAATAATCAGCGGTTAGCACTCAAACACAAAGAGTGCTAACAACTTGGAAATCAAAAGCACCGTCACAGTTAAAAAGTGACAGCAAATATAACAAGGAGGTCATTCAAAATGACGATCAAACCGTTATCGGACAGAGTAGTTATCAAGATGCTCGAAGCAGAAGAAACAACAAAGGGCGGTATAATTCTTACAAGTGCCGCACAGGAAAAGCCCCAGGTAGCAGAAGTTGTAGCGGTAGGCCCTGGCAAGACAGTTGACGGAAAGCTTGTTCCCGTACAGCTTAAAGTCGGCGACAAGGTTCTTATGAGCAAATACTCAGGAACAGAAGTCAAGGTTGACGGCGAAGAATACACAATACTCCGTGAGGAAGACATCCTCGCAGTTGTAGAATAATTGAAAGTGAGGAACATTCACAATGGCTAAACAGATTATATACGGTGAAGAAGCCCGCAAGGCTTTACAGGCAGGTATCGACCAGCTCGCAAACACAGTAAAGATTACACTCGGCCCTAAGGGCAGAAACGTAGTGCTTGACAAGAAGTTCGGCGCTCCGCTGATTACAAACGACGGTGTTACTATCGCCAAGGAAATTGAGCTTGACGATCCTTTCGAAAACATGGGCGCACAGCTCGTTAAGGAAGTTTCCACAAAGACAAACGACGCCGCAGGCGACGGTACAACAACAGCTACTCTGCTCGCTCAGGCTCTTATCAGAGAGGGTATGAAGAACATTGCCGCAGGCGCTAACCCTATGGATGTTAAGCGTGGTATCTCAAAGGCAGTTGACTCGGCAGTAGCAGAGATAAAGAAGAATTCAAAGGCTATCGAGAACAGCGATGGCATTGCCCGTGTAGCTACAGTTTCATCGGGTGACGAAACAGTAGGTAAGCTGATTGCAGAGGCTATGGAAAAGGTTACAACAGACGGCGTTGTTACTCTTGAAGAAGGCAAGACAGCAGAAACATACAGCGAAGTCGTTGAAGGTATGCAGTTCGACAGAGGCTACATTTCACCTTACTTTGCAACAGATACAGATAAGATGACAGCTAACCTTGACGATGCTTACATCCTTATCACAGACAAGAAGATAAGCAACATTCAGGACGTTCTGCCCTTACTTGAACAGGTCGTACAGGCAGGTAAGAAGCTGCTTATCATCGCTGAGGACATCGAGGGCGAGGCTCTTACAACACTTATCCTCAACAAGCTGCGTGGTACATTCGTATGCGTAGGTGTAAAGGCTCCCGGCTTCGGCGACAGACGTAAGGAAATGTTACAGGATATCGCAATTCTTACAGGCGGTACTGTTATCACATCAGAACTCGGCCTTGAGCTTAAGGATACAACTATCGACCAGCTCGGCCGTGCTAAGAGCGTAACAGTTTCAAAGGAAAACACAACGATTGTAAACGGCGCAGGTTCAACAGAGCAGATTCAGGCAAGAATCGCTCAGATAAGAGCCGCTATCGAAAACACAACAAGCGAATTTGACAAGGAAAAGCTTCAGGAAAGACTTGCAAAGCTTGCAGGCGGTGTTGCTGTTATCAAGGTCGGTGCCGCTACAGAAATCGAAATGAAGGAAAAGAAGCTCCGTATCGAAGACGCTCTTGCAGCCGCTAAGGCAGGTGCAGAGGAAGGTATCGTAGCAGGCGGCGGTACAGCACTTATCAACGCTATGCCCGCTGTAGAAGCTCTTATCGCAACTCTTGAGGGTGACGAAAAGACAGGTGCTAAGATAGTTCTCCGTGCTCTTGAAGAGCCTGTTCGTCAGATTGCCGCTAACGCAGGTCTTGAAGGCTCTGTTATTATCGACACTATCCGCCGTGAAGGCAAGGTAGGCTACGGCTTCGATGCTCAGAAGGAAGTATACGGTGATATGATCGCCGCAGGTATCGTTGACCCTGCAAAGGTAACACGTTCAGCTTTACAGAACGCCGCTTCAGTTGCAGCTATGGTTCTTACAACAGAGAGCCTCGTTGCCGACAAGAAGGAAGAAAATCCTGCTCCCGCAATGCCCGCAGGCGGCATGGGCGGTATGGGCGGAATGTATTAATTCCAAACTCAACAGAATAAGATCAGCCCGGTACGGAAAAATCCGTACCGGGCTTTCTGTTTGTTTATAGCTTATAATAGTTATACGCAGTTATTTGCCGCCTTTACCGAATGCCTTGCTCCAGTCAACGTTACGGGCGATTTTGTAACCGCTGTCGGTTTTAGTAAGGTCGGCGGAGAAAACCATATAACAGCTTGTACCGGGTGTCTGAGAATTAAGCACCATATAAGCCAATTTTACGTTATCACCGTCTTTATAGGCTTTGGCACAATCATAAAGGCATTCACGCTGTGATAAACTTTCTAAAGCCGGACCGTGCAATCCCGTCTCATTGCACCTGCCGATTGAAATTCCTTTCACGCAGAATTTACCGTCCTGATATGTGAATGTGTCAAAGTCCTTTTCAAACTGTTCAAATGTCGTAATATCGGAATATACCGACTTTTCCGATTCATAAAATTCCTTCATAGACGTAAACGCAGTCGGCTGTGCCGAACTTTCAAACCACTTATCATAATCGTCTTTTGGGACAGCGGTTATATCCGGCATATCCTTTATCTTGTTACCTGCATTGTAAAGCTCGGTTTCAAGCTTACCACACTTTTCAAGAATATCGGCAACCTCTTTTTGCACCTGCTCATCGTCAATGATTTTATCACCGAGCGCCTCACTGAACATTTTGTCAATTGTGGTTTTGCCGGGCGTCTTATATTCACTGCCGTAGTCGTAGATAAATGACGCTATATCACGTTTGCTTTCCTCTGCAGAACTGTCCACCACGCCTATTGCAGTAAATTTTTCGTCTTCATAAGCGGAAGTGGATTCTTCAGGCACAGAGGTTTCGGGAGTTGTGATGCTTTCGGTTGTTGATTCCGATGCAGATGATGTAACAGAGGTATCCTGCGATGAAACCGGTTGGGAGGCGTTATTGCCGGCACAGCCGCTGAGCAGAGAAACAAGAATTAAAGTGCATATCAAAGTTGTTTTTTTCATAGAATCACTCCTTAATATTGATAAATTGTATGCCGGTGGGTTTCTTTCACTTTCAGTATACCATGCTTTAAGAAAAAAACAATGGCAATTCTTCACTTTTGTATAAAAAATCAAAACGTTATAGCAAATTTCGTATAATATGTACATATAATTCAGAAACCGATTTTCATTATCTCTTAAGCCCACTGCCGTAATTTCGTTTTACGCATTTTTATATTGACATTCGCACTTTTAAGCGGTATACTATTAAAGTACGCATAAATTTATTTTAGCTTTTTAAAAAGGAATTTGAGCATGATATACAAAAACCCTGTGCTGAAAGGCTTCTACCCCGACCCCTCCGTCTGTTTTGCAAACGGAAAATATTATCTGGTAACAAGCACCTTTCAGTATTTCCCCGGTGTTGCGCTCTTTGAGAGCGACAATCTTGTAAACTGGAAGCAGATAGGCTATGTGCTGACACGTCCCGAACAGGTAATGCTTGACAAGATACCTGCGTCAGGCGGCGTATTCGCTCCCACTATCCGCTATAACAACGGCAGGTTCTATATGGTGACTACAAACGACACCACCCACAGAAACTTCTATGTTTATACCGATGACATCTACGGCGAATGGTCAGACCCTATCGAAGTCGATCAGGGCGGTATCGACCCGTCGCTGTACTTTGAGGACGGCAGAACATTCTTCATAAGCAACGGACAGGACGACTACGGCGAGGGCGGCGTTGTACAGTGTGAGATTGACATTGCTACAGGTAAAAAGCTCTCACACAGCAAGTCTATCTGGAAAGGTTCGGGCGGACGTTATCTTGAAAGCCCCCACGTTTATAAGATAAACGGAAGATATTATCTTATGGCGGCAGAGGGCGGCACAGAATACGGTCATATGGTGACATATGCCGTATCGGACGATATATGGGGCGAGTATATCACAGGCGACAACAACCCCATACTTACTAACCGCAACAAAGCGCCGTACATAATACAGGGTATCGGTCACGGAGATCTGATACAGGACAAGAACGGCGACTGGCATATATTAAGTCTCGGCTTCAGACAGATGGGTATATGGATGCCCTTCCACAGCCTCGGCAGAGAGGTTTTCCTCTCCCCTGCACACTTTGACGAAAACGGCAGGCTGTTTGCAGGTCTTGACGGCACAACAGACGCACAGTATGAAATAAAGGGCGATTTTGCTCAGGATAAGCTGCCCGTGTTCACATTCGGCAATACAGACCCTGCCGTTGACTGGTGTTATCTGCGTAAGCACCACCCCGAAAACTATAAGCTGTCGGCGGACAAGTACGAGCTTTGCGGCACCGATCTGACGCTTGACGATATGGATTCGCCTACTTTTATCGCAATGCGTCAGCGTGACTTTGATATGGAGCTTTGTGTCAACGTAAACCTTTGCGACAACGGCGAGGGCGGTGTCACAATGTATATGTGCGAGAACGAGCATTACGATATTGCGCTTAAAAAGACAGCGGACGGCACTTTTGCAATACTGAAGCTCAACATCGGCGGAATAAAGCACGAGCAGAACAGAGTTGCGGTAAATGCCGACAACGCAACGCTTATCGTCAGAGCCGACCATTATAATTACAATTTCTTTGTGAAATGCGGCGACACCGAAACACATCTCGGAAGCGGTCAGGTGAAATATCTGACAAGTGAGGTTTCGGGCGGTTTCACGGGTACAATGACAGGATTATACGCTGTAGGAGGTACGGCACAGTTCACAGGTTTCAGCTGTGCATACACCGAGAGCGAAGAATAAAAAAGAGGGTTATAATATGAGTTTTTTCCAGAAAGATATTGAAACTATGCCGAGAGCCGAGCTTGAAAAGCTCCAGCTTGAAAAACTGAAGCACATAACAAAATACTGTTATGACAATGTACCGCTGTACAAGAGAAAATTTGACGAGGCAGGCTTTGATTGCACAAAGATAAAGGCGCTGTCGGACATACAGTACATACCGTATACCACTAAGTCGGATTTCCGTGACAACTATCCTTTCGGTATGTTCGCAACACCGCTCAAAAACGTAACACGTCTGCACGCTTCGTCGGGTACAACAGGCAAGCCCACCGTTGTAGGCTACACAAAGAACGACCTTGATATGTGGTCTGACTGCGTTGCAAGACTTGTAACAGCCGCAGGCGCTACAGATGAAGACATAGTACAGATCGCATTCGGCTACGGACTTTTCACGGGTGCGCTCGGTCTGCATTACGGCCTTGAAAAGATAGGTGCTACAGTAGTTCCCTGCTCATCGGGCAACACCGAAAAGCAGGTTATGCTGATGAAGGACTTCGGCACAACGGCACTTGTCGCTACCCCCTCATACGCTATGAGAATAGGCGAGGTCGCAGAAGAAATGGGTATCGGCAGAGATGAGCTCAAGCTGCGGCTCGGTCTTTTCGGCTCAGAGGGATGCACTCCGGAAATGAGAGCGCAGATAGAAGATTATCTGCATCTGCTTGCAACCGACAACTACGGTATGAGCGAACTTATGGGACCGGGCGTTTCGGGCGAATGTTCACTGCGTTGCGGTATGCACTTCAACGAGGATCACTTCCTCCCCGAGATCATCAACCCCGAAACAGGCGAGGTCCTACCCAAAGGCTCAAAGGGCGAGCTTGTTATAACAACACTTTCAAAGGAGGCTATCCCGGTTCTGCGTTATCGTACAAAGGATATTACTTCTATCACCTACGAAAAGTGCGAATGCGGAAGAACTCACGCCCGTATGAGCAAGCCCTCCGGCAGAAGCGACGATATGCTGAAGATCAGAGGCGTAAACGTATTCCCCTCACAGATTGAGAGCGTTATAATGACAATCCCACAGATAGCTCCCCACTATCAGCTTGTTGTTACCCGTGAGGGAAGCAGTGACAGACTGGAGGTAAAGTGCGAGCTTGTTGACGGAAGCGTGCTTGAAAGTCTTGAATCGCTGTCCAACTTACAGAAAAATATCCGCCACAATCTTAAGACGGTTCTCGGCATTGATACAAAGGTCACACTTGTTGAGCCAAAGACGATTGAACGTTTTGAGGGCAAGGCAAAGCGTGTAATCGACCTTCGCAACAAGTAATATGAAGCTGAAATATGATGAAGCGGATATGCACGCACAGCTTGTAAAGGTGCTGTATCCCGATGAAACCGCAATGTTTCCCGTATACTGCGTATACAACGATAAATCCTTTATGGGAAGTGCTATGGAATACGGCTATTTAGCCGTTACCGACAAGGGCAGACTGCTGATGATACGCTATGATTTTATAGGCGATGGCAACTGCGGTTCGTGTCCGCTCACCGCTATAAAGAGGCTTAAGATAAAGAAGCTCCTTATCGGTCAGTACAAGCTTGAATTTACGCTTATGACCGACGGTAAGGATTTTAAGACGACAGTACAGGTAGCGCCGAAAATGGCTTTCGGAGCATTCCCCCATCAATACGCAAATTTAAATATGCTACTTGACGCACTGCGCCCTTATGCAGAAAATTAAAGAAAAAGAACCGAAAGAAAAGAGAAACTAAAATGTCGCTTGAAAAAGTAAAGGAATATTTCAAGGCATACGGCATAGAGAACAGAATAATTGAGCTGTCCAAGTCGAGCGCAACGGTTGAACTTGCCGCTCACGCACTTCACACCGAGCCTTGCAGAATAGCAAAGACCTTATAAAATGCAACATAAAAAGCGGAACGTGAAACCCACGTTCCGCTTTTCTTCATATTATGTTAAAATCAAAGTATCGTAAACACCGTACCTGCAACAATAAGCACAAGCCCCGCAGACGACATCGCCGTGAGCTTTTCCTTAAGGAATATCCTTGAGAACAGCACGACAGCAAGTATACTCAGCTTGTCTATAGGCACAACTACCGATGCGTCACCGATTTTTAGTGCGTAATAGTAGCACAGCCACGATGCCGCAGTAGATACGGCGCTTAGTGCGATAAACACAAACGCCTTGCCGCCAAGCCCCGAAAAAACATTCTTCTTGCCCTTTGCCGCAACAACTATCCACGCCATAACAAGCACGACAGCCGTTCTTATGGCGGTGCCGAGATTTGAATTGACATTCTGTACGCCTATCTTTGCAAGAATCGAGGTCAGTGCGGCGAATATTGCGGACATCCACGCAAATATCATCCACCTGCCTGCCTTTGACCCTCTTTTTCCGGTATGTATGCTCATCATCAGCGTTCCGATGCCGATAAGCACCATCGCTATGATCTTATAAGCCGTTAGCTGTTCACCGAGAAAAATAAACGACATCAGCATAGCAAGTACGGTCGAGGATTTGTCGATAGGTGCGACCCTGTTCACATCGCCTGTTTTCAGAGCCTTGAAATAGCACAGCCACGAGCCGCCCGTCGCACAGCCCGAAAGTATCAGAAACAACAGCGTCATTCCCGTTACATTAGGAAGATCGTGCCATTCCCCCGTTATCCATACGACCGCTATCGACAGCACAAGCACTATCGTTGTACGCAGTGCCGTTGCCGCATCGGAGTCAGCGTCACGCAGTCCGCACTTGCACAGTATCGTTGTTATGGCCGCAAAGAATGCGGAAAGCAACGCTATAAGTATATACATCATAGATCAGAAGCTTCTCCTGCAATAATCTCTCGGTGTTACGCCCTTCATACTCTTGAACACCTTTATAAAATAGCTGTAATCGTTGAATCCGCACT
>PPYE01158738.1_pt1 | contig 10091 bp, 8 predicted proteins | sample 1559881 | NCBI WGS metagenome assembly PPYE01 (sample SAMN08240022, study PRJNA423297) | Human gut metagenome, whole genome shotgun sequencing project.
TATGGGTCAGAAAAAAGAAGTAAAGCTGGAAGATATTGCGGACAGCCTGGGAGTTAGTATCGTAACCGTCTCGAATGCCCTGAAAGGAAAGAAGGGTGTCAGTGAAGGGCTGCGAAACAGAATCAAAGAGGCTGCGCAGAGAATGGGATATAAAACACCGGTTTATGAAGAGAAAGAAAAGGAGAGGTCTCATATTATAGGGGTTCTGGTTGCAGAGCGCTATGTGAAGGAATTTCCGTCTTTTTATATGGAGATATATCGCAGAGTTGCACAGGAGACTGCCAAAAGGGGGCATGTGACTGTTCTGGAGGTGGTTACCTGTGAAAAAGAAAACTTGAGTGCAGATGCGATGGTGTTTTTAGAACAGTCCATGGATGGGCTGATTGTGATTGGAGAATTGTATCAGGAATATATGAAAATGCTGCGCAAAGTGAGCCGCATTCCAATTGTGTGTGTGGATTATTACGATGTTTACGATGATATGGATTACATTATAACGGATGGATTTGGCGGTATGGAGCAGATGACCAGACTGCTCTTAAAGGAAGGATATCGAGATTTGATTTTTGTGGGCAGTCCGAATGCGACCAAGAATATTACGGACCGATATTTTGGGTATTGCAAAGCAATGCAAAGGGCAGGCATGGAAGAAGAGCAGTTTCGGTTCGTTGCGGACAGGGAATGTGGAAAAGGGAATTACCGGCTGGAGATTGAATTGCCGGAAAAACTGCCACAGGGATTTGTCTGCAATTGCGATAAAACGGCAGTGCTGCTGCTTGAAAGACTGAAAGAGCGGGGGGTACGTGTTCCGGAAGATGTTTCTGTTGTAAGTTTTGATAATTATTATCCGCAGGTTCAGGATGGAGTAAAATTGTGTACGTATGAAAATGATGAGAAAGTAATTGCAAGGATCAGCGTCAGCACGCTTTTGAAAAGAATTGAGGGAAAAAGCAGGCCGGAAGGTGTAAGAATCGTGGAAGGCAGGATCGTGCCCGGAAATACAGTGAGATTCAGGGGGGACTGTTGATATGGCAGAAGTGAAGTTAAAAGATATCGCACAGGCGGCAGGTGTAAGTACGGTGACAGTATCCAATGCGCTTTCCGGAAAGCGGGGGGTAAGCAATGATGTCCGTGAAAAGATCGAGGAAATAGCAAGGAATATGGGATATGATTTTTCCAGATATGAGAAAAAAGAAGGGGGCTATCGCATCGGAGTGATCGCTTCCGAAATGTATATGGAAATGGGAACCTCTTTTTACTGGGCCATGTATCAGCAGGTTGTGTATGCTGCGTCCAAAAGCCGGAGCCAGACGATGCTGGAGATTCTGGATACAGATATGCAGAGGCGGGATGAGCTGCCGAAACTGATGCGGGAAAAGATGATCGATGGATTGATCGTTATTGGATGGCATTTCAAGTCATATGTGGAAAATCTGGTAAAAAAATCTGAAATTCCGATTGTACTTCTGGATTTTCAGATAAAAGGGCTTAAGTGTGACGCAGTAATGTCGGGAAATTATATTGGAATGTATAAGATGACACACTATCTTTTGGAAAAGGGACATCGGGATATCGCGTTTGTGGGATCGGTGTATGCCAATGAAAATATTATGGATCGTTATTATGGATATCGGAAAGGTCTGGAAGAAGCGGGAATACCGTTTCGAAAAGAATGGGTTCTGGAGGATCGAGATCTGATTGTCGGCGATATGCGGGTGGAACTTCCGGATAATATGCCGACGGCATTTGTGTGCAACAGTGATTTGTCAGCGGGATATCTGTATGATGCTCTCACTGAAAAAGGATTCCGAATACCGGAAGATATTTCGATTGTCGGCTATGACAACTATTTGTTCGGGCATAGTTTTGCAGACCGTCTGACTACGTATAATGTAGATATAAAGCGGATGGGGGCTATTGCGGTAAAACTTCTCATGGGAAAGATCAGAGGAGATGAAAAACACTGGGGGACCCGATATGTGGACAGTGTGATTGTGGAACGTGACAGTGTCAAAGAACTAAGGTGGTAAAGGAAAGAGACTTTTTGCTGAAGAAATTAAAATTTCAGTAAAAAGTCTTTTTTAATTAAAACAACGTATTGGTTTAAGTTTAATTAATCTCTTAAACAAGCTTTAATGAATGGAAAATAAAGGGTTTTCTATTTTTGATATGTTAAAATATACAAAAATAAGGTGTCAAAAATGTGAAAAGAGTAGAAATAGAAATTAAAACAAACAAAAACTTGAAATTAAAATAGATTAATGATAGGATTAAACCAAGTTAAAAATAGAGGAGGAAATAAAAAATGAAAGCAAAAAGAGTATTGGCAGTTACGATGGCAGCCATGATGATCATGTCATTGACAGCGTGTGGGAATTCCGGGAATTCGGGCGGAAAAGAAAAAACGAAGATTGATGTCACCTTTGACCAGATCGAAGTGGGGAAAGACTACACGGATATCAAAGCTGATTTGAAATTCCTTACACATAAGACGGATGTAATCGATACAAAATTCCAGGAGTATATTAAAGAATTCCAGAAAATGTATCCGAATGTAAATATTGAATATGAAGGGGTAACAGATTATGCAAATGGAGTCACCACAAGGCTCTCTACAGGCGACTGGGGTGATATTTGTATGGTTCCGACTACAGTTGATAAAGATGAACTGGAAAATTATTTTACAAGCTTCGGAAGCTATAAAACATTAAGTGAAAGTTATGATTTTGTAGATAATCTGAAATATGAAGATGATGTATACGGTATCCCTTCCATGGCGAACGTACAGGGAATGGTTTACAACAAAGCCGTCTTTGAAGAAGCGGGAATTACAGAATTGCCGAAGACACCGGATGAATTTTTAGAGGACTTGCAGAAGATTAAAGACAACACAGATGCGATTCCTCTTTATACCAACTTTGCAGCTGATTGGACGATGAATGCATGGGATGCATATATTGACGGAAATGCAACAGGAGATCCGGATTTTGCAAATGAAGGAAGAACCAAAGGAAAAGATCCGTTTGCAGATCATGGAGACGGAACTGGTCCATATGCAGTTTATAATACTTTGTATGAAGCTGTGAAGCAGAAGCTTACAGAAGATGATCCGACAACAACAGACTGGGAAGGCAGCAAGGGAATGATGAATCAGGGAAAGATCGGATGTATGGTACTTGGTTCATGGGCAATTTCTCAGATTCAGGGAGCCGGAGATAATGCAGATGATATCGCATATATGCCATTTCCTATTTCTGTGAATGGAAAACAATATGCAGCAGCTGGCCCTGATTACTGTTATGGAATTAACTGCAACAGTTCAGAGGATGAACAGATCGCGGCAATGTGCTACATCAAATGGCTGACAGAAAAATCCGGTTTTGCGGAATCAGAGGGTGGAATTTCGATTGTAAAAGGAATGCCGTATCCGGAAACACTTTCTTCGTTTGAAGATATTGACCTGGTGATCAACACTCCGGCGCCTGACGGAGAGGAAAATCTTATGTCAGATATTAATAATGAGTCTGAGCTTGGTATCAATGTGTCAGGATATATACCGAAAGAAGTTCTTCAGGCAGCGATCGATGGAAGCAAAACAATGGAAGAAATGTCTGCAGAGTGGAATGAGAAGTGGACAGCGGCACAGGAGAGCAACGGTGTTACGCCACAGGAGTATGATTATACGAAATAGTCTGTGTCAGTGGAGATGACGGATGGATCAGGGGCGGCGGGAATGAAAAGGTTTCTGCTGCCTCTGTTTGAAAAGGAGAAGATTTATGAAGCAGAAAAAGGGATTTGTAAAGTGGATACAGAGCGGAAAAGTGAACCGCAGGCTTTGCATGATAGTGTTTATGTTTGCGCCACTTGCATTGCTTTTTACATTTACATATCTGCCGTTTGCGGAGATGGTACAATTCAGTTTTTATGATATGAAATATATCGGAGAAAGAACATTTGTAGGGCTGGAGAATTATGTGGAAGTATTTTCGAGAGAAGACTGCTTCAATGCATTAAAACTCAGTTTATATTATATGGGAGCTTCTTTTGTGCAGCTGGCGCTTGCGCTGTATTTTGCATCAATACTCAGTTTTAAAATAAAAGGTGCGGGAGTTTTTAAAGGTTTTTTGTTTTTCCCATATCTTGTATGCGGAATTGCAGTAGGATTTATCTTTAAATTCTTTTATACAAGAGGTTTTGTTTTAGATACGGTATTGCAGTGGTGTGGATTTGAGCTGGATAATCTGCCGTATTGGCTGAAGGATACAAACATTAACAATATTTCCCTGGCTGCAACATCTGTATGGCGTTATATGGGGCAGAACATGGTTCTTTTTATCGGAGCGATCATGTCTGTGGATTCTTCTCTTTATGAAGCAGCAGCGATTGATGGTGCAAGTGGATGGCAAAAATTCCGTTATGTGATTTTTCCAAGTATCAAGACGATTATTGTATTAAACATGATCTTATCGATCACGGGATCGCTGAGTGCTTTTGAACCGCCGTATGTTATCACAAAAGGTGAATTTGGAACAGGAACTTATTTTGTAATTATGGATAAGCTGGCACATGCAAGCCAGAAGGTAGGATTGGCATCGGCAATGGCGGTTGTACTTCTTATTATCATCCTGCTTGTGACATTCATACAAAAAGCTGCATTTAAATATTTCTTCGGAGAGGGTGAGCAGGAAGCCATCCGTACGGTAAGAAAAAGAAAAAAACTGGCGAAGAAAGAACAGAAAGAGCTGTCAGTAAATTTAAACAGGGAGGTGAGCAGAAATGTCAGTGGCAAAGCTTAAAAAAGTAATCTGGACGATTTTTAAATATGCGACACTGCTTCTGGCAATTTTCATAGCAGTGCTTCCGCTTGTATCCTGTGTGATCACAGCATTTAAAACACCAGAAGAGTATGCTTCAACCAATGTGATGCAGCTTCCGCAAAGCTGGACGTATTTTGAGAATTTTATTCAGGCATGGAAGCAGGCCAATATGGCAACAGCATTTAGAAACTCATTTATTATCATCCGTAATCTGTTTTTGTTTGCAGCGCTCCTTCCGGGAATTGCGATGCAGGTGCCGGTATATCAGATTATGTATACGCTTGGGTGGATCAACAGTCTCCCGGGGTATATTATCCTCATGTGTGGAACGGATGTTATCTCCATTTATATTTTCATTCAGTTTTTTGAGAATATACCAACTTCACTGGATGAATCAGCGATCATGGACGGATGTACCTATTTTGGAGTGTTTTTCCGTATCCTGTTGCCGCTCTTAAAGCCTGCGATCATAACAGTCATGATCTTAAAAGGCGTGGGAACATATAACGAATACTATATGGCGAACCTCTATCTGCAGGATCAGAATTCACTGGTTACAGTGGCAACATCTTTGTATAAATTTACAGGACCGATTGGAAATCAATATAACTATATTTGTGCCGGTGTACTCATCACCATGATTCCGGCACTGATCATCTTTATTTTATGTCAGAAACAGATTTACAGTGGGCTGACACAGGGAGCCGTTAAGGGCTAAAAACAGAAATTATGGAGGAATAAGAGATATGAGTAATATAAAGATCATAGGAGCAAATGTGCCGAATATGCCATGGCAGGACAGACCGGAGGGAAGTGGGAATCTTCCGGTATGGAGATACAATGAGAACCCGATCATCGGACGCAATCCGGCAAAAGGAGTTGCGAGAATCTTTAATAGTGCAGTTATGCCTTACAAAGATTCATTTATCGGAGTGTTCAGAGGGGAGCAGACGAACGGGATTCCATATATTTATCTTGGAAGAAGCAAGGATGCGATTCACTGGGAATTTGAGGAGGATAAGATTCCGTTTAAAGACGAGAATGGAAATGATTTTATGCCGAGATATGCATATGATCCAAGACTGGTTAAGGTAGAAGATACGTATTACATTATGTGGTGTCAGGATTTTTATGGCGCTTCTATCGGAATTGCTAAAACACAGGATTTTGAGACATTTACAAGAATTGAAAATCCGTTTATCCCGTTTAACCGTAATGCCGTTCTTTTCCCGAGAAAGATTAATGGAAAATACATGATGATGTCGCGTCCGAGTGACAGCGGTCATACTCCGTTTGGAGACATCTTCTTGTCTGAGAGCCCTGATATGGTTTACTGGGGCCGGCATCGCCATATGATGGGAAACAACAGCGGTAACTGGTGGGAGAATGTCAAGATTGGCGGAGGTGCAGCTCCAATTGAGACAACCGAAGGATGGCTGTTATTTTATCACGGTGTAACAGGTACATGTAATGGATATGTGTACAGTATTGGTGGAGCAATTCTTGATATTGATAATCCGTCAGTGGTGAAATATCGCTGCAGTACATTCCTTTTGACACCGGAAGAGTGGTATGAAGAGCGTGGATTTGTACCGAATGTTGCATTCCCATGTGCAACGATCCATGATGCGCAGAGCGGAAAAATCGCAATATACTATGGATGTGCAGATACTTATGTAGGACTTGCATTTACGACTGTGGAGGATGTTGTTTCCTATATTAAAGAACATAGTGTTGTTTCTGAAACAGATACTGAGATCGGAATCCGGTAAGGAGGAGTATGATGTTTGTACAGGAAGTAAAAGATCATCTTATTCATAAGATCATTCCGTTCTGGGAAGGCTTGAAGGATGAGGAATTTGGCGGATATTACGGATATAAAGGGTTCGATCTTGTGACAGATAAGGAAGCGGTCAAAGGGTGTATCCTGAACAGCAGGATTCTCTGGTTTTTCTCCAACTGTTATATGCTGACTGGAGATGAGGAGTTGATGCAGCATGCCAGACATGCATATTGCTTCTTGAAAGAACACTGCGTTGACAGGATTAACGGAGGAATCTACTGGTCTCTGACATATGACGGAAAACCGGAAGACACAACAAAGCATACATATAATCAGGCGTTCGCTATCTATGCTCTTGCTTCCTATTACGATGCATCAAAAGATGAGGAGGCCCTGAAACTGGCGCTGGCACTTCGAGATATTATAGAAGAAAAATGTAAAGATGAATATGGATATCTGGAAGCGTTCAATATCAGCTTTGTGCCGGAGGACAATGAAAAGCTTTCTGAGAATGGTGTCATTGCGGAGAAAACAATGAACACACTGCTCCATGTTTTTGAAGCTTATACGGAGTTGTATCGTGTGACGAAGTTGGATGAGGTGGGAGATAGTATACGTTTTATGCTTGATATCATTGCGGATAAAGTATATAACTCGAAAGAGGGGCGTCAGGAAGTATTTTTTGACAGGACATGGCATACCCTGATCGATCTGTATTCCTATGGTCATGACATTGAGACCGCCTGGCTTGTAGATCGTGGTCTGGAAGTATTGGGAGATCCGGAGTATACCAGAAAGCTCAGTGTGATTACAGAGTCAATCACAAAGAACATTTACGATAGAGCATATATCGATCATTCTCTGGTAAATGAGGCGGAGAATGGTATTGTAGATACGACTCGGGTCTGGTGGGTACAAGCAGAAGCGGTAGTCGGATTTATCAATGGCTGGCAGAAGTGCCCGGATCATATGGAATATCTGGATGCTGCAAAAGATATCTGGAATTATATCAGTACATATCTTGTGGACAACAGAGCAGGATCTGAGTGGTACTGGGCGCTTGACAAAAATAGAAAACCCCATGAAAAGCCGATTGTGGAGCCATGGAAATGTCCGTATCACAATGGAAGAATGTGTATAGAAGTGATCAGGAGGATGCAGAAGCATGCATAAACAGTATTATATAGAGCAGAAAAAAGTAGAAAAGCTGATCAGCAGAAGAAATCAAAAAGCAGATTTCTATAACGGAATTTATGATCGTTACGAGTATCCGGTACTTACAAGAGAGTTTGCACCGGTACACTGGAGATATGATCTGAATGAGGAGACGAATCCTTATTTTATGGAACGTCTCGGTATTAATGCGGTGATGAATTCCGGGGCTATTGAGTTAGATGGAAAGTATTATCTTGTGGTCCGAGTGGAAGGAAATGACAGAAAATCATTTTTTGCAGTAGCGGAGAGCGAGAATGGGATTGATGGATTTCATTTTTGGGATTATCCGGTCGTACTTCCGGATACCTGTCCGGAAGAGACAAATGTATATGATATGCGTCTGACAAAACATGAGGACGGATGGATCTATGGAGTATTCTGCTCTGAGAGCAAGGATCAGGAGAATCCGGATCTGTCGGCTGCGGTTGCGGCAGCAGGAATTGTCCGTACAAAAGATCTGAAAACATGGGAGAGATTGGACAACCTGACTACGCTGCACTCTCCGCAGCAGAGAAACGTGGTGCTTCATCCGGAATTTGTGGATGGAAAGTATGCATTTTATACAAGACCGATGGACGGTTTTATTGAGACTGGAAGTGGTGGAGGAATCGGCTTCGGTCTGTGCGATGATATCGAACATGCAGTAATTGATGAGGAAAAGATCATAAGCCACAGAATCTATCATACACTGACAGAATCAAAAAATGGTGCCGGTGCAGTTCCGATCAGAGGGAAGAAGTGCTGGATTCATATTGCACATGGTGTACGCAATACAGCGGCAGGTTTGAGATATGTGCTGTATGTATTTGGTACGGATCTCCATGATCCGGCAAAAGTGATCGCACGTCCGTCAGGGGTATTTCTTGTGCCGCTTGGAAATGAAAGAGTGGGGGATGTCTCCAATGTAGTTTTCACAAACGGGGCAATTGCAAGAGAGAACGGAGATGTATATATCTATTATGCTTCTTGTGATACGAGAATGCATGTGGCAACAACTACGATAGATAAGTTGGAAGATTATCTGTTTCATACACCGGAAGATCCGCTGCGTTCACCGGATTGCGTGGCGCAGAGATGTGAATTGATCCGAAACAATCTGGAACTGCTGAAATAGAATACAACATATTACGGCGGTCTTGAAAAAGACCGCCGCTATCTGGTTTAACATGTATTACAAAATAGAAAGAGGAATCAGAAGGAGAAGAGAGATGAGAATATTACCGGATCATGAAAAGCTTCAATACAGTGGAAGGATTGACTGGACAGACAGAAAGGCGCCTGTATTTGTATTTCCATGTACTTTTGTGAGAATGCGTTTTACGGGAGAGATGCTCAAGATCTATGTGAAGAATAAAAAAGCATATTGGGAAAATTATCTCGGGTGTATTCTGGACGGGAAGCAGACAAAGCTTCTGCTTCCGGATGATGGGGAAGGGGTTCTGGAGATACCGGTCAGTACTGTAAAAGATGGAGTGCATGAGCTATTGCTGTTTAAGCGTCAGGATTCCTGTCATGAGATAACCTTTTTGGGATTTGAAATTGAAGATAACGGTGAAGTTCTGGAATCTCCACAAAAGTCGAATAGAAGGATAGAAGTGTATGGGGATTCTGTTTCGGCAGGTGAAGTGTCTGAAGCTGTGGAATATACAGGGAAACCGGATCCGGAGCATAACGGGCAGTATTCTAACAGCTGGTATTCCTATGCGTGGATGACTGCGCGCAGGCTGGATGCCGAGATTCATGATATTGCACAGGGAGGCATTGCACTTTTGGACGGTACGGGTTGGTTTCACGCACCAGATTATGTAGGTATGGAAAGTGCATGGGACAAAATACACTACAATCCGGTATTTGGAAAACAGACAGACTGGAGTTTTGAAGAGTATACACCCCAGGTTGTGATCATTGCGATTGGTCAGAATGACAATCATCCGGATGACTATATGAAAGAAGATTATGACGGTGAAAAAGCACTGCATTGGAGAAGCAATTACGAAAAGCTACTTGGCAGGATCAGAGAAAAATATCCAAATGCATGGATCATATGTATCACAACACTGTTGGAGCATGATCCCGCATGGGATCGGTCTGTGGAGGAAGTCTGCAGAAAGATACAGGATGAAAAAATCCGCCATTTTATGTTTCGGCGCAATGGCAAGGGAACTCCGGGACATTTGAGGATTCCTGAAGCAGAGGAGATGGCAGAAGAATTATCTGCATATATTGAAAATCTGGATATTGAGTGGTAATAAGAGTAGTACGGATAGGAAGATTTC
>PPYE01209184.1_pt1 | contig 10088 bp, 8 predicted proteins | sample 1559881 | NCBI WGS metagenome assembly PPYE01 (sample SAMN08240022, study PRJNA423297) | Human gut metagenome, whole genome shotgun sequencing project.
GTGTTGTAGATGTCCTCGATGGCGCGCGGGTCGTACAGGACCTCGCCGCCGGTCGGGAAGTCGGGCGCGAGCAGCGTCTCGCTGATGCGCACCTCGGGATTTTTCAAAAAGGCGATCGTCGTGTCGCAGACCTCGCCCAAGTTAAAGCCGCACAGCTGGCTCGCCATGCCGACCGCGATGCCCTGGTTGGCCGAGACCAGGATATTCGGGAACGTTGTTGGCAGCAGCGCTGGCTCTTTCATCGAGTTATCGTAGTTGTCGACAAAATCAACGGTATCAGAGTCGATGTCGCGGAAGAGTTCGGCGCAGATGGGCGCGAGCTTCGCCTCGGTGTATCGGCTGGCCGCCCACGCCATGTCGCGCGAATAGACCTTGCCGAAGTTGCCCTTCGAGTCGACGAACGGGTGCAGCAGCGCGCCGTAGCCCTTGGAAAGGCGCACCATCGTGTCGTAGATCGCGACGTCGCCATGGGGGTTTAAGCGCATCGTCTGTCCGACGATATTCGCGCTCTTCGTGCGCGCGCCGGTGAGAAGCCCCATCTTGTACATCGTGTAAAGGAGCTTTCGGTGCGAGGGCTTGAAACCGTCGATCTCCGGAATGGCGCGCGAAACGATGACGGACATCGCGTAGGGCATGTAGTTCGTTTCCAGCGTCTCGGTGATATTCTGCTCCACCACATTCGCGTGGAGGCCCATGACGTTCGGGTCCGCGCGGCGGTGGGTCTGCTTGGGTGTTTTGTCGCTTTTCTTCATTCGGTTACCTCAAAATCGCTCCGACGGCAATATGGCCGCCGATCATACTATTTCTAATATATCCTATCACACTTTTTTATGCTCTGCAACACCGCGGAGGAAGAGAAAATTGCCGCAAAACGCCATTTTTTCGCCAAAGGCGCACAAAACCGGCGCGGCAGCGCATATTGGCAAAATCGCGGCGCAGAGTGTACAATGCAGATACCCCAACAGGTATGGAGGTCAAACGATGAAACAGTGTATGGACGCCGACAATCTGCACCGTCGGCTCAAAAAGATCATCGGTCAGGTGCAGACCATTGACCGCATGGTGGACGAGGACGTCCCTTGCGAGGATATTCTTGCGCAGATCAATACGGCCAAATCCGCGCTGCACGGCTGCGGCAAGGTCGTTCTCGAGGGGCACATCAAGCACTGCGTGCGTGACGGCATCGAGCACGGCGACGCGGACAAAACGATCGAGAACTTTACGAAGGCGGTCGAGCGCTTTTCGAACATGGGCTGAGCAGGGACTTCTCCTCTCGCGCCCGTTTTCAGCAGAATTACATGAAAGAAGAGAAGCAGTTTTGTGCTGCTTCTCTCTTTTTGCGCGCTTTATAACCTATGCCCCCATATGTATAATAAGCCCATACCCCCTATGGTACAAAAAGGAGTCACTTCCGTGAAACTGGCAATGGAAAAGCTGGAGCATTTTTTAGAGCTGGGCGGCACAAAAAAAAGATATCACACTGCTCGTGATCTCCGGCATTGCGCTGATCGCGTCGGTCTGCATCGGCGAAGACTTCACCGCGGGTGAGGTCGCGTTCATCATGCAGCTCGGCGGTCTTCTCGAAGAGCTGACCGTCGCCCGCGCTGGGCAGCGACATCGCCGTGGACGCCGCGGATATCGCGCTCGTCGACGAGAAGTCAAGGAGCTGCCGCACCTCATCGCGCTCTCCAAGCGCATGATGCGCACCATCAAGCTCAATATAACATTCTCGCTCACGCTCAACTTCATCGCCATCGTGCTCGCCATCATCGGCACACTGAACCCTGATGTCGGCGCGCTGGTCCATAACGCAGGCAGCGTGCTTGTCATCACAAACTCGGCCCTGCTGCTAAAATGGAGGCGAACCGCCTCGCAGAGTTTCGCGTCCGCAGACGCGAAATCTGTTTGATCGTAGATTCCGACGACAGGCGCGTCGGAATTTACTCTTTGCGCGGAGCGTGTGTCGCAGCCGCGCTGCGAGCGGCAAGGCACGAAGCGCAGCGAATCCTTTTCAAAAAGAGTGGATTGCAAAATTGCAATCCACCCTTTTTGATTTTCTTTTATTTTCTGCGCCAGACAGAGGGCATTAAGAGGACAAGCAGCGGCATGATCTCAAGACGGCCGAGCAGCATGATGGCACTCATCGTGAGCTTGCTGATGCCGGAGAGGAAGCCGAAGTTGCACGTCGGTCCCACTGCGCCAAGGCCCGGGCCCACGTTGCTGATGGCCGTGAGCGAGGCGGTGAACGCCGCGGTAAAGTCGATGTTGTCAAGCGACAAAATCAGCGTGCCAAGCAGCAAAATCGAGATATAGGTGAAGAAGAAGACCGAAACGGACGAGACGGTCTCCTCCGTCACGCGATGTCCGTCGAGCGTGATGGGGCGCACCTCGCGCGAGTGCATCACGCGCCGCAGATCACGCCGCAGCGACTTGCACAAAAGCACGATGCGCGAGACCTTGACGCCGCCCGCCGTAGAGCCCGCGCAGCCGCCGAAAAGCATCACCAGCACGAGGATACAGCGGCAGAACTGCGGCCAGAGGTCAAAATCCTCCGTGCAGTAGCCGGTCGTTGAAATGAGCGTTGTTACCTGAAAGGCCGCATTCTCGATGGCCGAGCCGATGTCGCGCCCCGTGCGCACGATCAGGTCCGCCGCGATCATCGCCGACGCGCCGACCACGACCAGCGAGTAAACGCGCAGCTCCTCGCTCTTGAGCGCCTCGCGGAAGCGGCGCGTCACGCAGAGGTAGAGGAGCGTAAAGTTCACGCTTGCGGCAAACATGAAGAAAATGAGGATCCAGTTGACAAGATGCGACTGATAATACGCGATGCTCGCATCCCGGATGGAAAAGCCGCCGGTAGAGATCGTCGTCAGCGCCGTGGTGATCGCATCGAACAGCGGGAGGCCCGCAATGCGCAGCAGCAGCGCCTCCGCCACGGTGAGCGCGATATAGATGCGGTACAGGATGCGCGCCGTCTCACCCGTGCGGGGGCGGAGCTTTGTGCTGATGGGGCCTGGGGATTCCGCTTTCATCAGGTTCACGCTGCCCTCGCTGAGCTTGGGCAGCAGCGCCAGCATCAAAACGAGGATACCCATGCCGCCCATCCACTGCGTGAGCGCGCGCCAGAATTGGATGCCCTGCGGCAGCGACGCAGGCGACGGGAAGATGGACGCGCCGGTCGTCGTCAGGCCGGAGACGGTCTCGAAAATGGCGTCGATAAAGCTGCAGCTGCCGCTGAAAAAATACGGCAGCGCGCCGAACACGCTCAGCGCGATCCAGCACAGTGCCACGCAGACAAAGCCGTCGCGCGTCTGGAGCCGCGCGTTGTCCGCGCGGATGAGCGAGAGCAGCACTCCCACGCCGCCGCAGATAAGCAGCGCGTACAAAAAGGCCCTCTGGTCAACACCACCGTCGAACACGCTCAGCAGCAGCGGCGGGATCATACAAAGCGCCTCGATACAGAGAATGACGCCCACGATTCTGAGAATAAGATTTTGGTTCATAATGAAACTTCCTTGCCGCAAGCAGCCGGCACATCAGCCGAGAATATCGTTGAGGTCCTGCAAAAAGAGCTTTTTCGCCACCACGATCACGCGGTCGCCCGCATGGATCTGGGAATGACCGTTCGGGATCTCCATCCGGCCGTTGTGCACGATGGCCGCAACGAGCAGGCCGTTTCGAAAATGCAGGTCGCTGAGCGGCCGGTCGAGAAAGTGCGTGGCACTCGTCGCGGTGAATTCGACCGCCTCGATCGCGCCACCGAGGATATAGTGCAGGCTCTCCACCGCGCTGCCCTGCGAGTTGGCAAGGCCGCGGACGTAACTTGAGATCTGGCTTGCAATGATGGCCTTGGGCGAGATGACCGTGTCGAGGCCCGTGAGGTTCACGATGTCGAGATACCCCATGCGCGACATCTTCGGCACGACCTTTTTCACGCCGTAGCGCTTCGCCGTGAGCGCCATGAGGAGGTTTTCCTCATCGCGGTCCGTCACAGCGATGAACGCGTCGCAGTGGAAGATACCCTCGGATTCGAGCAGGTCGTGATTCGTGCCGTCGCCGTGGATGACGGTGACTTTCGGCAGCTTTTCCGCGAGCGTGAGACATTTGGCCTCGTCCTTTTCCACGATCGTCACGTGCGTGCCGATGTCGGTGAGCACCCAGGCAAGGTACTGTGCGATGCGGCTGCCGCCAAGGATGCTCACGCGGCGGATGGGCGCCATGGCCCTGCCCATCGAGCGCAGCACGCGCGTCGTCTCCGCGGGCGTGCCGATGACGTACACGCGGTCGCCCGTCTGCGGGACGAACGAGCCGTTCGGCACGATGACCTCTTCCCCGCGCTTGGCCGCGCACATGAGGATGCTGTTGGGATTTTCGCGGTTGTAGTCGATGAGGGACTTGCCGACAAGGCTGTCGCTCTCTTCGGTCTGAAAGCCGATGAGCTCGACAAGTCCGCTGGCAAACGTCTCCACGCTGAACGCAGACGGCACGCGCAGAATGCGCGAAATTTCCTGCGCGGCGGCATTTTCGGGGTTGATGATCATATCAAGCCCGATCTCGCGGCGCAGGATCTGTGCATCGCGGAAATACTCGGGGTTGCGTACGCGGGCGACCGTGTGCTTCGCGCCGAGCTTTTTCGCCATCAGGCAGCAGATGAGGTTGACCTCGTCGTTTTCCGAAACGGCGATGAGAAGGTCCGCCTCGCGCACGCCCGCCTCCAAAAGGGCGCTGGCGCTCGCGCCGTTGCCCTCCACACACATGACGTCGAGCATGGAGTCAACGTGGTCGAGCACGGCGTTGTTGCGGTCGATGACGACCAGATCGTGGTTTTCGCCCGTCATCTGCTCGGCGATGGCGTAGCCGACCTTACCGATACCGACAATGATGATTTTCATTTCTGTGTTTCTCCTAAATTCTCTTCGGCTTCCGCCGTGTGCTGCTTACGCAGCACCATCAAAACGCTGTTGAATTCCGCCCCCATGATCAGCATGACTGAGGCGAGATACAGCCACAAAAGCAATACGATCACCGCGCCGAGCGTGCCGTAAATGACGGAGTAGCGCGCGATGTTTTCAACATAATACGAAAAAAGGAATGACAATACGAGCCACATCACGAGCGAGAACACCGCGCCCGGCCAGATACGGTTCATCCGGTGCGACTCCTGCGCAAGGCCGTACATCATCGCGATGAGGAAGAATACAATGCCGCCGATGATAACAAAGCGCAGGCTCGACCACAGGCGGATAAAGCCGTCGCTCAGCGTGATATAGGCCGACAGGTGGCTCGACACGTAGTTCAGCACCCGCCCGCCGACGACGGACAGTCCGATGGACAAAACGACCATTAAAATCAGGCTCAGCGTATAAAGCAGGAGCTTGAGCTGATAGCGCAAAAACTGCGTGGGCCGGTGCTCGCCGTAGGCCCGACGGACAGAGCCCAGAAGCGAGCTTGCCGCGCGGTAAGGAAAGTAAATGGAAAAAATCAGTGAGAACCACAAAAGCCGTGGGCTTGAATCGCGGCTGACATAAGTGAAATACTGCTCGATGATCTCGAGCGCCTCCTGCGGGATGAATGCGCGAATTTCATACAGAAAGCCGCTGATATCCACGGACATGATGCCGACTAAGTTGCTCAAAAAGATCAAAAGCGGGAAAAGCGCAAACAAAAGGTAGTATGTGAGCGCCGCACTGTCGCGGCCGACATGATGATCGAAGTACCGCCTGACCATCAGGTAGATGCCTTTCAAAAAGCGGTGCCGGTCAAGATACTGCTGCAAGGGCGATGCTCACCTCCTCAAAAGTCGATTTCTCTTCAATTTATGTAGTATAGCACAGCTCAATTCGAAAGGGAAGCAGAAACGCGTGCCATGACATACTTTTTACAGAAATAAAGCCGGAAAAGGGGTTGACAGCACGGGAAAATGTGCATAATATAGTGCCGTTAAGTTCATACATCGTCCGGTAGGTAAGGCTACCACAAGGATACGGACTGCTGCCGCGGAGTAGTGGAGACACTATGAGAGGGTTTGAACAGGTTGCATCGAAAGCAAGGTGCCATCTAATGCAGTTTCACCGCCTCGTGATGCTAAAGCTTGAACGGTAAGGAAACTTTTCGCCAGGGGCGGGTGTTTCTTGATTGTCGCTCCCATAGCCGCGTCGCCGGACGCAGGATATGGGGGATTTTTTTATCGCAAAATTCACCTGAACACTTTGATTTGGCACTATCTTCAGAAAGGAGGAGTCGGTATGGTCGGCTTTGAAGAAATGCGCGACGAACTGCTGGAAAGAATCGAGGATCTGCTCAAGCGAAAACAATATACCGCGCTGCGCGACCTGCTTGCAGACCTGGAGCCCGCGGATATCGCCTCGCTTTTTGAAGATTTGGACGAGGACAGCATTCCCCTTTTGTTCCGGCTCCTTCCCAAAGAGCCCGCGGCGGAGGTGTTCGTCGAGCTCGATCCCGACGCGCAGGAGATGCTGATCCGCGGCTTTTCGAACACCGAGCTCAAAGAGGTCCTTGACGAGCTGTATCTGGACGATGCGGTCGACATCGTGGAGGAAATGCCCGCGAACGTCGTCAAGCGCATCTTAAAGCACGCGGACCCCGACACGCGCAAGAGCATCAATGAAATTCTCAAATACCCCGACGACAGCGCGGGCGCGCTGATGACGACGGAGTTTGTCGACTTAAAGCGCGATATGACCGTCGAGGACGCGCTCAAGCGTATCCGCCGCACCGGTACGGACAAAGAGACCATCAACGTCTGCTATGTCGTCGATCCAGCGCGCAAGCTGCAGGGCATCGTCTCGCTGCGAACGATCCTCCTCTCCGATGAGGACGACACCATCGACGAGATCATGGAGACGCACGTCATCTCTGTCTCCACGCTCGAGGATAAAGAGGACGTTGCGCAGACCTTCTCGAAGTACAACTTCATCGCCCTTCCGGTCGTCGACAAGGAAGACCGCCTCGTCGGCATCATCACGGTCGACGACGCCATCGACGTCATGGAAGAGGAGACGACCGAGGATATCGAAAAGATGGCGGCTATGCTGCCGACGGATAAGCCATACCTCAAGACGAGCGTCTGGGATACGTACAAGTCCCGTATCCCCTGGCTGCTGCTTCTGATGGTCTCGGCCACGTTCACCGGCCAGATCATCGCCCGCTTTGAAGACGCGCTCAGCGCGTTCGCCATTCTGACGGCTTATATCCCGATGCTGATGGACACGGGCGGTAACTGCGGCTCACAGGCGAGCGTCACGGTCATCCGTGGTATCTCGCTCGACGAGATCGAATTTTCCGACCTCTTCCGCGTCATCTGGAAGGAGATCCGCGTGGCGGTCGTCTGCGGCGCCACGCTTGCCGCAGCGAATTTCGTCAAGCTCATGCTCGTCGACAAGATGATCTTCGGAAATCCCATCACCATCACGGTCGCGCTCGTCATCTGCCTGACGCTCGTGGTCACGGTGTTTGCGGCCAAGGTCGTGGGCTGCACGCTGCCGCTGCTCGCCAAGAAGATCGGCTTCGACCCCGCGGTCATGGCCTCGCCGTTCATCACGACGGTCGTGGACGCCATCTCGCTGATGATCTACTTCAACTTTGCCTCGCTTCTTCTCGGAATCTGATAAAAATACGAAAAACTCTTTTCAATCGCGCATGAACTGTGTTATGATGCAAGTTGTATGGCATTGTGCAACAGTAAAGGGCGGCTGTGCCACGCACAGCCGCCCTTCTTTTTGAGGAGGATCTTCATGGAAGAAAAACTCAGAGAATATGCAAAGCTGCTCATCGAAGTGGGCCTGAATGTGCAGAAGGGCCAGGCCGTCGTGATCCGCTGCCCGGTCGAGTGCGCGTATTTTGCACGCCTGTGCGCCGCCGCTGCCTATAATGTCGGCTGCCGCGAAGTCGTGATGCGCTGGACGGACGACTACATGAACCGCGAGCGTTTCCTGCGCGCGGACGACTCCGTGTTCGACGTCTTTCCCGCCTGGCAGGCAGAAATGCTCAACGGCTATGCTGACGAGGGCGCAGCATTTCTCAATATCTCCGTCTGTGATCCCGAGGCGCTGCGCGGTGTAGACCCCGACCGCCTGACGCGCGCGAGCCGCAGCGAGACGGCTATCCAGCCCTATGTAAGCGCTGTAATGTCCAATGCCTGCCCCTGGTGCGTCGCATCCGTCCCCATTCCGAGCTGGGCGAAGAAGGTCTTCCCCGAGCTTCCCGAGCAGGAGGCGATGGACAAGCTCTGGGACGCGATCTTCACCTCCGTCCGCATCAGCGGCTCAACGATTTTCACTTCACCTCGCTCTATTACCAGAACTCCCTCGGCACGAGCCTCAACATCAAGCTCCCCGAGACGCACGTCTGGGCCGGCGGCGACAACACCAGCCGCGCAGGCTTTCCGTTCGTCGCCAATATGCCGACGGAGGAGGTCTTCACCGCCCCGCTCAGAGACGGCATTGACGGCGTCGTTTACGCAGCCCTGCCGCTCGTGCACAACGGCAACATCATTGAAAACTTCCACTTCGTCATCAAGGATGGCAAGATCGTCGAGGCGCACGCGGAAAAGGGCGAGGACATCCTGAAAGCCGCCATCGCCGAGGATGAGGGCGCGTCGTATTTCGGCGAGGTCGCGCTCGTTCCCTACAACAGTCCCATTTCAAACCAGAAGATTCTCTTCTACAACACGCTCTTCGACGAAAACGCGGCCTGCCACCTCGCCTTCGGTGAGGCGTACCCCGAGTGCGTCAAGGGCGGCGAGGCCATGAGCAAGGAAGAGCTCAAGGCCGCGGGCCTGAATGATTCCAATACGCACGTCGATTTCATGGTCGGTACCGCGGATCTTTCCATCATCGGCACGACGAAAGACGGGCGCGAGATTCCCGTGTTCGTCAACGGCAACTTTGCCCTGTAAAAAATGATACTGCGGGCGCTTGCCCGCTCACAAAGGAGAAAAACCATGTCTATGAATTTTAACCGTCTTTCCACCGATGACAAAATTCTCATCATGGAGGGCGCGCAGGTGCTCGGCGACGTCGTCGCGGGTGAAGGCACGGCGTTCTGGTACAACAGTGTTTGCCGCGGCGAGATGCAGAGCGTGCGCATCGGCAAGCGCTGCAACATTCAGGACCTCGCCCTGATCCACAACAAGGTCACCATCGGCGACGATGTGTCCGTCGGCCACTGCGCCACCGTCCACGGCGCGACCATCGGCGACCGCGTGATCGTCGGCATGGGCGCGACGGTGCTCGACGGCGCTGTCATCGGCAACGACTGCATCATCGGCGCGGGCGCTCTTGTCACGGGCAAGATGAACGCGCCCGACGGTTCGATGATCCTCGGCTCCCCGGCCAAGGTCGTGCGCGAGCTGACGGACAAGGAAAAAGAGAGCATTCTGGCCAACGCCACGCTCTATCTTGAAAAAAGCAAGGAATACCGCGCCCACGCCGCCAAACAGGCGTAAGACAAGCACAGGAGGAAACCCAAATGAAGATCTTAGTTATCAACGGCGCAAATATGAACATGCTCGGCCGCCGCGAGCCGGACATCTACGGCAAGGAGGACTACGCCGCCCTCTGCGCCCGCATCTATGAGCACGCACAGAGCCGCGGTGTGGCCGTGGAGTGCTTCCAGTCCAACCACGAGGGCGCGATCATCGATGCCATTCAGGAGGCCGACACGGCGTTCGACGGCATCGTCATCAACCCCGGCGCTTACACGCATTACAGCTACGCCATCCACGATGCGCTCAAGGCCGTCAGCATCCCCGCCGTCGAGGTCCACATGTCCGACATCCAGAAGCGCGAGGAGTTCCGCCACCTGTCCGTCACCGCCCCCGCCTGCATCGCCCAGATCCGCGGACACGGGTTCGAGAGCTATACTATGGCGATCGATATGCTGGCAAAGCTCAATCCTGAGGAAAAATAAGGTGCCTGCGATAGCAGGAATACAATATTTTCCGCGCACAGCGCGGAGGGATATGCCGCCTGCGGGTGGCAGGAGCACACCCCCCATTTTCTTTCCCGAGAAAGAAAACGGGCGGTGTGACCGTCCAAAAGAAAGGCGTTTCCCATTGCAAGCGAGCA
>PPYE01321376.1_pt1 | contig 10088 bp, 10 predicted proteins | sample 1559881 | NCBI WGS metagenome assembly PPYE01 (sample SAMN08240022, study PRJNA423297) | Human gut metagenome, whole genome shotgun sequencing project.
GCGCTTAACGCCTGTGAGAGAACGGTGGCGACAGCAGCGCCTTGTACACCCATGTTGAAACCGAAGATGAAAATAGGGTCCAAAATAATATTTGTGACAGCGCCGATAATGACTGTCATCATACTAATCGTAGAAAATCCCTGTGCGGAGATAAAGGCATTCATTCCTAAAGTAAGCTGTACAAAAATCGTACCGATAGCATAGATTGTCATATAACTTTTGGCGTAGGAAATTGTATTTTCACTGGCGCCAAATAAATAAAGCAGCTGTTCTTGAAAAACCAGCACAGTGACCGTTAGAATAATGGAGGCAATGACCAGCGCCGAAAAACTGTTTCCCAAAATCTTTTCGGCAGTGTCATTGTCTTTTTTTCCCATGTAGATACTGGCTCTTGGCGCACCGCCCATTCCCATCAGATAAGCGAATGCGGAGATGATCATAATAATCGGGAAACAGACACCGACCCCAGTAAGTGCAGTGGAACCAACTTCCGGAATGTGTCCGATATACATACGGTCAACCATATTGTAAAGTGCGTTGACTACTTGGGAAGTAATAGCCGGAACTGCCAGAACAAGTAAAAGATGTCGGACCGGTTCATTCCCTAAGTCTACCTCTCTAGACATTGTTTTTTTCATGTTGTGTTTCATTCCTTTCTTTAAAACGTGTCAAAATTTTCATCATTGTAGTTTCAACCTGTTGAAGTTCTTCTTTGGAAATACCTTGTAAAACTTCATTGTTCATCTTTGTGAGCTCCTCGTTCAGCTTTTGAATGACAGGAGCTGCCTGAGGAGAAAATGAAAGTCGCTGGATACGTTTATCAGCGTCATCTTTTGCACAAATAATGTATCCTTTCTCAACTAATGCATCAATACTCCTGCTGATCAGCCCTTTGGATACGCCGAGAATTGTACATAACTGACTGCTTGTATTGATGGAGGGATTATTGGAAAGAAGAATCAGGATGGAAATTTCATTTGGAGAAAAATTCTCATTTGTAAATTTCAAATTCAATTCATTTGCATATACTCGGCGAATTTGATTAAAGTATCCGAGCATCTCTTCCACGGTTTGTCTCATATCCACCTCCGATTTCAAAATAGTTTACTTGTAAACAAAATGTAGTATAGAACTGAATGCAAAACGTGTCAATGCGTTATTGAACAATTTTATTGATAATTTGTCTTGACTTATAGGATGAAATTAGATATTATAAACACAAGTTAGAAATAACTAACTCAAGGAGGAAATATGAGCAGAGAAATATTTGAAATCGTTCAGGGAATGGATTTGAAAAATATCGAGACGCAATTGGCATTACAATGTGCGCCGCTTATCACAGGATTAAAAATTTCTAATATGTTGATTGTTTCAAACGAAGATGAAAAATTAGTGCAGGCAATTTTAAAAAGAACAGGTATTTCTTGCTATCGTCTTTTACAGAATGAAAAGAAGATAACCCTTCTTTTGTTCCGCAGAAATCAATTGGAGAAATTTTTGGAGAGAGAGGAGGTAAGCGAGGTACTCCGCGAAGAAGGGTATGTCGAAATTCAGCTTGGAAGAATCCTCAGTATTTTTCAGATGCGCTATCGGGCATATATGAATGGTTCAAAAATATTTCCGCATGAGATGGGGCTGCTGTTAGGGTATCCGGTGGAAGATGTGACTGGTTTTATGGTGCATGGAGGAAAGAATTCTCTGTATTCCGGATATTGGAAAGTTTATGCAGACGTCGCAAAAAAACTTGAGATTTTCAAGCAGTTTGAGATGGCAAAAGAGATGCTGATCCGGCTTGTTTCAAGCGGTGTCAGTATGGAAGAAATTATAGGATATTATAATGAAAATACACTGCAGACAGCGGTGGTATAGGAGGTATGAAAGATGAGCAAAATCAATGTTGTATATTGGTCACAGACAGGAAACACAGAAGAGATGGCTGAGGCAATCGGAAAAGGAATCACACAGGCAGGAGGAGAAGCAGTTGTATCTGAAGTTAGCGCAATTTCTCCGGATGCGTTGAAAGATGAGAATGTGTTCGCTCTTGGCTGCCCGGCAATGGGAGCAGAAGTACTTGAGGAAGCTGAGATGGAACCGTTTGTCGAAGCGGTAGAAAGTTTTGCGGCAGGCAAGAAAATCGCGTTGTTTGGTTCCTATGGCTGGGGAGACGGCGAATGGATGCGTGACTGGGTAGATCGTATGCAGAATGCAGGAGCAGAGATTGTAAACGGAGAAGGTCTGATCTGTCAGGAAGCGCCGAATGATGAAGTGCTTGCCGCGTGTGAAGAACTTGGAAAACAGCTTGTGTAACAGAGGGAGATTTCTATGAGTGTTGTGATTGTTGGCGGACATGACCGTATGGTCTGTCAGTATAAAAAAATATGTAAAGGGTATAAATGCAAAGCAAAAATATTTACGCAGATGTCGGCAAACTTAAGTGAGCAGATCGGAAGTCCGGATTTACTGATTCTGTTTACCAACACAGTGTCGCACAAGATGGTAAAATGCGCGATTACCGAGGCGGAAAAATGTAATGCAGAAATCGTGCGCTGCCATACAAGCAGCAAAAGTGCGTTGAATGAAATTCTTCAAAATGCATGCGTGGGATAATGAAAATCTAACTTGAGAGAGTTGTTAGTTGAGTGAATGAAAATGCTCGGACGAGGTGAAACGGTCCGGGCATTTTGCTGTACTTAAGGTAGAAAAATTTACAACGTTATGGTAATATTGGGGTGACTGGTTTTAATGAAAAATAGAGGTGCAGATATGGAAGAAACAGGAATTGACGGAGAAGTTTTGAGAGAAATTTGTGATTTGGCAGAGAAATATCATATTCAAAAAGTGATTTTGTTTGGTTCACGAGCAAGAGGCGACTTTAAGAGAACAAGTGATATTGATTTGGCGGTAGAAGGTGGCGAAGTGGAAAGTTTTGCGTTAGATATTGACGAAGAGACAACTACTTTGCTCGAATATGATATTGTTGATTTAGCAAGAAAGATACAACCGGAATTACGAGAATCCATTGAAAGAGAGGGAAAGATTCTATATGAAAAAATATGAAAATTTTTGTGCGGCTTTAGAAAACATGAAGGAAATATATAAATATGATCCCCCATATGACAACGTAGTTTTGACCGGTTTAGTAGGATTATATGAAATTTGTTTTGAACAATCTTGGAAAATGATGAAAGAGATATTAGAGAGACATGGTTTTGAAGAGGGGGCTACCGGCTCACCTAAGATTATTTTAAAAACAGCATATAAAGCGAATATGATTCAAGATGAAAAACTGTGGATATCTGCGTTGCAGGAGCGAAATAATGTGACACATTCTTATAATAAGAGTATTGCACTAGATATTGTAACAAAAGCTAAAAATGAATTTTATGAAATGTTTTGCGAATTGAAAAGAGAAGTGGAAACAAGATGGCTTTAGATTACACATATTTTTCCGGCGTACAAGATGGTATCTCATCTGCATTTGAAAAATTAGCGGAAGTTTTTGAATATCAGGTATTTGAGCTGTGTATTGGTGAGGACTATCTGATTCCTTATATGATGAACGATGCAGTGGAAAATTATCTGATTTTGAAAAACGGTCAAATGATTGGAAATTATCTGAATGATGATACGCTTGAAGTGACAGGGAAGCTTGCAGTAGAAAAGGACAGGTATGTGTTGAGTGTAAGACAAGGTGAGGAGAATGCTTTCACACTTTATTTTAGCGAGATTGAAGAGCGCATACAGTGCTTTCAGTACCATAGGATCGGACATTTCTGGGTGAAAGGAGAGGAGCAGTGGCGGCAGCTTGTTTATATAATAGGAACAATTTATGAAAAATACGACTATCTAGGCGAAGCATATTGCAATAAGAGCGAAAAAGAGTTGCTGAGGTTAGTTGAATTTCCGCCATTTCGCATGTGGTCACCGATTCATGAGTCACTGGAGGAAAAATATCCGGCGACCTATGAAGGGGTTACTTGCATGGAAAGACTGGCAAGAAAGGCAAAAGATACGAGGTATTTATGGCTCATTAAATTGTATCGGTATTTTCCGAATCGAATATTAGAAAAAATGTTGGCTATGAGACTTTTGAACCCGAAAAGGCAGAGGCTTTATGAGACAATCTGGCAGGAAGTTCAGTCTGCATCGGAAATGTATCCGGAACGAGATTATGGTGCGCGTCTGAATGAAGAAATTCGACGAAAACGAAAAGAAATTCATGTGAAAATGCTTGAAGATGGATTCGAGGGGACGTATCCGGAATACTACAAAAAGCGGATGCAGATTACTGTCGCTGAAGAACATCCATTTACCGTGTCGATGTTGGAATTTGAAAATTTCGTATTCCGTGTGCATTTCATGGTATCAAAATGTGGAAAACATGTTAAAATAAGAAAAAACTGTGGATTTTTCCGCGGATTAGGAAGAATCGGAAAGGTTGAAAAGGAGGAAAAATGAGAAAAAAACAATTGGCACTAGAGGTCATTGAACGATTGAAAAAAGAATATCCAGACGCAGATTGTACACTTGATTACGATGAAGCCTGGAAACTACTTGTCGGTGTTCGTTTGGCTGCGCAGTGTACAGATGAACGAGTGAATATCGTTGTGGAAAAACTATATGAGAAATACCCGGATGTGAATGCTTTGGCGGCCGCAGATGTGGATAAGATTGAAGAAATTGTAAGACCATGTGGATTAGGAAAGAGCAAGGCGAGAGATATCAGCGCTTGTATGAAGATTTTGCGGGATGAGTATGGTGGAAATATTCCAAATACATTTGATGAATTATTAAAACTCCCTGGGGTTGGAAGAAAAAGTGCGAATCTCATTATGGGAGATGTGTTTGGGAAACCGGCAATTGTGACAGATACCCATTGTATTCGCCTTGTGAATAGAATCGGACTTGTCAAGGATTTAAAAGAACCGAAAAAAGTGGAGATGGAGCTATGGAAAATTATTCCGCCGGAGGAAGGAAGCGATTTTTGTCACAGGCTTGTATACCATGGTCGTGATGTCTGTACAGCCAGAACGAAACCACATTGTGACAGATGTTGTTTGGAGGATATTTGCAAAAAAGCCGGAGTGAAATAAAGCCATTCTGGTTGCAAGAAAGAAGAAATATAGGTATCATCAAGAGTAGCAGTCGGTTGGCTGCGAAGAGTAGAAGAGGAGAAGATAATATGAGTCAGGAAGTTTTAGCAGTAGTAGCAGGAGAAGAGATTACACAGGCAGAGTTTGATGCGTTTTTACAGGGGGTGCCAAGAGAGCAGCAACCGTATCTTTCCAACCCACAGTTCAGAGAACAGTGCTTGGAACAATTGATTGCATTACATATGTTTGCGAAAAATGGCGAAGAGATGAAGTTAGAGGAAACGGAAGAGTTCAAAAAACTGGTGGAAAATGCAAGAAGAGATATTCTTGCACAGATGGCTATGAGAGAGACTTTGAAAGATGTTGTGGTATCGGAAGAAGAAATCGAAGCTTACTATGAGGCAAACAAACAACACTTCACAAAAGGAGACACTGTCAGTGCAAAACATATTTTGACAGATTCTGAGGAAAAATGTAACTCTATTTTAGAATCCATCACAACTGGTGAAAAAGAATTTGAGACAGCGGCGAAAGAATTTTCAACATGTCCATCAGGAGCGAAAGGCGGAGACCTTGGAGGATTCGGACGAGGACAGATGGTAAAAGAATTCGAAGATGCGGCATTTGCAGCAGAAATTGGTCATGTAGTGGGACCTGTAAAGACACAGTTTGGATACCATTTGATTAAAGTTGAAAAGAAAAATGAAGCTACGGTTGCGTCATTGGAAGAGGTGAAAGAGACGATCAGAAGAACTTTGCTTCAGCAGAAACAAAATGAGACATATAATGCAAAAGTAGAAGAAATGAAAAAAGAATATTTGCAAAAATAAATTTGTGGGAAATTGATTTGGGATTGAGAAGATATGAAAAAGAATGACATGGTAGTTGTAACAATAGAAGATATTGGAATAAATGGAGAAGGAATTGGCAAAGTTGATGGTTACACGTTATTTATCAAAGATGCTGTGATTGGAGATAAGATAGAGGCAAAAATTACAAAGGCGAAAAAAAATTACGGATATGCAAGATTAATGAAAGTGTTAGAACCTTCTCACAATCGTGTGGAAGCAAAATGTCTAGTGGCAAGACAGTGTGGCGGATGCCAGATTCAAGAACTTTCATATGAAAAACAGCTGTCATTTAAAGATAAGAAAGTGCGTGATAACTTAAAGCGGATTGGTGGATTTTCACCAGAAGAATTAGATGAGGTGATGGAGCCAATTTGTGGAATGGAAGAGCCGTTCTATTATCGCAACAAGGCGCAGTTTCCGTTTGGAACAGACAAAGAAGGGCATATTGTGACAGGATTCTATGCAGGACGGACACATCAGATTATTCCAAACACAGAGTGTGCTCTTGGAGTAAAACAGAACAAAGAAATTTTGGAAATGATTGTGGATTTCATGAATACACATCACATTACAACATATGACGAGACTACTGGAAAAGGACTTCTTCGCCATGTGCTGATCCGCTATGGATTTCGGACTGGGGAAATTATGGTCTGTCTTGTTATTAATGGGGATAGCATTCCAAATTCTGAAAAGCTTGTGGATAGCTTATGCCAGATTTTAGGTATGACAAGTATTACTCTGAATGTGAATCGAGAACGCACAAATGTCATTCTCGGACGAGAAGTGAAAGTGCTTTGGGGACAAGGATATATTACGGACTACATTGGAAATATAAGATATCAGATATCTCCGCTGTCATTCTATCAAGTGAATCCAGTGCAGACAGAAAATCTATATAGACTAGCCTTGGAATATGCAGGTCTTCATGGAAATGAGATTGTGTGGGATTTATATTGTGGAATCGGCACGATTTCCCTCTTCCTTGCGCAGAAAGCAAAACAGGTGTATGGCGTGGAGATTATCCCACAGGCAATAGAGGATGCGAAGAAAAATGCTGCATTGAATGAAATCGAAAATGCAGAGTTTTTCGTCGGAAAGGCAGAAGAAGTGCTCCCGCAATATTATGAAAATTATAAACAAGAGCACGGTGGAGAAAAAGCTTATGCCGATGTGATTGTTGTGGATCCGCCTCGGAAAGGCTGTGATGAGACTTTGCTTGCAACGATGGTGCAGATGCAGCCGGAAAGAATTGTGTATGTGAGCTGCGATTCGGCGACATTGGCGAGAGATTTAAAATATTTGTGTGAAAATGGATATGAGTTAAAAAAGGTAAGGGCGGTGGATATGTTTCCCAATACAGTGCATGTGGAGACGGTTGTCAAGCTGGTTAGAAAAAATCCCGACGCATATATCGACATTACGGTTGATATGGACGAGCTGGATTTGACTGCTTCTGAAGCAAAAGCAACTTATCAGGAAATTAAGGATTATATCTTTGAGAAACACGGAGTGAAGGTTTCGTCCTTATACATTGCACGGATAAAAGAGAAATACGGGATTATCGAAAGAGAAAATTACAACAAAACAAAGTCAGAGGATGCAAGGCAACCGCAATGTCCTATGGAAAAAGAAAAATTGATTGAGGAAGCGTTGCGGCATTTTAAGATGATCTCATAAAGTCTAAAACTGTAATCGGCACATTGGTAAAATTAAAAATCCTTCTGTAAAATGAGAATACAATCAAATTACAGGAGGATTTTTTATGATGACATTATTTGAACAACAGGATGGTATATATTACAATCAGGGCGATTATTTTATCCCGTGTGTGACAACAAAAAAGCAAGGAGATTTACATATCGGTGTGTGGGCAAATCGTCATCGGCAGTATCTCAAACAGTTTCATCGAGTGCGATATTACAATCTTTTGACCTCGGAAAAGCTATATGATTATCTTGCAGACATCGAAGAACAAGCCGAGAAAATGTTTGAAGGAATTGTAAAATCACTTGCTGAAAAAGAAAACATTACAGAAAAATCCGTTGGTTGTGCCTTATTTTTGCGAGAATAATAAAATTACTGTGTAATCTTAGCGAGCAGACCATTTGGATATCCAAACGGTAAATCTCGTTAGGGACACCCTAAGACCTGTTTGACAATATAAAAAGCATCAAACTATTTTTTCTTTCTAATCTGATTTTTTGCTTCTTTTTCAAGATTATGAATGGTGTCAAGATACGCTTGTTCAACAGGGGCAATTGTTTTCTCTTGATATTTGAGATATTCTTTTTTTGCCTTTTCCATTGCCTGCGCGTGGCTGATTGTGCCGCTGCTTTGCAAAAGTTTTCTGTTACCCGAAGATAAGACGGTATCAAGTTGATTTATATAATCACTCATATACATCGGTTTATGCTCAATGGCGTTGATTTCGGCAAAGTCAAAATATCCGGAAACAAGGTTATTGAGCACCTTAAGTTCTGTTTCAGTCAAATAATTTTTTGCAACGCTAATGTCTTTAAGCGCCGGTATTTCACCTGAAAATGAAGTTAATCCCATAAACGGTTTTTCAGCGTCTGCACGCTCATAAATAATTTCAGCCGCGGTATGTCCGTGAGCCGCAAAATGCAATTTATTTTGAACAATCTTGAAGAACTTAACAGACTCGGCGGCTTTCGGATCGTAATCAATGCTGGTTGCATATAAATCAAGAACCTGTCTGTAAAGAACTTTTTCAGAGGAACGAATATCTCTGATTCGGTCAAGTAATTCTTTCCAATAAGAACCGCCGCCGTTTCCTTTCAATCGTTCATCATCAAGTGCAAACCCTTTTTGCATATATTCTTTTAAGATTCCCGTAGCCCAGATTCTGAACTGTGTACCGCGAAGTGATTTTACACGGTAGCCAACGGAAATAATAACATCAAGATTATAAAATCTTGTAATGTTGCTCTGCGTTTTTCCTTCCATTGCACCGTGAGGACTGGTTGTTGCAATTTCTGCAACAACCACTTTCTCATCTAGCTCGCCTTCGGTAAAAATATTTCTGATATGTCGGGAAATCGTGGATTTATCTCTTTGGAATAATTCCGCCATTTGTTCCTGCGACAGCCAAACGGTGTCACCGTCAAAGGTTGCTTTTACCTTTGTAATACCATCATCAGTGGTATAAATAATCAAGTCTGTATTCGGGTTCATAATATCCCTCCTAATTCAGAAACTGTTTTCTGACTGGTAACTACTTTCGTTGCTTTAATCTTTCTGTCAGCATACTGCACAACATCTTTAATTACGAGCTTTTGAATGGCAGATATAAGCAATTCCATAACATCATAATTTGGTCTATCGTCTTTCATTGGTAAAGAAATCTTATCGTTTTTAATTTTGGTTTTGCTAATACTGTTACCCCAAGAATATCTGTGATTTAGACTCTTAAATAAGCAAGTAGCAATATAAAAATGTTTTGATTTGCTTTTATCGCAAGTTTTGAGATATAATGCCAAATTATGACTATCATTTGAAAAGAAATCATTTTCTTGATAGCTCACAACAAATGTTTTGCCACCTATAAAAATACAATCGCCTTTTTCTAAATAATGGTCATCATATGTAATATATGAACTAACACCATTGTTTTCAGAACTTGCACATAAATAAGGAATATTACCACTATTCTCTACAATTTCAGAGGATAATATATTTGAAGTATTTTTTACATCAAATATGTCGGTTATATCAAATTCTGCAAAATCCAATGATTCATAATCTTGAAGTGCTTGCACTTCCTCGCCGGATAATTTGCAATTATCCAGACCGCTTACTTTTAAGTAAGCGGTCAGCTCAGCTATACGCTGAGCTTCCAGCTCAGTTATAAAGGATTCCATAAAATCAAAGTCTGGTTTTCCATTCTTTGTCGGAAGTTTAATAACTGTTTTTTTCAATTCTATCTTTGTAGCTTTATGATTGTATGCAAATTTTTCTTTTATTACTTTATCTATTGCAGCAATAATAAACATTTGATTTGTACGGTTTAAGTTTTCACATTGCAGAACGCTTGTCGCACCGTGACCGTCTTTTAAATAAAATGGCGTTTCTAAATACACAATATTTTGATTGTTTGAGTGAATCAGAATAGTTGGTTTTC
>PPYE01048219.1_pt1 | contig 10086 bp, 5 predicted proteins | sample 1559881 | NCBI WGS metagenome assembly PPYE01 (sample SAMN08240022, study PRJNA423297) | Human gut metagenome, whole genome shotgun sequencing project.
ACTGAGGCTCAACACCACCCTTTGCACAGAAGACACCAACGGCGCCGTCCAATACACGGAGTGAACGCTCAACCTCTACAGTAAAGTCAACGTGACCAGGAGTATCAATAATGTTGATACGATGCTCAAGTGCACCTTTTTTAGGCTTTGTGAGCTCTTCCTGTGTCCAGTGACAAGTTGTAGCGGCTGAAGTAATAGTGATACCTCTTTCCTGCTCCTGCTCCATCCAGTCCATGGTAGCAGTACCTTCATGAGTATCACCGATTTTATAGTTTACACCAGTATAATAAAGAATACGCTCTGTTAATGTTGTTTTACCAGCATCGATATGAGCCATAATTCCAATATTTCTGGTTCTCTCAAGTGGATATTCTCTTCCAGCCAAGGTTTTTTCCTCCTATTAGAATCTGTAATGTGCGAAGGCCTTGTTTGCCTCTGCCATCTTGTGCATATCTTCTTTTCTCTTAACTGCTGCTCCAGTATTGTTTGCAGCATCCATGATCTCGTTTGCTAATCTCTCTTCCTGAGTCTTCTCACCTCTAGCACGGGAGAAATTGGTTAACCAACGAAGAGCTAATGCCTGACGACGATCTGGACGAACTTCGATAGGTACCTGGTAGGTAGCTCCACCGATACGTCTTGCCTTTACCTCAAGGGCTGGCATTACGTTGTTCATAGCCTCCTCGAATACCTCGAGTGCTGGCTTTCCTGTCTTTTCTTCTACTTTAGCAAATGCTCCGTATACGATCTTCTGAGCGACACCCTTCTTACCATCTAACATAATGTTGTTGATAAGCTTGGTAACCACTTTGTTATTGTACAACGGATCTGCTAACACGTCTCTTTTCTGAGTATGTCCTTTACGTGGCACGTTACTTCCCTCCTTAATCATAATTAGTTGTAGTTTCAAGGAATCTTCCCGCAAGCGGGTCCCTCCTTAAAACAGAGATTAATTCAACGGTACTCACATGTGTCTCTCTAATGTGTTCGTGCGGGTATATTATAATGAGGAGCACACAACTTATAAAGCCCACCTTGTGGCGTCATGTGCGTAGGTCACATTCGCTTATGCGTACATGACAATAATCCCAACACTAAACCTATTTAGTTCTGTTTGTGATACTTCGTCCGCTAAATATATTACTTAGCTGCCTTAGGCTTCTTAGCACCGTACTTAGAACGGGCCTGCTTTCTGTTCGCTACACCAGCGGTATCTAATGTACCACGGATAACATGGTAACGTGTACCAGGTAAATCCTTAACACGACCTCCACGAATCAGAACAACGCTATGCTCCTGTAAGTTGTGTCCCTCTCCTGGAATGTAAGATGTTACTTCGATTCCGTTAGAAAGACGAACTCTGGCGATCTTACGAAGAGCTGAGTTAGGCTTCTTAGGAGTTGCTGTCTTAACAGCTGTACAAACACCTCTCTTCTGTGGAGAAGAAGTATTGATAGGCTTCTTCTGCAGAGAGTTATAACTTCTCTGAAGTGCAGGTGCTGTAGACTTCTTTACAGTAGTCTGACGTCCTTTTCTTACTAACTGGTTGAATGTTGGCATTATTTTCACCTCCTGTAATTAATTTAAAAGTGTGCAATCTTATGCACGCTAAAATATTATATAAACTTCTTTGCAACTTGTCAAGATAAATTTAGAAAACACAAAAAAGTCGCAATATGCGACTTTTTTGCTTTATCTCTTATTCCTCTGTGGATGTTGTAACAACTTCTTCTGTAACAGCCTCTTCTGTTGCAGCTTCTCCCTGTGCATTCTCTGCATCCGGTTCAAAATTGAAATCATCAAAATCATCGAAAGACATCTCTTCATCTTCGTTCACATCACTGTCAAGTTTGATGTCGCGATATCTCTTCATACCAGTTCCGGCAGGAATCAGTTTACCGATAATTACGTTCTCTTTCATACCAATCAATGGGTCAATCTTGCCCTTGATTGCAGCTTCCGTAAGAACCTTTGTTGTCTCCTGGAAGGATGCAGCAGAAAGGAATGAATTTGTAGCAAGTGAAGCCTTTGTGATTCCAAGCAATACCTGAGATCCAACTGCCTGCTCCTTGCCCTCTTCTTCCAGCTTCTCATTTAACTCTAAGAAGTCAAGAGAGTCAACCATGCTTCCTGGAAGAAGATCGGAATCTCCATTCTCCTCAACACGAATCTTCTGTAACATCTGACGAACGATAACCTCGATATGCTTATCGTTGATTTCTACACCCTGCAGACGGTATACACGCTGAACTTCACGAAGCATGTAATCCTGAACAGCTCGAACACCCTTGATCTTTAAGATATCATGCGGGTTTACAGATCCTTCTGTCAGTTCATCACCGGCTTCAAGAACTGCTCCGTCTGTAATCTTAATACGTGATCCGTATGGAATCAGGTAAGTCTTTGTCTCACCGGACTCTGGGTTTGTTACGATAACTTCACGTTTTTTCTTTGTATCTTTAATGTTGGCCACGCCGCCGAACTCGGTAATAATTGCAAGTCCCTTTGGCTTACGTGCCTCAAAAATTTCCTCGACACGAGGAAGACCCTGTGTAATATCGTTACCAGCAACACCACCGGTATGGAATGTTCTCATGGTAAGCTGTGTACCAGGCTCACCGATGGACTGTGCGGCGATGATACCGATTGCTTCACCAACCTGTACTGCCTGACCTGTTGCCATGTTTGCACCATAACATTTTGCGCAAACACCCATATGGGAACGACATGTTAAAATGGTACGGATTTTTACACTCTCGATTGGATTGCCATTTGCATCAACACCTTTACTTACAACAGCCGCTGCACGTTTAGGAGTAATCATATGGTTAGCCTTTACGATTACATTTCCGTCTTTATCATAAATAGTTTCACAGGTAACACGTCCGGTAATTCTTTCCTCAAGACTCTCGATTTCTTCCTTACCTTCCATGAATGCCTTAACAACCATGCCCGGAATCTCACGTTTTGTTCCTGCACAGCAGTCTGATTCACGAACGATCATATGCTGTGATACATCAACAAGACGTCTTGTCAGGTATCCGGAATCGGCTGTACGAAGCGCTGTATCGGACATACCTTTTCGAGCTCCATGCGCGGACATGAAGTACTCCAATACATCAAGACCATCTCGGAAGTTTGACTTAATAGGCAACTCGATTGTTCTACCGGTTGTATCAGCCATCAGTCCTCGCATTCCGGCAAGCTGCTTGATCTGTTTATCAGAACCACGGGCTCCGGAATCAGCCATCATGAAGATGTTATTGTACTTGTCAAGACCTGTCAGAAGTGCTGTTGTCAGCTCATCATCAGTTTCTTTCCATGTTTCTACAACTTCTTTATAACGCTCTTCTTCAGTAATAAGACCACGCTTATACTGTCTTGTAATGCGGTCTACTGTGTTCTGTGCTTCCTCGATCATCTGCGGTTTCTGAGGTGGCACGGTCATATCAGAAATGGATACTGTCATAGCAGCACGGGTAGAATATCCATAACCCATTGCCTTAACATCATCCAATACTTCTGCTGTCTTTGTTGCTCCGTGAATATTAATAACTTTCTCAAGAATCTGCTTGATCTGTTTCTTTCCTACTCGGAAATCTACTTCAAGTTTCAAAGCATTGTCCGGATTGCTACGATCAACAAATCCAAGATCCTGTGGAATAATCTCATTGAAGATCAGAAGACCAAGTGTTGTTCTTATAAATCCTGCAACTTCTGTTCCATCCTGTAATGTAGCCTTACGGTATACATAAATGGACTGGTGCAGAGAAATTTCTCCATTCTCGTATGCAAGCAATGCCTGGTTCATACTTCCGAAATGATATCCAAACAGATCCATTGGTGTACAAAGCACACGACGGTTGTTATCTGTCACATCTTCGAACCAGATCATATCATATAAGCCCAACTCACTCTTTCCAGTTGTTGGATCCGGAGTTATCAGTTTCTTTAACTCATCAAGATCATTGTAAATCTTATCAGAAACAGCCTTTACATTCTTGTCATCCTTATGGTCTGCAAGTTTGTGCATAGTCAGATAATATACACCAAGTACCATATCCTGTGAAGGAACGGCTACAGGGCCACCATCGGATGGTTTCAGCAAATTGTTTGGTGACAAAAGCATGAAACGGCACTCTGCCTGTGCTTCTACGGAAAGTGGAAGATGGACAGCCATCTGGTCTCCGTCGAAATCGGCGTTAAATGCGGTACATACAAGCGGATGCAACTTAATTGCTTTACCTTCTACAAGGATTGGTTCGAAAGCCTGAATACCTAATCTATGAAGTGTAGGGGCACGGTTCAGCATAACCGGATGCTCCTTAATTACATCTTCCAATACATCCCAAACTTCCGGCTGAAGTCTTTCAACCATCTTCTTGGCACTCTTGATATTGTGCGCAGTTCCATTTGCGGCAAGTTCTTTCATAACGAAAGGCTTGAACAGCTCGATTGCCATCTCTTTCGGAAGACCACACTGATAAATTTTAAGTTTTGGTTCTACACAGATAACAGAACGTCCTGAGTAGTCAACTCGCTTTCCCAACAGGTTCTGACGGAAACGTCCGCCTTTACCCTTTAACATATCAGAAAGAGATTTCAACGCTCTGTTTCCTGGTCCTGTAACCGGACGTCCACGACGACCATTATCGATCAAAGCATCGACAGCTTCCTGCAGCATACGCTTCTCGTTACGTACGATGATATCAGGAGCTCCTAAATCAAGAAGTCTTCGCAGACGATTGTTACGGTTGATAATACGTCTGTAAAGATCATTCAGATCGGATGTAGCAAAACGTCCACCATCCAACTGAACCATTGGACGTAAATCCGGTGGAATAACCGGGATAACTGTCATGATCATCCATTCTGGCTTGTTTCCAGACTCGCGGAATGCTTCAACCACTTCAAGTCTCTTAATAATTCTTGCACGTTTCTGGCCTGTTGCATTTTCCAATTCTGCCTTGAGTTCTGCAGAATCTTTCTCAAGATCGATTGCAGCAAGTAACTCTCTGATAGCTTCTGCACCCATTCCTACACGGAATGCGCTACCATACTGTTCTCTGGCATCCTGGTACTCTGCCTCAGATAAAACCTGCTTGTATGCAAGAGATGTGTCTCCTGCATCTAATACGATATAAGATGCAAAATAAAGAACTCTCTCCAATACACGAGGTGATAAATCAAGGATCAGTCCCATACGTGATGGAATACCCTTGAAATACCAGATATGGGAAACAGGAGCTGCCAGCTCGATGTGACCCATACGTTCTCTACGAACGCTGGACTTTGTAATCTCAACTCCACAACGATCGCAGACAACACCTTTATAACGGATTTTCTTATATTTACCACAGTGACATTCCCAGTCTTTCTGCGGTCCGAAAATCTTCTCACAGAACAAGCCATCTTTCTCAGGCTTCAAAGTTCTGTAGTTAATTGTCTCAGGTTTTTTTACCTCGCCATGAGACCACTCACGAATCTTTTCAGGAGATGCTAATCCAATCTGGATTGCATCAAACTGCATCGCCTGGTTTGTCTCCACTTTATTTGTTTCTGGCATTGTATGACACTCCTTCCCAATTATTCTTCGTCATCAAGAACTTCTTCTGCGTCATCAAAAAATTCTTCCGCATCATCAAACTCTTCGTCTGCGTTGTCAGGTTCCTCAACATTTACAAGTTCTTCGTTCTCTGCATTGAACTCCTGCTTTGTGAAACCATGTTTCTCAAATGACTCACTATCTTCAAATGCATAATCCTTATCGTTTCCGATAATCGCATTGATATCTGTATTACCGTACTCACTTGTCTCGATCAGCTGTACTTCGTTTCTATCCTCATCAAGCACTTTGACATCCAGTCCGAGAGACTGTAACTCTTTCAACAATACCTTGAAGGACTCCGGTACGCCCGGCTCAGGAATATTATCACCCTTGATAATTGCCTCATATGTCTTCACACGACCAACAACATCATCAGACTTAACTGTCAGGATCTCCTGTAATGTGTATGCAGCACCATATGCCTCAAGTGCCCATACCTCCATCTCTCCGAAACGCTGTCCACCAAACTGTGCTTTACCACCAAGAGGCTGCTGAGTTACTAAGGAGTAAGGACCTGTAGAACGTGCATGGATCTTATCATCAACAAGGTGATGCAGCTTCAGGTAATGCATGTGACCGATGGTAACTCTTCCATCGAAATCCTCACCTGTTCTACCATCACGCAACTGAACTTTACCATCACGTGCAATCGGAACACCCTTCCAAACGCTTCTGTGATCACGGTTGTCAGACAGATATGTCATAACATCCTCGCGAAGAGTATCTTTATACTTATCGTAGAAATTCTCTTCTCCATCGGCAGCTTCTTCTGCATCAAATGGCATATTTACATAATCGTTTGCAAGTTCCAGTGTATCCTGAATATCAATTTCCTTTGCGCCATCAAATACTGGTGTCTCAACATTAAATCCCAACGCTTTCGCTGCAAGACTAAGGTGAATCTCAAGGACCTGACCGATATTCATTCGGGAAGGCACACCAAGTGGATTCAATACGATGTCAAGCGGGCGTCCGTTCGGAAGATATGGCATATCTTCTACTGGTAAAACGCGGGAAACGACACCCTTATTACCATGTCGACCGGCCATCTTATCACCAACGGAAATCTTACGTTTCTGTGCGATGTAAATACGTACAGACTCGTTAACTCCCGGAGATAACTCATCGCCAGCTTCTCTGGTAAATACTTTTGCATCCACAACAATACCGTATGCACCGTGTGGAACTTTAAGAGAAGTATCACGAACTTCGCGGGCCTTCTCACCGAAGATTGCACGAAGAAGTCTCTCTTCTGCTGTCAGTTCTGTCTCTCCCTTCGGAGTAACTTTACCAACAAGAATGTCTCCCGCACGAACCTCTGCGCCAACGCGGATAATTCCACGCTCATCAAGATCTTTCAGTGCATCATCGCCGACACCCGGAACATCTCTTGTGATTTCTTCCGGTCCGAGCTTTGTATCACGTGACTCTACCTCGTACTCTTCAATATGAACAGATGTATAAACATCATACTCTACTAATCTCTCACTTAAGAGAACCGCATCCTCGTAGTTGTAACCTTCCCAAGTCATGAATCCGATCAGCGGGTTCTTTCCAAGAGCAAGTTCACCATTGGATGTAGAAGGTCCGTCAGCGATTACCTCGCCCTTTTCTACCTTCTGTCCCTTAAATACGATTGGTCTCTGGTTATAGCAGTTCGACTGGTTGCTTCGGGAGAATTTTGTAAGAATATATTCTCTGCGGTTTCCGTCTTCCTCACGAACAACAATCCGGTTAGACTCGGAGCTTTCAACCACACCAGCTTCTTTTGCGACAACACAAACTCCAGAATCGACAGCTGACTTTGTCTCCATACCAGTTCCTACAACAGGAGCCTCCGTTGTCAAAAGCGGTACTGCCTGACGCTGCATGTTTGATCCCATCAACGCACGGTTTGCATCATCGTTCTGCAGGAATGGAATCAGGGCAGTAGCAACAGAGAACACCATCTTAGGTGATACGTCCATGTAATCAAATGCTGTCTTGTCATATTCCTGCGTCTCTTCTCTATAACGACCTGATACAGAATTACGAACGAAATGTCCATCTTCATCCAGTTTTTCATTTGCCTGTGCTACATGATAATTATCTTCTTCATCCGCTGTCATATAAACAACTTCGTCTGTAACACGTGGATTCTGTTTGTCAGATTTATCAATCTTGCGGTATGGAGCCTCAATGAATCCATACTCATTAATTCTTGCGTAACATGCAAGGGAGTTGATCAGACCGATGTTCGGTCCTTCAGGTGTCTCAATCGGGCACATACGTCCATAATGACTGTAATGTACATCTCGTACCTCGAATCCGGCACGGTCTCTTGACAAACCACCTGGTCCCAATGCAGATAAACGTCTCTTATGAGTCAGCTCTCCTAACGGATTGTTCTGATCCATGAACTGTGACAGCTGGGAAGATCCAAAGAATTCTTTTACAGCAGCTGTAACAGGTTTGATATTGATAAGGCTCTGTGGGGAGATTCCCTCCAGGTCCTGCGTTGTCATACGTTCACGCACAACACGTTCCAAACGTGAAAGTCCGATACGGTACTGGTTCTGTAATAACTCACCAACCGCACGAATACGACGATTTCCTAAGTGGTCGATATCATCATTTGTACCAACACCCCACTCCAGATGCATATTGTAGTTGATGGATGCGAAGATATCCTCTTTTGTAATATGCTTTGGAATCAAGTCTGTGATTTCTCTCTTGATTGCCTCAATACGGTCCTCAAGAGTTGTATACTCTTCCATAATCTGAGCAAGTACCGGATAGTAAACCAACTCGTGGATACCAATGCTCTCCGGATCTTCAATTTCCGGAATCCAGCTTCTGATATCAACCATCATAGAAGAAAGAACTTTTGTATTTCTAGTTTCTGTCTGAATCCATACAAATGGAACAGCAGCGTTCTGAATCTGGTCTGCAAGTTCTCTTGTCACAGTGGTTCCTGCCTCTGCGAGAACCTCACCTGTAGACGGATCTAATACATCTTCTGCAAGAACCTGTCCGTTGATACGATTCTTTAACGCAAGTTTCTTATTGAACTTATAACGTCCAACTTTAGCCAGATCATATCTTCTAGGGTCAAAGAACATTGCAGTAATCAGGCTTTCTGCACTCTCTACGGAAAGTGGCTCGCCCGGACGGATTTTCTTATATAACTCTAATAAACCAGCTTCGAAACTTCCCTGTGGCTCACGCTCAGTAATTGCAGGGTCCTTCTGTAAGGAAGCCATAATCTTTGGTTCCTCACCGAACATATCGATGATCTGCTGGTTTGTACCTACACCAAGTGCACGAAGTAATACAGTAATCGGCACCTTACGGGTTCTATCTACACGAACACTGAAAACGTCATTGGAGTCAGTCTCATACTCTAACCATGCACCACGGTTTGGAATAACGGTGCAGGAATACAAAGTCTTACCCACTTTATCGTGAGCAATACCATAATAGATACCAGGGGAACGTACCAACTGGCTGACGATTACACGCTCAGCTCCATTGATAACAAATGTACCGGTCTCTGTCATAAGAGGCAGATCACCCATGAAAATTTCATGTTCATTAATCTCATCTGTCTCTTTGTTATGAAGTCTAACCTTGACTTTCAAAGGTGCAGCGTATGTTGCATCTCTTTCCTTACACTCTGGAATTGTGTATTTTACATCATCTTCGCATAATGTAAAATCTACGAACTCCAGACTCAAGTGACCACTGTAATCTGTGATCGGAGAGATATCTGCAAAAGCCTCTTTGAGACCTTCATCCAGGAACCACTTATAGGAATCCTTCTGGACTTCGATCAGGTTTGGCATCTGCAAAACCTCTTTTTGTCTTGAGTAACTCATACGCATGCCTTTTCCAGCCTTGACTGGACGTATTCTGTTTTTCTCCATTGACGTTTCACCTCTCGTTTTTATTTGCATCTAGTTTATAAACTAATTTCATCACATAGGAATTTTCCTAAAAAAGAGCATGGAAATGCCTAGTGCACCATAATAATGCAACCTATACTATACAACAAACGCCAGGAAAATGCAAGAACTATTTTGAGAAATTTTACTGATTTGTATTTTGATACTTCTTTGATACGTCTGATAGAAAAAGACCCGACAACAAACGAGTTTGTCTCGGGTCTTTCCATTACACGGTTTCGCTCGATGCAAATCCGTATTATTTTAATGTAACCTTAGCGCCTTCTGCCTCAAGTTTAGCCTTAGCATCATCTGCTGTAGCCTTGTCAGCTGCCTCTTTGATTACCTTAGGAGCTCCGTCAACTGCGTCCTTAGCTTCCTTCAGTCCAAGACCTGTTAACTCACGAACAACCTTGATAACCTTAACCTTGTTTGGTCCAACTTCTGTTAACTCGATATCGAACTCTGTCTTCTCCTCAGCTGCTGCTGCGTCTCCGCCTGCTGCTGCTACTACAACGCCTGCTGCTGCAGATACGCCGAACTCTTCTTCACATG
>PPYE01171452.1_pt1 | contig 10084 bp, 10 predicted proteins | sample 1559881 | NCBI WGS metagenome assembly PPYE01 (sample SAMN08240022, study PRJNA423297) | Human gut metagenome, whole genome shotgun sequencing project.
TGTCTGGACGTGCCGACGAGCGGGCAGTATTTCTTAAACGGCGAGGACGTGTCTGAGCTGACCGACGACGAACAGGCGGAGATCCGTAACAAGACGCTGGGCTTCATCTTCCAGCAGTATAACCTGATCCCCAAGCTGAATGTGCAGGAAAACGTCGAGCTGTCGCTGCTATATGCGGGCATGCCCGCAGACGAACGCGCAGAGCGGGCGCGGTACCAGATCGACCGCGTCGGCCTGAAGGGGAAATACAGGAACCTGCCCAGCCAGCTGTCCGGCGGCCAGCAGCAGCGTGTTTCCATCGCCCGCGCGCTCGCAGGCGACCCCTCGGTCATCCTTGCCGACGAACCGACCGGCGCGCTTGACAGCCGCACCAGCCGTGAGGTGCTGGATTTCCTGCAAAAGCTGAATGATGAGGGAAACACCATTGTCCTGATCACACATGATAACGGCATTGCGCAGGAGGCAAAACGTGTGGTGCGCGTGGCGGACGGCAAAATCATTTTCGACGGCCCGGCGCGCGAGGCATTCCCGAGAGGAGACTGACGGATGGGATTTACGCAGGCATTCAAGTTGGCCTTCAAGAGCCTGGCGGGCAGCAAGATGCGCGCCTTCCTGACCATGCTGGGCATCATCATCGGCGTCGGCTCGGTGATTATCCTGGTTTCGCTCATGCAGGGCATGACGGGCGAAGTGACCTCGATGTTCGAGGACATGGGCACCAATATGCTGACCGTCAGCGTCACCGGGCGCGGCTCGTCGCGTACGGTCGATGTGGATGATATGTACGCCCTTTATGAAGCGAACACCGATACTTTTATGGGTATGAGCCCGACGGTGGGCATCATAGGCACGGTCAAAACCAGCACAGATTCGGACAGCTTTGACTCGACTTCGGTCAGCGGCGTGTCTGAGCAGTACGCGGAGATCAACGGCTATACCCTGAAGGAAGGGCGCTTCATCAGCTATGCCGACCTTGAGGCGCGCAGCAAGGTGGCGGTTGTCGGCACCTATGTGGCGAACATGCTGGGCGGCAACGCCGTTGGGCAGACCATCAAGGTCAACGGCAACGCGCTGACCGTGGTCGGCGTGCTGGAAGAGCAGGACGACTCGACCGAGGGTTCGTCGGACGACTGTATCTACCTGCCCTATACCACGGCGTCCAAACTGACCTTTGGCGAAATCTCAACCTATACCTTTGCCACCTGGGATTCCAGTATGAACACGGAAGGGACCACGCTGATTGATAACGCGCTCTACGAGGTTTTTGAAAACGAGGATTATTACACCATTTCGGATATGCAGGAGATGGTGGACGAGATGGAGGAGATGACCTCGATGATGACCATGGTACTGGTGGGCATTGCGGGTATTTCGCTGCTCGTCGGCGGTATCGGTATTATGAACATCATGCTGGTTTCGGTCACCGAGCGCACGCGTGAAATCGGCATCCGCAAATCGCTCGGCGCAAAGAAAAAGGATATCATGCGACAGTTTGTCATTGAGGCCGGTACCACCTCGGCGCTTGGCGGCGTGATCGGCATTGTGTTCGGCGCAATCGTAGCGGTTGTGCTCGGGCAGGTGATCGGCATCAATGCGGAGCCGAGTATGTCGGCGGTTGGGCTCAGCTTTGGCGTGAGCGTATTTATCGGCGTGTTCTTTGGCTTTATGCCGGCCAACAAGGCGGCAAAGCTCAATCCGATCGACGCGCTGCGGTACGACTGAAAACCGTCTAAGGGGGACGATGTCCCCCTTAGAGGCGCGTTTTACAAAAAGGAGGATATGCACTTGAAGAAAAAAATACTTTCGCTGCTGCTCGCGGCGGCGGTGCTGCTTGGCAGCGCCCCCGCGGCGCTTGCAGCGTCCAGCGCATCGGACAGCGTAATCGAAGAGGTCATCCGCGCCACCGGCATCATGGTGGGCGATGAGAGCGGCGATATGAACCTGAATAACACGGTCACCCGTGCAGAATATGCAAAAATGCTCGTGTCGGCCTCGACCTATAAGGACAAGGTCTCCGGCGCGTCCAATTCCTCGCCCTTCAAGGATGTGCCGTACACCCATTGGGCGGCGGGCTATATCAAGACCGCGGTGGAGCAGGGCTGGCTGACCGGCTATCTGGATGGCAGCTATAAGCCGGACAACACGGTCACGCTCGAAGAGGCAGCGACCGGCGTGCTCAAGCTGCTCGGCTACACGTCCGAGGACTTTTCCGGCTCGTACCCATATGGGCAGCTCGCGCTGTATGAGTCGCTTGGGCTGGACGTCAATATCACGGCTTCCCAAGGGACGGCGATGACTCGCCGCAACATGATGTACCTGTTCTACAACCTGCTGAACGCGGAGACCAAGGACGGGCAGGTCTATGCACAGACGCTCGGCTATACGCTCAATGAAAACGACGAGATCGACTACCTGAGCATGGTCTCCGACACCATGGAGGGCCCCTATGTGGTGGAAGGCAGCCTGTCCGATATTGTTTCGGGCGAAGATAAGACGGTATACCGCAACGGCTATGCCTCCACAGCGGACGCCATCCGGAAATATGATGTGGTGTATTATAACGATTCCACCATCTGGGCATATGCCAACGCCGTGACGGGTACCTACCAGTCCGCCTCGCCCTCGGCGGCGTCGCCCACTTCTGTAACCGTGGCGGGCGTCTCCTACGAAATCGAGACGAGCGACGCGGCGCTGTCGCTGTCCACGCTCGGCGGGCTGAATGTCGGGGATATCGTGACCCTGCTGCTCGGCCGGGACGGCAAGGTGGTCGCGGCCATGCCGGCGGATGAATACGCGGTGAGCGTTGCCGGCGTGGTGACCGCCACCGGCACGGGAACGTATTACAACGCGGTCGGCAACACCTATACGGCGCGCACGATTACCATTACAGCCATGGATGGTGAAAGCTATATCTATCCCTGTTCCAAGACCTCGATCAGCGAGGGCGACATTGTTTCTATCGGTTTCGGTTCTGCCGAAACCGATGTTTCTATCCTGAAATCCGCCACGATCAGCGGCACGGTATCCGGCTACTCGATCGGCAGCCGTACGATGGCAAAGGACGTGCGCATCCTGGATGTAAATGACACGGACGCAGAACGCGTGTACTATTCCCGCCTGAACGGCGCGGTGCTGGAATCGACCGATGTGCGATACTATGCGACCAACGAGGACGGGGAGATCACCGACCTGATCCTGCGCGACTTCACGGGCGACCTGTACGAATACGGCATCATAACGAGCGCAAACGAGCAGGCGGAGGACATGAACCTGTCCGGCAGCTACACCTATCTGCTGGACGGGGAGGAGCAGACCATCACGACCAGCGGCAAAACGCTGGGCGCGTCCTACGGACCGGCGTGCCTGACGATCGAAAACGGCCAGCTTTCCGCAGTCCGCGCGCTCCAGCAGATCCGGGACCCGGATTCGATCAACCAGCTTGGCGTGACCGAGGACGATGAAACATGGCTGTTTGCAGACGACTGCGCAGTGTACCTGTATCAGAATTCACGGTACAGCCTGCTGTCCCTGACCGAGCTGCGCAACAACTTTGCTTCTTACAGCATCACCTGCTATTACGATGACGACACGGAGGACGGCGGCCGCATCCGCATTGTGGTCGCGCGCCTGGAGTAACAGGCACAGCAAAAAGGGTTTCTCCAATTGGAGAAACCCTTTTGATATTTCTTGCCTATTGCACAAAAGAAAGATATAATATCTGTATAAAATGCAGATGGGAGCGAGAAAAATGGCTTCGGATAAAACCAATGTGATGCGTGTGCTCGAGCAGCATAAGATCACTTACACCGCGCACGAATACCCGCACGGCAAAGACGCTGTGGACGGCGTAACGGTGGCGCAGCTTTTGGGGCAGAATGTGAGGCAGGTGTTCAAAACGCTGGTTGCGCGCGGCAAGTCGGGCGGATACCATGTGTTCGTCATCCCGGTGGCAAAGGAACTTGACCTGAAAAAAGCGGCAAAAGCAGCGGGTGAAAAGTCGGTCGAAATGGTGCATGTCAAGGAGCTGCTGGGCCTGACCGGCTATGTGCGCGGCGGCTGCTCGCCGGTCGGCATGAAAAAGGCCTTCCCGACCGTGTTTGACGAGAGTGTAAACGGCCTGTCGACGGTGATCGTCTCCGCGGGCAAGATCGGCTACCAGATCGAGTGCACGCCCGCCGACCTGATCGGCCTTGTGCGCGCCAAAACCGCCCCGATCACGACGGATTGAGCAGCCCTTTGGCGTCCGGGAAAAGCGCAAACACGGTCTGCACGCCGCAGCCCGCGAGTTGGGCGAGCTTGGCCTCGAGCGTGGAAGGGTCGTCAAACAGGACAAAGTGCGCGCGGCTGTCGCTGTCGGTATAGGTGAAATATTTGGCGCATAGTTCGCGCGAGAAAAAGGTCTGCGAGCCGGTGCGCGCGAGCAGGTTTTCGCGCTCGGTCTGCGTGAGCGTTTTCCCGTTCGGGGAGGCGGAGGGCAGGGTGAAATCCTGCGAGACCGGCTGTAAAAACGCCGCGATGCGCGCCGCGCCGTAGATCCCCTGCAAAGAGGAGATGTACGCGGTCAGGCTGCCGCCGGAGAGCGCGGTCGGCGTGGTGAGCACGGCGTGCGTCAGCGCGCGCCCGCAGGCGAGCGGGACGTAAAACGGGATGTCCGCTTCGTGCAGCGCTTGGTCAAACGCCGCGAGCAGGCGGCGGCCCTGCGGGGTGTCGTGTTCGAAGTCCGCGAACACGCCGGGCGCCCCGGTGCGCCGTGCCTCGAACACGAGGTCTGCGGCAAGACGGTCTGCGTTGCAGCTGACAAGCCCCTGCGGCGGGTCGCACAGACCGAGCAGGCAGCGCGTGTCCGATGTGGGCAGCTGCAAGCGCTGCAAAGCGCCCGAGGGCGTGATACTCAGGCAGAGATGCAGCACGGGCATCCCCTGTTTGGCCGCACGGACTGCGTCGCGGCCGGTGCATACCAGAACCAGATTTTTCGTATATACCATCATGATCGACTCCCTTGTGCTTGAGCAGCTTGTACGGCGCTGCTCTGGACTTTTTGGACAAATTCTATTACACTATATGTGGCAACTGCCAAAGTGAGAACGCAGGAGTGAATGAATGAGCAAGCTGATTCCCGATTATGTTTTCGACTCGATTTACGATATTACCCCGGCGCTGCTGGAAAAGAACGGCGTGCGCGGTGTGCTGATCGACCTGGACGGCACGATGGCCTCGCACAAGGCGGCGCTGCCGCCCGATAGGCTGACGCCGTTTATCCGCACGCTGCATGACGCGGGGCTGAAAGTGCTGGTGTTTTCCAACAACCGCGAGGCGCGCGTGGGCAAATTCTGCCGCGCGCTCGGCGCGGATTTCATCAGCCGGGCGGGCAAGCCCTTTTCCGCGGGCTTCCGCCGCGCGGCGGAGCGGCTGGGGCTGCCGCTCGAGCAGATCGCGGTCGTGGGCGACCAGATTTTTACCGACGTATTCGGCGGCAACCGCGTGGGCGCGCTGACCTGCTATGTGCAGACGCTCGACCGCCGGTTTTTCTGGGTGAACGTGCGCTACCAGATCGAGCGCGGGTTCATCGAACGCGGAAAACACCGGATGGAAGCGAGGGCGCGCAATGAATAAAGCAAAGTTTGGCCCTGCGGGCAATTCCGAGTCCTTTGCCGCGGAAGGGTACAAGAGAAGCGAGGACGCGCCCGCGTGGCTCGCGGCCAAGGGCCTGACCGCGTTTGAATACCAGTGCGGCCGCGGCGTGCGCTGCGGGGAGGATACCGCGCTGAAAATCGGCGCGGCAGCCAGGGCGCATGGCATCCAGATGAGCATCCACGCGCCGTATTTCATTAACCTTTCGTCCGAAGAAACCGAGCGGATGGAGAAAAATGCCGGTTATGTGCTGGAGACCGCGCGCCTCGCTGTGCCGTTGGGCGCGGCGCGCATGGTGGTGCACTGCGGCGGGCAGGGCAAGCTGACGCGCGAGCGCGCGATGCGCAACACGCATGAGAACGTGAAAAACATTTTGCGCGCGCTGGACGAGGCGCATCTGACCGGCTGCACGGTCTGCCTGGAGACCATGGGCAAGAAAAGTGTGCTCGGCTCGGCGGAGGAGGTCTGCGAGCTGGTCGCGGCGGACGACCGCCTGCTGCCCTGCATCGACTTCGGCCACCTCAACTGCCGCACGGACGGCGGCATGTCCACCAGAGAGGATGTAGGGCGCCTGTTCGACCTGATGGAAAACACCATCGGCGTCGAGCGCACCCGCATCATGCACGCGCACTTTTCGCATATCGAATACAACGCCAAGGGCGAGGTACGCCACCTGACCTTTGCCGATACGGAATACGGGCCGGAGTTCCTGCCGGTCGCACAGGAGACCGCGGCGCGCGGCTATACGCCGGTCTTTATCTGCGAATCCGCCGGCACGCAGGCCGAGGACGCGGTGACCATGATGGAACTATATGAAAAGGAGACGGGAAAATGAAAAAGGTAATGCTGATCCACGGACCCAACCTCAATCTGACCGGCCTGCGCGAGCCGGGGATTTACGGCACGGATACGCTTGCTGCCATCAATGCCGAGGTCGTGACAAAATGCGAACGGCTGGGCATGGAATGCTCGGTGTTCCAGTCCAACTCGGAGGGCGCGATCATCGACCGGATCCACGCGGCGCGCGAAGGATATGACGCAATCATCATCAACGCGGGCGCATATACGCATTACAGCTATGCAATCCGTGATGCAATTGCGGCGGTGCGCCTGCCCTGCGTGGAGGTGCACATGTCCAACGTACATGCGCGCGAGGAGTTCCGCCACAAGTCGGTCATTGGGCCAGTATGCGCGGGCGTGATCGCGGGATTTGGCAAACACAGCTATCTGCTGGCCGTGGACGCGGTCAAGGCAATCATTGGGTGAGGCGATTTTAGATGAAACGGGAAGAATTGCGTTCGCTGCTGCTGGAAGCGCCGTATGACGCGCTGGTGCTGACGAGCGAGATCAGCCGCCGCTATGCGACCGGGTTCCATTCGACCGCGGGTGCGGTCTACCTGTCTGCGAAGCAGGCGGTGTTCTATACGGATTTCCGCTATGTCGAGGCGGCGCGCGCCGCGATCACGGATTTTGAAGTGCGCGAGATCGGCGGCGGCAAAAGCTATACCGCAGCCATCAACGAGCTGATCGAACAGGACGGCGTGAAAAAGGTTGCGCTCGAGGACCGGATGCTGACCTACGCGGAATACATGTCCTGGGCATCTGCCCTGCACGCGACTGCTATGCGGCTGGAGGACGGCGTGGAGCGCCTGCGCGTCTGCAAGGAGGACGACGAGGTGCACAAGATCGTCGCCGCGCAGCGCATCGCGGAGCAGGCGCTTGAGGAAGTGCTGAACGACATCAGGGTGGGCGTGACCGAGAAGGAGATCGCGGCGCGCCTGACCTATCTGATGCTGCACTACGGCGCGGAGAACATGTCGTTCGACCCGATCGTGGTTTCGGGCGCGAACAGCTCCAAACCGCACGGCGTGCCGACCGAAAAGCAGATCGAAGCGGGCGATTTCGTCACCATGGACTTTGGCTGCATTGTGGACGGCTACTGCTCGGATATGACGCGCACGGTCGCGGTCGGCCATGTGACCGACGAGATGCAGGCGGTGTACGATACGGTGCTGAACGCCCAGCTCGCAGGCATTGCGGCCTGCAAGGCGGGCGTCACGGGCCGCGCGGTGGACGCGGCGGGGCGTAAGGTGATCGAGGACGCGGGCTATGGAGACGCGTTCGGCCACGGGTTCGGCCACGGCGTGGGGCTCGAGATCCACGAAGCGCCGACTGCCGGCCCGCGCGGGGAGGCGCCGCTGCCCGCGGGCTCGATCGTGACGGCTGAACCGGGCATCTACCTGCCGGGGAAATTCGGCGTGCGCATCGAGGACATGCTGTATGTGATCGAGGACGGCTGCATCAATCTGACCGAAGCGCCCAAGCAGCTGGTCATCCTGTGACCGTTTCGGTTTTAGACCCGGCGGCGCTCGCGCCCCTGCTGGACGGCTGGGAGGAAGGCATGCTGTACGCGTACCTGTCCGGATGCATGGGGCATGCGGTGACAAATGAAGATTTCCGGTCGGCGCAGGTGCGCGTGGGGGATTTCTGCTTTTTCGCAGGTGCGCCGGATGCGGCAGTCGCCGCATGGCAGCCGGAACCGCCGCGGCCGTATACCATTTTGATCCCGCGCACGCGGGACTGGGACAGCCTGATCGAGCGGGCCTATCCGCAGGCGCGGCGTTCGGTGCGGTATGCGTTCCGCAAGCAGGACAGCTTTGACCGCGTGCGGCTGCGGGATTTTGCTGCTGCGCTGTCCGGGGGCTATGTGCTGCGGCGGATGGATGAGAGCCTGTACCATCTTGCGGCACAGGAAGAATGGAGCCGCGACCTGGTTTCGCAGTATCCTGTGTGGGAGGATTACGCTGCGCATGGCATGGGATATGCCGTTTTGCAGGACGGCGGACTGGTCTGCGGCGCGTCCAGCTATGCGGACTGGCCGGGCGGCATTGAAATCGAGATCGACACCCATCCGGCGCACCGCCGGCGCGGCCTTGCGCGGGCGTGCGCTGCGGCGCTGATGCTGGACTGCCTGTCGCGCGGCCTGCATCCCTCGTGGGACGCGGCGAACGGGGTTTCTGCGCACCTGGCGCAAACCCTGGGATATGTCCCGGCGGGCGCGTACCCGGTGTATGAATGGATGCTGTAAAAAACGGGTATGAAAATGCAAAAAACAGCTCAGGAATCAAATTCCTGAGCTGTTTTTATGGGCTTTGCAGCCCTTGCTGTATAGATGTACGGGATTACTCGTCGTCGATCTCCAGGTAGTCAGCCAGATCCTTGAACAGCGCGGTTGCGTCCACGTCGTCCTCGAGCACGATCTGAAGCGGCTCGTTGAGCGACAGCAGGAACATGCCGAGCAGGCTCTTGGCGTCTACCATGCCGCTCTTGCCATGGATCCAAATGTCATAGGGATACTTGGTGACGATCTTGTTGATCTTCTGGATATCGTCCGTATTCTTTACGCGGATACCTCTGGTCATAATATTACCTCCTGATATAGAAAACAATAAAATCCTTTTCTGTTACCATTATAGCATAAAAAACCGGAAAGGAAAGAGCTTTTTCTTGCTTTTTGTGTTTTTCATCATTTTGGGAAGCAAAACCTGCATGATTGATAGGGAATTGTATTAAATGCACAAAGAAGATTGATAAAAATTGTACAATATGCAAAACAGCCTGCATTTTTGCAGGCTGTTTCTGACGGTTGGCCGGACGGCCCCACACCATCCGGCCCTTATTTTACCCCCACGGGGCTTTCTACTCTTCTATCCTGATGGTTGTTTGTCCAATCGTCACGGCGGCAATATCGGACAGCGGGAGGAACCGCTGGCTGAAGTCACCGGCCTTGTATTCATAAGTGGCGTCAAAGGAGGCATATTCCGCGCCGTCCGAGGTGGTGATGCCAATGGCGCATGCATTGGTGCCGATGATGGAACCGTCCCGCAGCATCACGGAGATTTCCGGCTGCTGGTCATCGTTTTCGACGGGGCAGGTCCCGGTGAGCTGGATGCCGATCGGCGAAATCGAAATATGGCTGATGCGGGTACCGTCGGCAAGGTACAGGTCCAGATCGCGCGCATAGGCGGCAACCGGTTCGGTGCTGAAGGAAAAGGTCAGCGCCTCGTGAGTGAGCTGGATCGGGAAGGTGTAGCTGATCTGCGGCTGCAAATAGGGCAGGTCGTCCGCGGTAATGCCCGGGAACCCGGTCTCGTAAAACCGGACCGAACTGTCCGACCGGCCGAAGCTGCCGCCCGAGTCGCATGCAATGGTTTCCCCGGTGCGGGTGTCGAGCAGCGAGCTGACCTCCGCCGAAGCGCCGTCCTCCGGGTAGGAGAGCGCCAGATACAGGCAGTCCCCGCGGAAGGACATCCCGGCAAACCGGATATTGGGCGCACGGTAATCAAGCGGCAGCGAGACCGCGGAAAAATCCTGCTGCGCATACGCGGCCTCGCGGTCGGCATCGCTGCCTTCCTCCGTCAGCGTGAGCGGCTGTGCCTGGTACAGTGCAGAC
>PPYE01433776.1_pt1 | contig 10082 bp, 8 predicted proteins | sample 1559881 | NCBI WGS metagenome assembly PPYE01 (sample SAMN08240022, study PRJNA423297) | Human gut metagenome, whole genome shotgun sequencing project.
ACTGTGGTGCGCCCGCCCTATGGCTCTGTGAATTCATCTGTAAAAGAAACGGTGGGAACTCCTATGATCCTGTGGTCTATTGACACACTGGACTGGGAGAGCCAGGATCCTCAGAAGATTGTAGATACCACGCTTTCTCAGGTGGAGGACGGATCCATTATTCTTATGCATGATATTTTCAGCACCACTGTGGATGCGGCAGAGATCCTGATCCCCCAGTTAAAAAAGCAGGGATATGAAATGGTAACGGTTCATGAGCTGGCAAAAAGAAACGGGATCCAGCTGGGGACAGGGACTACATACAGTGATCTGAAAAAGCTGGATTCAAATCTGGTCTGACATTCAGAAATATTACAGGGATGAGTATAATTTATTCCTGAGCATGGAGAAATATCTGCAGAACCATCTGTGGTTCCTGCACAGTTCCAGAGGATCTGGCACGAATACCAAAGCCCAACAGTTTATGAGAAGCTATAAGAGAAAACAGGTGCAGGCCATAATGTTTAGGATTTTTGAAAGCATTGAATATTTCTGCCAATGCATGAGCAGATCTGTTTTGATGCGTCTGGAAAAAACGGCGAATATATTTGACAGAGTGTCCGGAATATTTTGATAAAGAAAACCGGAATACAAGGAGAATGATCTTATGAAAATACGTTTTATCCGACATGGAGATCCGGATTATGGAAATGATACACTGACAGAAAAAGGAAGAAAAGAGGCATAGCTTCTGGCAAAAACAGCGCACAGCCCTGCGCTTGTTCCCACCTCAGCTACAAAGGTTGTTACTGAAGAAAGGGAACAGGGGATTGCATATTTTCGGGGGATTCGCCTGGGAGACAGTTCTTATCTGTATGCGGGAAACCAGGAGCCATCCTTTGCATGCAGATTTGCGAGCTGTTTGGAAATAAAGAACAGAGACATTAATGAAAAAACTTCATAATAAAATAACATAGAACCCTGTGAGGATTTTGAGATTACACAAAATTTTCACAGGTTTTTTTAAGTTTAATTAAGGTAAGTCCCCTATACTTGGAAATTGTTACAGGAAACAGAGATGATTTTCGGTGAGAAGAATCTCTAAAATGAAGGGAGTTTTATTATGAAAAACAGACAGGCAGCAATATTGACAGGAATGTTTTTGTGTATGGCAGCAGTTACCGGCTGCGGAAGTAATACAGAGACGCAGGCGGCAAAACAGCAGGGAAGCGAAATCGAAGACACAGCAGCAGAAAATACAGCAGCAGAAGGCGATGATGAGAAAACGGACGGGAAAACAGGAAAAACGGAAGAACAAAATAAAGAAAATCAGATTTTCGGTAAGATTGTTTCGGTATCTGAGGACTCCATTACAATTTCTGTAGAATCTGCTCCGGTAAATGGAACAGAAGATGGAAAAGAAAATTCCGGCACAGAAGAGACAGGAGAAGAACAGACTATTGCTCTTACAGAAAATACGGTGATCCGAAAACAGACTATGGGACAGCCTGGCGGAGAAGCGCCGGAGATGCCTGAAGGGGAAGCACCGGAAAATGGCGGGGCTTCGGAACAGCCGGAAGAAGTATCGGAAAACGGTGGAACATCGGAACAGCCGGAAAAACCGGAGGGAGAAGCTCCGGCTCAAGAAGCAGGAGAAGAAATCGTCTGGTCAGATCTAAAAGAAGGCGACATGGCAGTTATTATTTTGGATGAGGATGGAAATGCAGAATCAGTCAGCATCATGGAAGGAGATATGGGGCAGCCGGGAGATGACCAGTCACAGCGGTCGGAAGAATATCAGGCAGAGACCGCATATACTGATGGCACTGAGACAGCCGACACTGAAACAGCCGATACTGAGACGGACAACGCTGAAACAGATGACAATGAGGCGGACGATGCTGAGACAGAAGGCGAAGTCTAGATCTCTGAAAGGATAATCACAGGTGAAGAAGGCAAAGCAGTGATCATTCAGAGAACAGATGGAGCTGTTTATGCAGAGGACGACAGTGACCATGTAGTGACTACAGTGGTTTATGAAGATAGTGCAGACTGTTCCGGAGCATCCTCCACAGTGGAATGGAGAGCCTGTGAAACAAAAAATCCGGAAAAACTGTAAAAGTAAAAAAATCAGCAGGAGGACAATGATGAAACTCAGAAAGGAAAGAAGTGAAAACGGAAGCTTTTTCAGAAAAAGAAAGGTTTCCGGAAAAAAGAAGATTGTCATAGGCACAGCAGTTGTCCTTACTGTATCTGTGGCAGCCGGCGGGGTATACTGGAGATATCAGTCCGGAAAGAGACCGTCTGCACCTGAAAAAACAGTACAGGCAACAAAGGCGACGGCAGAAATCAGCTCCATATCAAATACAATCGTGGGAACGGGAAATCTGGAAGCAGACACTCCGGTTTCCCTGAAGATTCCCTCAGGAATCACTATTTCAGAGGTAAAGGTAGAAAGCGGCGATCACGTTTCCAGCGGGGATGTGCTGGCAGAAGTAGATTCTTCTTCTGTTTATGAGGCAATGGAAGAGGTACAGGAAAAAATCGAAGCGCTGGACGAACAGATTGCAGACTTACAGGAGGATACAGATGAGGAGACCATTTCTGCTTCTATAGACGGTCGTGTGAAAAAAATATATATAGGCCAGGGAGAAGATATAACCTCCTGTATGCTGGAGCATGGAGCACTTCTTGTTCTTTCTGCAGACGGAAAAATGGCTGTGGATCTGGCAGATCCTGCTACCGTTCCATCAGAAGAAGATACGGTGACTGTAACTCTGTCTTCCGGAACGCAGATAGAAGGAACAGTAGAAAAGGTATCTGATGATGGATGTACCATTACTATGACGGACAGCGGAGTGGGCCTTGGAGATACTGCCACAGTAACAGATGAGAAAGGAAACAGTATTGGCACAGGAACCATCTATATCCACCAGCCGCTGCAGGTAACAGGAACTGCAGGAAGTATTTCTGAGGTAAATGTATCTGAGGATGAGGCGGTAGACAGCGGAGACACGCTTCTGACGCTGGACAAAGACAGTATCACAGCAAGTTATGAAGCACTTTACGGACAGAGAGAGGCACTGGCAGAGACTTTGACAGAGCTTCTGAATCTTGCAAAAAAAGGAACCATTACTGCAGATATGGATGGTACTATCGAAGAGATTTATGTTTCTGATGAGGAAACTTCTGATTCCTCATCAGTATCAGCCGGCAGCGGAGTTCAGCTGTCAAATATGTCTTATACAAAAGGAACTGGCATCCAGGCGCTAAATATGTCCTATACGAAAAGCTATGGAGTTCAGGCATCAAACATGTATTACACAAATGAATCCGTTGTTCGTATCGTTAATGTGTCCGATACAGATGAAACAGCAGAAATATTTTCTGATGATACAGGAAGTATGGAAGAAATACCTTCTCAGCCAGAGAAGCAGACTCTTTATCTGAGCATGGCAGACACATCGGCGGGAAACGCGCAGATGCTGGGGATTGTTGTTCCAAGAACAGGAGGCAGTCCTCAGACGCAGATTGTTTCCTCAGACAACAGCTATACAGGAACCATATCCTGGAATCCGGGAGACAGTACCTTCCAGCCGGCAGCAACCTATCAGGCAGCAGTTACGCTTTATGCAGGGGAGGGCTATCAGTTTGCAGCCGACAGTGTGACTCAGGCGGTATCCGGAGTGCTGTCCGGAGTATCACTTTCCTCTGATGGAAGCACGCTGAGCTTTACCATTACTTTTCCGGAAACAGAGGGAAGTACAGAGGAGCCTGGGGATACGTCAGGTGATTCCGGAAGCACGGAAGGAAATCAAGGCGGCTCTGCTCCTTCTGAAGACGCCCAGAACAATACGGAAAATTCGGGATCAGATACACAGACGGGCGAGGAAAATGGAATTACAGACGGAGAAAGTCAGGTGTCGCCAGAAACTCAGAATAATAATACGGGAACGACACAGAATACAGGCAGTTCTCAGGGGGCAGGGAGTACATCCTCCGGAACACAGACCTCAGATGGCCAGCAGTCAGGGGAAGAGGAAACCCAGACAGATACAGCCTCCCAGTACAGCACAGACACTACAGCCTTTACGATTTCCGGCGATACTTCTATGCTGCTTTCGGTAAGCGTAGATGAGCTGGACATCAATTCCGTAGAACAGGGACAGACGGCGCAGGTGACTTTTGATGCCATAGAGGATAAAACATTTGAAGGGACTGTGACAAAGGTAGGAAATACGGCTTCTGCAAGCGGCGGTGTGGCCAAGTATACAGTGGAGATCACCATTCCAAAAGATGAAAAAATGAAAGCAGGAATGAACGCGTCCGCAACGATTACAATCGAGGAAAAAGAAAATATTGTAACCATTCCGGTTAATGCCCTGCAGGAATGGGGAGAGGAAGTTTTTGTTTATACAGAGCAGGATGACGAAGGAAATCTTTTCGGTGAACAGCAGGTAACCACGGGGCTTTCCGATGGAGAAAACGTAGAGATCACAGAGGGGCTTTCCGAAGGCGATGTGGTTTATTACCAGAAGACTGGCGGCGGAAATACCTCTTCTGATACAGGCTTCAGCATGCCGGGCGGAGATATGGGAGATATGTCCGGAGGCGGTAATATGGGAAATATGCCCGGAGGCGGTGATATGGGCGGCGGAATGGGAACTCCGCCGGGAAAGTAGGTGAAAGTACATTGATAGAACTGAAAGAGATTTCAAAAATATATACCATTGGAGATGAAACGGTATACGCTCTGGATCATGCCAGCATGAGCATCCAGGAGGGAGAATTTGTCAGTATCATCGGTCCCTCCGGAAGCGGAAAATCCACAATGATGAATATTATCGGCTGTCTGGATGTGGCAGACGAGGGGGAATATATTCTGGACGGGATTTCCATTGAGCAGTATTCGGAACGGGAGCTGGCCAGGATACGCAATCATAAGCTGGGGTTTATCTTTCAGAATTTTAATCTCCTGCCCAGGCTTACTGCAGAGGAAAATGTTGAACTGCCTCTTTTGTACCAGGGAGTCAAAGCAGCAGAAAGAAAGGAGAGAGTCCGTAAAGCTCTGGAAAAGGTAGAGCTGTCTCACAGAATGCACCACCGTCCTACAGAGCTTTCCGGAGGCCAGCAGCAAAGAGTTGCCATTGCAAGAGCGCTGGTGACGAAGCCTTCTCTGTTTCTTGCAGACGAACCTACGGGAAATCTGGACAGCCGGACCGGACAGGAAATCATGTGCCTGTTCCATGAGCTTCACGAAGTCGGAAATACCATTGTGCTGATCACTCACGATAATGGGGTGGCCCAGGAGGCTGAGAGAATGATACGGATCCGTGACGGACATGTGGATGAGGTGACAGCATGATATGGCAGACCTGTAAGATGTCCTGGGCAGCAGTATGTGCCAATAAACTACGTACCTTTCTTACCATGCTGGGGATTATTATCGGTGTTTCGGCATTGATCGTCTTGGTTTCTATTGCAGACGGGGCATCCTCATCTGTATCAGAACAGATCTCGGATATGGGATCCAGTTATCTGACGGTAAGGGTTACAGATGACAAGGAAAATCCCATACGGTTAAATGAATTTCAAGAGCTTATGGATGATGAGGCGTTGGAAGCGGCCGCGCCATATGGTAGAACCTCTGTTACTGCAAAAAGCGGATATACAAGCGGAACCATGAGTATCACCGGAACGACAGGAAGCTATTTTGATATTATGAATCTGGAGCTTTCTTCAGGAAGAACCCTGAAGCAGACGGATCTGGATAATAATTCTCTGGTAGTGATCATCAGTGCGGATACAGCGATAGAATTTTTTGGAAGGGAAGATGCAGCGGGAGAAACCCTGTCTCTGGATGGAAAAAGCTTTTTGGTTGCAGGTGTTCTTTCAGACGATAATTCCTCTCTTACCTCAACACAGTCTATGACAGAAAGTTCTTCTGAGGAGGAGTCGGAAACTGTAACACTGGAAGGATATATTCCTTATTCTACGCTTACCAGAATAGCGGATAATGTGCTGGATATCACACAGTTTTATGTATCCTCCGCAGATGAGGAATCCATGGATCAGGCTGAAGCAGCCGTGGAAAGAATCATGCTTGAGCGGCTGTCTGAAGATGAAGATGCTTTTTCCATTATGAATCAGTCTGAGATTATGAGTGCTATGGAGGGTGTGGATGATACCATGTCCCTGATGATCGGAGGAATCGCAGCTATTTCTCTTCTGGTAGGAGGCATCGGTATCATGAACATTATGCTGGTGTCAGTTACTGAAAGAACCAGAGAAATCGGTATTCGCAAGGCAATTGGAGCCGGAAGAGGAGGAATCATGATGCAGTTCCTTATGGAAGCTCTTATAGTCAGTATGATGGGCTGTGCGGCAGGAATTGGAATATCCTTTGCGATACTGAAAATTATCGGAAAAGTAATGGAAGATTCTATGAGCTTCCATATGGACATGAAGGTTGCCGGGATCTCCGTGATATTTTCACTGCTGATCGGAGTGATATTTGGACTCTATCCTGCCAATAAGGCGGCACGAAAAAAACCAATTGAAGCACTTCGTTATTCCGGATGAAGCCTTTGAAAAAATAATTTGAATAAAAGGGAAATGCATACGGGGAATCCGGAACAGGTAATTTCTGCGAGGCGCTTTACGGAAAAATCATGATCAAAAATCCGAGAAAACTTATTCTGGCTTCCCTGTGCTTCATGCCGATAGTATTTCCGGAAACTGCAGCCATAATTTTAACAGCCGGAAAAATGGAATTCAGAATTTTCGAAAGTGTTGATTAGCTCTGCCAATGCATGAACATACCTGCTTCAGGAGATTCCTGAACAGTAACCATTAAATTGCCTGATTTGCTTAGAAAAAAGAAAAAACTTTACTTTTGAATAATAATGTGGTAATATATATATCGTGTTGAACCACTTATAATATGTTAGTGATGAAAAGACAATGATCTTTCCTCGTCATAATGGGATGTGTATTTAATATTCCCCATAGTTTCCCCATTATAGAATTATAATCGGTGATGGCAGTAAGGGGCTAATGGCGACTGATTAACACTTTAAATACACATAAGACAATATAGGGGTCGTTCTGAGTATATCTGGTAAATGCGTAAAAATAAGCATTTTTATAGAAAATACAGAGCGCAAAAAGGGTTCAGACAGTAAAAAGCACCTGTAGCTCAGTGGATAGAGCAGTGGTTTCCGGTACCATGTGCGGGGGTTCGATTCCCTTCAGGTGTATTTGCGCGGAACTGGGGATGTTCCGGCGCGTTGTAATTTAAGGAGGACAAGAACTTGGATAATTTCAGGGAATGGTTATCAGATAACCTCCGCTATTTTATGCTTGGCGGCGCTATTCTGGTAATCGTAGCTGTTTTGTTCTTTGGTGTACGTGCCTGTGTTGGAAGCGGGAAGGGTGCTTCTGATAAAGAACAGAAAACAGCTCAGGACAACAGCCAGGGAAATGATCCTTCTTCTCCGGAAGATGATGGGGAGACAAACGACGGAAATAAAGAAGAAGACATGAATCCCTTGGAAAAAGGCGATGCAGACATTACTGCATTTATGCAGAGCTACTACAAGGCTTTAGGGGAAAGAGATATTGCAACGTTAAAAACTCTGGTCAGTGATCTGACTTCAGCAGATGAGAGCAGGATCACGAATGCCAAGGATTATATTGAAGCTTATGAACCGGGCAGTGTCTATACGAAAAAGGGGTTGGACGATAATTCTTATGTAGTATATACCTGTTACAGTTATATCTGCAGTGGAATTGACACACCGGTACCTTCGCTGGGGTATGCCTATGTTGTAAAAAACAGTGACGGGAAGTATAAAATTCTGGGCGCGGCAGATCAGAATACAAAAGTTTCTTCTTATATGGAAGACCTTTTGAATAATGAGGATGTACAGAAGCTGAGAGCAGAGGTACAGGCAGAATATGATGCGGCACAGCAGAAAGACAGCAGTCTTGCAGAATTCCTGAACGGACTGGGAGAGGATGCGGCAGCTGCAGATTCACAGAGCGGCAGTACTATGACAGTTACAGAAGGCTGTAATGTCAGAGCGGAAGCCAGTGATGAATCAGAGATTATCGGTGGTCTGGACGAGGGAACTCAGGTTGAAAAAACAGGCCAGGAAGGCGACTGGATTCAGATTGATTATGAAGGCCAGACAGGATACGTGTTCAGTAGTCTATTAGAGTAAAAAGCAGGGTACGGAAATTTTCCGTACCCCTTTTTGCGGTTATGGAACCAATGCATTGCAAAATATCTGCTTCTGTGATAGGATTTTTGCAGAGATTTTGCCGCAAAATGGCAAAAACTGTAAAATCTTACATAAAGGAGCGGGTATAATGAAAAACTTAAAGAAAATTCTGGCTTCCGTCATACTGTCTGTGGGTCTGCTGACAGGAAACGCGGCAGGGAACCTGTGGATGCCGGAAACGGTTTATGGAGCGGTGGGTCTGGCTTCTGTTCCTTCTTATACAGGAAGCGCCTATACAGTACTCAATGACAATGTTCCGGAATTTACAGAAGAAGATCTTGCTCTTGAATCTTTTGAAAGCTACAGTGAACTGGATTCACTGGGAAGATGCGGAGCTGCTTTTGCAAATATAGGACAGGAGCTGATGCCCACAGAGGAACGGGGAAAGATCGGACAGGTTCGCCCGTCCGGCTGGCATACTCAGAAATACGATTGTGTAGATGGAAAATATTTGTATAACAGATGTCATTTGATCGGCTATCAGCTTACCGGGGAAAACGCCAATGAAGAAAATCTGATCACCGGGACCAGGTATATGAATGTAGAAGGGATGCTGCCTTTTGAGGATATGACTGCAGATTATATCCGCGAAACCGGGAACCATGTGCTTTACAGAGTGACTCCCTTATATAACGGCGATGATCTGGTGGCATCAGGCGTTCAGATGGAAGCACAGTCTGTAGAGGACGGCGGTCAGGGAGTTCTTTTTAATGTATATTGCTATAATGTCCAGCCGGGAGTGGGGATTGATTACAGTACCGGAGACAGCTGGGAGGAAACAGAGGACTTTTCTGCGCAGGAAAGTCCGGAACTCAGCGCGGGAACAGAAGAAACATTTTCATCTTCAGAACAGGAGACTTTCACAGATAAAAGCGCAGCTGAGGCTACTTATATCCTTAATGTGAATACAGGAAAATTTCACCGTCCGGACTGTCACAGTGTAAATCAGATGAAAGAAAAAAACAAAATGGAGATGACGGGAACAAGGGATGAGCTGGTACAACAGGGCTATTCTCCCTGTCAGAACTGTAATCCGTGATATTTTGAAGAACTGCCGGGAGGAAACAGAGCTGTTTCCCCGGCAGTTTTGGCGAATGTATATCAAAAGCTCTGGATATGCAAATAAAAAACAGTTTACAGATTTTATAAAAACTTTATTTGTAAAAGCTGAGATTTTCTGTTATAGTGAACAGTGGTTGCAGTAAACTGTTTTTTATGAAAGAGAGAATACGAAATTGAGGAAAAAATCACATATACTGCTGGCCAGATATCTGGCTGATCAGATGACGGTTTCTGAGAGTCTTCAGTCACACAGAAAGGCATTTTGCCTGGGAAACATTCTTCCGGATATCAGACCGTCTTTTGTAACAAAAAGACATGAGTTTTTTGGAACCTTTGATGAAATACAGGAAAAACTGAAGACCCTGGTAGAGGATGGCGTGGATCAGTACAGAGAAAGAGTGTTCTGGCGCAGGCTTGGGGAGATTTTTCACTACATTGCCGATTACTTTACTTTTCCTCATAATAAAACCTTTACCGGATCTCTTGTAGAGCATAACAGTTATGAAAAAGAACTGAAAAACCGGTTGAAGACCTGTATAAGAAATGGCGAAGCGGCACGGTATCAGGCGGCTGAGATCAGCTTTGGGAGCTTTGGACAGCTTACAGAGTATATTCGGGAAAAACATGCGGAATATCTGAAAAAAGAACGGAATATTTCAGATGATATCAGGTATATTCTTGATGTGTGCTGTCAGGTGTTCCGGGGAGTGTGCCGGCTGTGTCCGGGACTGGAGCCGGAAAAAGTTCCTGTATGTG
>PPYE01321377.1_pt1 | contig 10079 bp, 8 predicted proteins | sample 1559881 | NCBI WGS metagenome assembly PPYE01 (sample SAMN08240022, study PRJNA423297) | Human gut metagenome, whole genome shotgun sequencing project.
CTATAAAGTCACCATTTTTAACCTGTACTTTATCACTGGACACAGAGATTACAATATCAAAATTAACAATGAAGGATTTGTGGATCCGTATAAAATTGGTATGCCGCCTGTCCATCTGTTTGATAAATTCCTCCAGCTTACCTTTTACAGATATAATTTCATGAACTGTAATCAGTTTTACATAATGCCCATCAGACATTATATATAGTATTTTTCCATATTCAATATGTTGAAAACTCCGGCCGCCATTAAAAGCTAAAAGTGCCGCCCTTCCATTCAGCTTATCAATGGCTCTGGAAAAGGAAGAAAAGAATTTCTCTTCACTGATTGGCTTTCCTATGAAATCAAATACATCCGCTGGAAGAAGGGTTATCAGAACCTGCTCATGATTTGATACATATATCAATATGGCATCCTTTGTGCCCAGTACTTTTCTCATCATCGCATAGCGCAATATTAATCATTTAATTTTACCCATTATTAGGAGTATAGCAAGAACTGCGACCGCATAGAACATACTCCCACTGATTTACGGCTTAAACTGATAGAGGACGGCCATGAAAACAAGTACGATGACCAGTCCTAACCGCGTCCGTCTCCTATATATACATAGTTCAGTTTCAGACAGGGGTTTATTACTGCTTTCCAATGGAACAACAAAGAAAATTATACCAGAGGATACAGCCTTAATGAACAGAAACACCCAGAAATCCAGTTCCATGTATTTCAGCCCCAAGAGGGACACAATAACAATAAGGATAGAAAATAGGTAACATCGAGCGGGAGTCTGTGCATGATACCCACCAGCATAACTGCGGATGGGAATGGAGGTGAGCATGAAAGCCATGCATTGCCACCCCATTCCCATTAACAAGCATCAGGCCATACCTACAGAGTTCTTTTACTTCTGCTGTGATTTTTCCCTGCTGGAAAAGAAATTCAGTTATTTTGTCCGATAAAACCCGGATCATTTAATTTTGGTGAAATTATTACTATACTCTCCTTTTTCAAAATTACTTTAGGGCAGGTATTTACAACGTTCTTAAGAGATTATTAATTGAAAATCCCCCTCTGGTATGATAGGGTAATATTGAACTTTACAGACGATTCCAAAGCATTAAAATCCTATCATGAAAAGAAAGCAAAGGGATTCCATTATGATAAAATCAATGAACTTTTTCGTTCCTGCTGCCCTGGCGGCCGTCATGCTGTCAACTGTTTCCTGCGCAAAAACGCCGATTTCCATCGACAGTGAATCCGCCTCTTCTTCCCCTGCTGCCGTTCCTGACATGCCCCTTGGGACGGAACCTGTCCAGACTGTCAGTCCGCTGGAGGAATACCTTTCCGTCGTTGAAAGCTATATTGACGATGTCATATTTCAGACAGCGGACGAAGAAGATGTAAGACAACTATCGGACAAGCTTCAGGGGCATTATGAGATCACCGGACGGACAGACGGCGGCGGACTGGAATATTATGTAGCTGTCAGACGTGAGGATGCTCCGGTATATGATGACTACGATTCACTGAATGTGGGTGAGCTCGATGCTCAGCTTTATGTTGGTTATTATGACCAAAATTCCGATCCTGTCGTCCTCTATGAGTTGGGAGGCTACTCCCTGCTGGACATGCCTTTTGGGTATGATACCGGACTGGACAGCTTCTGTTTTGGAAAATACGATGATGACGCCTTGACAGAGACCCCATCCTTTCTCTATGCATTCAGCCAATCCGGCAGAGATACGCTTGATTTCTTGAAGAGCAGGCCGGAACTGTCCTTTTACCAGGAAGGACAGTCTTATGTCCAGTTTTATTATCAGGATGAGAGCACGATAAAATTTTATTCTGAGCCATATACCTGCAGCATCGCCCTTACCGGCGCGGAGCAGGAAGAACTCCGCCAAAAACTGGAGACTTCTAAGACCGAAGAAGGCATCGGGAGCTTCCAGGAAGCCATGACTTTTATGCGTAAAAGGGGCGGTATAAAAGACGGAATCTACTCCACAGGTTCCTCCCTGCTGCTCGACGGCCACCGCTATAAGAGCTTCGGTAATTCTGAGTTTCCAGGATATTTGATGGTTTTGGATGAGGAAACGGGCGATCTTCTCTCCCTCGAATATAACGAGGATATCTGCCGGTTCATCAGGGAAAAAGTGAAGGCGGCCGTCGGTTTGGATTATGGATATGTGGATTCCGGCTGGTTTAAGACGCCGCTCAAGAGTGCTTCTATTGCATTTCCAGAATATATGGGGATAAGCGGCGCCGAAGAGGCCCAGCTGCGGACACAGACTATAGAAGACAGGACTAAGCTGGATGCCCTTGAAAAGCTTATGGATCAGGCGCTGAACAACGGAGAAGTCTACGGATTTTCCGCCTGCCCTTACGTTGCCCCTGTTGATTTTGTCCGGGAGGACGGCGAGACGCTGCGCATATTCGTTGCCACAGATTCCTGTGATTCCATGGCCTATGAGGGCCGGATCAGCTTCGAATACGGCAGGCAGGCCGATTTGGCAGCCATCTTTGATGAGGCGATGGTGAAACGGCTGGAGGAATAGAACATAAAAAGGAGGCGCATACATTAGCTCCTCTCCATCAAATGATGCCAGTTTATACTGTCTATTTCGTTATTCTGTCAACCATGCCAATAACTCTGATTTCACCTGTTCCAAAATCTGTTGTCCAATGATTTCGTCTCCTGCACTTCCTGCTAAGGTACAGTTGAATGTGCATACATCCCGAAAGGTACTAATTGTCAATTGAAAATCTGGTGGAAGCCGAAATGTACCTGCTAAAGAGCAGCTTACAACATCGATATTTTTAAAATAAAGTCTGTTGTGGTCTGCAATCCCCATATTCGTGTATGAAACAGGAAGTACGCGGTAAGCTGCTTTGACTGCGCAAGACAGTGTGGGGCGAAAAACCTTGTTGAATACACAATGCAGTGGCCTTATTCCAGCAAAGCAGCGGTATCCTGCCTTTTGAAGTGTCATTTCAAGATGAACCTGCACTAGCGTCGTATAAAATGTGTGCTGAGACATAAATTCAACGGTTAATCTCTTGTAGATTCCAGTCATATTAGCTATGGTTAAATGGTCAGGCTCTGATTGAAATCTGCGCAGATCAGCCGGACAAGGAATGACAACCTTATTGATATGTTGGAGACGGGCAATCACGCGAACATAGGCCGTTATAAAAACATCGTTGAGGCTTACACCGCATTTTTTTGCTTTCGCCTGAAGTGCTGTCAGATCATCGGACGTAATGCTGCAGTTTAACCAGAAATAGTTCTTCCCATTTGAAACAGGCCGCAATGGCGGAACGGCGGTATAGCGCCCTCTTCTGGTCTGCACGGTTGGCGGCTGAACATGAATATTTTTCAAGAGAGGGGCAATCTCTCTCTTGTTTTGTAAATGAACAGCTGGAGACTTGCCGTTATATAAAGAGGCCAAAAGGTACAGATATTGTAAAAATCCATTGCCGTCTGTTAGTATGTGGCTCATTCCAATCAGAACCGTATCTTTTCGCTCTTCTCTATAAATGGTAATTCGAAGCTGGGGGCACTGACTTAAATCCCATCGCAGAGCTTCCACCAGATCGACTTCCACCAGATCGTATTGTTTGATGATAACTGTATGATCCGCAGTAAAACCTTGATTGACAAAGCACCCGCGCCTGAAATTGTAAGAATATAGAACCTCCGGTACGATTTTGCTGGATAAGTGTATCGCGTTTTTTAGGCGGGCTGTATCGAGATTTCCCATTGTTTCCATGCGGCAATACAGCAAGGGATATACCTGGTTCCTATGGGTGGCTTCTACGAAATCCATACATTTACATTTTGTGATGTTGTTACTTCCTTTCCCTGTCTTCCTGCGGCAAAAGCCGATGACGATCTTTTTTTGATTTTGAGTTTGCTTATCCATTCGTTTGATCTCCGTTTTCTTCGCATGATCTCCGTTTTTTATTTTGTCACATTGATGTCCCCATTCTTTGTTTCCAACCCTATTTTTACGTCAGCGTCATTGCCAATTGTTCCCCCAGCTGTTTTTTCAGTAATGGATAACAATTCCGGAAAGGACGTTTGGGTAGTGCCGTTTTGGGTTGTGGCGGTAAACGCAAAATGCAGGCTATCTGGAATTACCAGCGTAATGCTGCCGTTTTTGGTGTATGCGGATAGGTCGCCGGTTACTTCCGCAAAAGTAAGCTTTAAGCTCCCGTCTCCTGTTACTTTAAAGTTTCCAGAGCCAACGCCTTCGTCCACTGTCAAATCTCCGCCTTTCGATTTGTATTCAATCATGCCGGTTATGGAATCCAGCCTTGTATCTGCATTGGTAGTATCAATTGCACAAACTTGCGCGGAAATATTTTTTGCCGTCAGCTTTCCTCCGGTGCTTTTAAAAACAATTTTGTCAGCGGTAAGGTTGGAAACTTCAAGTTCGCCGTTGGTCGTATCTGCGTGGAAACTGTCTAATGTCAGGGCAACACCGGATAAAATGTTTCCGTTCGTTGTATGAATGGAAAGGCTGTCCTGATAGGCCTCCGGCAAATAAAGCTCCATATAGGAATGCACGCCGTTCCCGATGGGACGCGCGCCCTCGGATATGGTTAGTACGCCTCCCACTAAATCTATTTTGGCGAAATACGATTTTGGGGTTTTATCCATATACTCCACAACAACAATTTTGTCAGAATTACACTCTTTCATGGTCACGCTTTCCCCATCATAATCGACCATAATTGACTTCACATCGGTAAGTGAAAACTCTTTCGTTTGGGTGGGACCCTGCGAGCTGGAACAGCCGCCGGATAATGCAGTAAGACACAGAAGACTTGCCAGTGCGGCAGCGATTTGCGTTTTTGAAAACATAATAATTCCTCCTATAATTGAATGGTTCATTTAATAAAATGGGTATTTTTATACGGGGTCTCTCTGCGCCCCGTATAAATGATTTATTTCTTGTAGGCATATAAAAGATTATCCATACAAATCTCTTTTGCCACAGAAACAGGAATGTTCTTTTGCGTTTCAAATGCATCGTTCTGGACGTGCATGCCCCACCAGGCTAAGGTTTCGACAATTTGTTGCGCAGTCAGCTCCGGGTATTTAACCGCCCGCATCTCTCCGCTGTGAAGATAGATCTTGACGTAGCGTAAAATATTATCAAAAAAGCTTTTACGGTATCTTTGATAGTAGTCTCCCAATACGCCCATATCGTTTATGTTTTTTTCTAACACGAGACAGCCGGTTCCATATCGCGCTATTGTATCAAAAGCGTCAGAAATCATTTGTTCAAATAAATATCCGTCTGCTTCTCTTGATAACGGTTGGCTGAATTTTGCGTGGCTTTCATTCAGGACCGTAATAATTTCTTCGGACAGCCTCTCGAAAAAACGTTCATCAATCGGATATTGAAATTCCTGCTGTATAAAATCAGGGTCAATGGTACATTTCAAAATAAAGTCCAAGATGTCCTTTTTCCCCTTAAAATATACATACAGCATACCTGTTGATAAACCAATCTCCTTAGCGATATCTTTCATTTGAGTTCTCATATATCCCTTGTTGATAAACAAAGAACTTGCGGCTTCATAGATTGTCTGCAGTCTGTTCTCCACGGGTGCCCTCCTTTTATTGAACTGTTCATTCAATTACAGTATACACTGCTCATTAGAAATGTCAAGTGCACCAGATGTCAATCGCGAAAATTTCCTTTTGTTGTGGTTTCAAGGGCTGTGATAGAGCATAACAGTCCCAGCCGTATTCCTCTTGACCGCAATCTCTTTTCGCGTGATCACTCCGCGCGATTGCAGGAAGCTTCGAAAGATTGTCAAAAATACATTCAGACAATTGGTTCGGGCGGTATGACAGTAAGATTATTATTATAAATGTCCAGCTCCGTAATCCAGCTTCGATACTGCTCATATGCGGCCTTCTGGGAAACGTAATTCTGCTCTTCCGCAATGCATTCCTGTATGATCGTATTCTGGCTTTCTATTCTTTCTTTCAGGGAACTGCGCAGGAGATGGTTATTCTGTAGAGCAGCGGACACCTCCTCACGGACATCCGTTTTGTCTGTCGAGCAAACCAACTGATCGGATATGGGACAGACGGGTTTGTCAAGGCTGGAAAGTGTCGTATGGAAAAGCTTAATATTACGTTCAATCACCATGAGTTCGCAGTTCATAGCCATTCTTCTGCTTTCTGCTTCTGCTTTTCGCGAACAGGTATCTATGAACTGGCGGTCAGACGGCTGAGCAACCGGCACCTCTCCGATCAGCTTCTGAAGCTCAGTGATCCGCCGATTCTGAACAGCGCGCCGTTTGACCGCCTCTTCGTACTGATTCCATTGTTCCAACACACAATTCATACAGTTTTGCTGCATGGTTCGTTCTGGCAGCAGGTTTCGGAATACTGACAGCACGCTCTGGCAGGTGAGCTTCCGAAATAAAACCCTGACCCTTCCATATCTGCGCCGCTGCCCCGGAGGGCGCCCTGAAATCCAGCCGCGGTTCTGAGGGCTGACCACAGATGCGTCTCTGGGAAGCATGGCCAGAGACGCATAGTCTCTTTCTGCTTTTATTTTCAGGCGCTGATTCCCGTATTGTTCTGTTGTTTTCTGCTGCCTTTTTATTTTCTCGGCTTTCAATTCCTTTGCCATTTTCAGTTCTCCTTTTTGAGGGTTAAAAGTATGGATAGACATACTCTGTTGCCGGTTTCTCCGCTTTGTCAATACTCTGTGCTTTCAGCATCAGGGTCTCGCCGTCCGCGCTGGCTTCGAGCGTTCCTTTTACGACCACCCAGTCGTCCTCCTTAAAATCCAAAGTTCCGCTGCAGTCTACCAGGAAGCCGATCGGTGATAAATCCGCCGCGCAGCACCACATAGACAGACGAACCAAAGCGAAATCACTGATTTTTTCTATCTCAGGGTCTTTGTATATAAATCCTTTCATCACGACGGTGTAGCCCTCATACTTTTCGTAGAAGGAACTCAGCTCATACATCCAGGTATAGTAATCTTCGTCTGTGATTGTGATGGTTTTTGTATCCTCGTCCAAACCGTTTAAGTCGTACCAGGGACTTTCGTCTTCGTTGACGGCTGTTTCATTGGCTGTTTCATCGGCTGTTTCATCGGCTGTTTCATCGGCTGCTTCATCGGTTGTTTCATCGGCTGTTTCACCAGCTATTTCATCGACCGATTCATCGACCGATTCATCAGCGATTCCTTCCGTGATTCCTTCCGGGGATCCTGTGTTTTTTGTGGCTGTTCTGTTTTCAGACGGTGTATCGGTTTCTAAAGCTTCCTGGCTGTCTGCCATGGAATCCTTTTTTTCACTTGGCGTCTTCTGATTTCCTCTGGCAGACAGAAGCCCGCCGCCATTTCCTGCTGCCATCGAGATCCCGGGACCGTCGTAATTTTGAATCATACTGCTTCCTCCCGGTGCAGCAGGACGGACGGCGAGCAGCAGAATCGGTATAATAAAAACGAAGGAGCGTGACAGGTTTGCCTTGTACTGCGGTGTCAGCAGGTTCCTTCCCTCCAATACAGTCCAAAGAAGCATCAGAACCGACATTCCGTAGAGGTACGGCTTCATTCTCGGCGTCACATAGTTCAGATACTCGCCCGAGTATGTCAAACGAAAAAGCAGATATCCAAAAATCAGATAACAGCAGCATTCCGTCAGCACCTGGAGATTCCAGCCTTTTCCTTTCAGCATCATATCCATATACCTCCGCTTCCGCACAGCATAAACAGTGCGACTACAATGAAACAGACAAGAAACGCGGTCACGGCCAGCCGGACCACAAACTTCGACCGAAAGCCCGACAGCAGCATGGCAGCATTCTTAATGTCCATCATCGGTCCGAATACCAGAAATCCGATCAGTGGCCCGGCAGGGAGGCTTCCTGCCATACTTCTCGCCACCACCGCGTCGGAGGATGAGCAGAGGGACAGAATAAAGGCCAGCCCCATCATCAGAAGAAGGGCTTTCCACGGGGCAGACCCGCTTCCGGCCAATACGGCAGAAGGAATGAGGTCCTGAAACAGCGTTGATACAAAAATACCGGTGAGAAGATATTTTCCCACGGCAAAGAACTCGTTCTGCGCATGACGGATCATCATGGAAAAACGGGCCGCCCGGGTGTTTTCATTACCGGTGGGAAGACTGTAATCTCCACAGCCGGATTGTACCGGCACGGCTTCCTCCAGCAGATAATCCCCCGGTGTCCGGATCAGATAGGTCAGTCCGCAGATCACCGCGCACAGAATCCCCAGACCGCAGCGGACCGCAATCATCCGGTAATTGCCGTTAAAGGCATACCAGGTGGAGAGAATTACCACAGGATTAATAACCGGGGATACCAGCATAAAGGTTACCGCAGCAGGCAGAGGAACGCCTTTCTTAACCAGACTTTTAAAGACCGGGATGGAGGCGCAGTCGCAGACTGGCAGGCAGAAGCCAGCCAGAATCGCAAACAACTGGCCTGTCAGAACTTTTTCCGGGAACCTTCTCTGAATCCAGTCCGGTGGTATATAAACCTGGATGGCGGAGGAAAGCAGGACTCCGATTGCCAGAAACGGGGCTGCCTGTAAAAATACTCCGAGAAATATGCTGGCATAACGCCCAACAGGAACCCCGAAATCTCCGAGCAGGTTAAACGCAAACAGATAAGCCAATGCAGCAGTCAGAACAATCAGGAACCAGTGTCCCGGCTGTGCGTTGAAGTGAAACATTTCACGGACAAATCGCTCCCATTTCCGTTCGGAAAACACCCGGATATCCGGATTGCAGTTATAAAGGAGCCTGGCGTCTGTTTTGCTATGTAAGTGTTTCGTGGCTCTGATGTAAGCGCAGTCGCTTCCTGCAATCTGCGAAAATGCCGCGGCTCCGGCATCGGGAATCCTGCACTGCAGTCCGATCTCATCCGCCATATAGATTACTTTTTCCACGCTCACCATCGGTGCGGCTGAAAACTGGAGCAGCATTTCCTCCAGTTTGTGGAAGTGCTCCATCCCGTTCCATTCTACCAGCATTAAATCCGGATTGTGCTGTTCTAAATACTCCAGAATCCGGTCGGTAATACTCATGGGTAACTGCTCCAGCTGGCTCTTGGAGAACACCAGCTTCTGAATCTGTCTGTCATTTCGGAGCGCCTCTTCCCCGGACTCGAACTGGATAACCAGGACGTTCAGCTCATGCAGCTCCTCTTCCATCAACTTGTTAATCAGTGTTGTTTTTCCCGAATCCAATAATCCGGTTATGACCCATGCGGGTGTCCTCATATCACAATTCCCTTTCCCCTCAGAATCTCTCCATCCGCCTGCTTTACGACATGCAGCACCTTTTTTCGAAGCTGTTCTTCTGAAAGCGGCTCCGTACACTCCAGCGTTACTGCCGAAAAAACCTCTCTGGCAAAGTGACGGTAAAGAATCCCTTTTTTCTGTTTGCTGTCCTTCCGGTATCCCGTTCTGATCCGAACCGGCTTCATGGATACCGTCTGCTCCATACCCAGCTTAAACAGGGCAATATTTCGCGGCCCATACTGGAAGACAGGGCGTGGAATGGAATCCCAGAAGTCCGCTTCAATTCTGGCTTGCGGATTGATATCCAGAATACTTTTTTTTACCCGTCCGATTTCTTTCTGACACTCCTCCTGGTGGCTCAGCAGGATTAAATCTGCATAGGATATCTGGTCCTTAAAAAACTCTCCATAGTTTTTCAAATACTTATCAAAGAAACGGATATCCACCACGGTAATCGTTCGTTGAAGGTGAAGGTTTCCCTTATCCTCCTGTTTTAAGCATAGTCTGGCGATGTCAGAAAGCTTCCCCACGCCGGACGGTTCCACCACAATGGCGTCCGGCGCATAATCCTTCTGAATCCGTTCCAAGGCTTTTTCAAAATCGCCGGTCAGGCTGCAGCAGATACAGCCTGCATTCAAGCTGGTGACCGTCAGGCTGCATTCCCGGAGCAGCCCCGCGTCAATCCCCGCCTCCCCGAAATCATTTTCAATGACAACGATCTTCTTATCCCGGAATACAGAACGTACCATGGTTTTAATTAATGTTGTCTTACCC
>PPYE01414964.1_pt1 | contig 10079 bp, 7 predicted proteins | sample 1559881 | NCBI WGS metagenome assembly PPYE01 (sample SAMN08240022, study PRJNA423297) | Human gut metagenome, whole genome shotgun sequencing project.
CTGTTGAGGATAATAATATCCTACATTCTGCGCTTCGGGGTCAATTCCATATTTACCCAGACGATTAAAAGTCAATAAATTGGTCCCGGACAAGTAGACTCTGGCATTATTTATATGGCATTTCTCTAAAAGTTGTCTTGGCAGACTATACCCCAACGATGCTACTTTCAATCGCAAATAGCCCGCTTTTTTATAAGTAAAATCCGAAGTGTAATTGTTTGTAGATGCTCCTCCCAAACGTGCATAAATGGCATTAGCATCATTATTCTCCGGACTCCATCTTTCTTCGTAAAGCAAAGTGGAATACAAACCATTACTTATATTTTGGTTATACCCAAAAGCACCTTGGAAAAGCATACTAAGGTCGAATCCTTTATAAGATAAAGCAACGTTAAGACCATATATCCAATGCGGCATAGTGCTACCTCCGATCTCTTTCTGGTCTTTCCAGTTGATAATACCATCCCCATTCAAATCCTTATACCGCACATCGCCCGGTTTAAGCATAGCGTTCCCTTGCAGGTCTTCATAATATGGAGCTGCATCTATTTCAGCCTGACTGGTAAACAATCCATCAGAAACATATCCATACACACAGTCTGTCCATTTTCCGCTTTGCTTAAAGATTCGAGCCTGGTCCGAATCTGTATAATCAGGTTCCTCATAATATTTCCATTTGGCACGCGACCAAGAAATATTTCCACTTACATCATATTTCAACTGATTCACAGCACCTGAAGTTCCCAGTTTGATTTCAAATCCCCTATCATTAAGGCTATTAATATTCTCCGGTGGCAAATTTGCCCCAAAAGTCGAAGGTAATGACATCAACCGCGTAGCAGGAATACCTGTACGCTCACGATAGAACACATCCACCTCTCCATATAGTTTCCGATTAAAGAAGGAGTAGTCAATACCTATATTAGCAATTTCTACTTTCTCCCATGTCAAATTAGGATTAGCCAAACCTGTGGAAACCATTCCTTGTATTGATTCCTTGCCCAATAAATAGGCATGCCCATAAGTATAGCCGGATAGATACTGAAAATTACCTACGCCATCATTTCCCGATTGTCCATAACTTAAACGTAATTTCAGGTTATCTATAAAACGTACCTGTGATATAAACTTTTCCTCCGAAAGCATCCATCCTACAGATACACTAGGGAAATAGCCCCAACGTTTTCCAGGAGGGAATTTAGCTGATGCGTCAGCACGGAGAATCGTTTCTAACAAATACTTATTCTTATAACTGTAATTAACCCTTCCAACAAAACTCATACGCCCCATTTCGCTTGCATAGCCATTATTGGTCATCCCTTCGGTACTGCCTGCAAACATCTGGTCAATAGCAGTCATCATAAAGTCTTTTCTTGAAGCAAACAAATAGTCGCCCGAGTAATTGATTGCTTCATATAAAGCCATAGCTGTCAAATGATGAGTATCATTAAAATTATTTTCATAATTTATAGAGTACTGCTGCGTAAACATCTCCGACCGTGAATGTGCCTGACTTAATGAGGCCTTGGAACCATAGGTCCCTGCTAATGTATAAATATCACTGCCGGGATCGTACGTGTAAAGATCTACTGGCTTGTTGAATATTTTATTAAATGAATAAACCTTCCGGTAGCTCTCAAACATTTTTATAGACAACCCTTTCACTGACTTAAACTTATATTCCAATGAAGCTGTTCCACGCAAATCTTCACCACGAGCATCATCATATCCGCTTATATCCCTATTAGAACTGACATGCAAACCACCAACACCTGCCCCAAAAGCATACGGAATTTTATCAGGATCGGGCAAAGTAGCCGGATAATAAGGAAGAGTATTCCAATAATCCTGCCAGATGCTTCCTCCTACTCCCATACTACGGGTAGTGTAGTTTCTTTGTTCCTGACTATAAGCAAGATCGAGTCTTAAAGTCAGATTATCCAAAATCTTGGCATCAATATTAGATTGCAGATTGAATCTCTCATAATTCCCTCCATTCTTCTTAATCATCGTTTCCTGATTCAGATAACCAAAGAAGCCATAAAATTTAAGTCTGTCATTTCCACCTCGGATAGATATATTATGTTGTTGTTCTGGGGCCCAATCTCTGATAAGTTCTTTATACCAATTAGTGTTCGGAAAAAGAGGATCTGTTCCATCATAATATTTCTGTATCTGATCTTCTGTAAACGGGGCACTGGCTTCAGGCTGTCCGGATTGAAGCCACGCTTCTCTTTCCATCTCTGCCCGTTGTCCCGAACTTGCCGGTTTCAACATTTTCGTTACTCCCTGCCAAGTGAATGTTGTGTTGAGAGTAATCGTAGGCTTCTGGTCTGTTCCTCTCTTGGTTGTAATTAAGATAACACCATTACCGGCCCTTGCACCATAGATTGAAGCTGCTCCATCTTTCAATATAGATATAGACTCAATCTGATTAGCATCAATATTGTCAAGTGACGCTTCAATTCCATCTACAATTATCAAAGCACTACCAAAACCACGAACATTTAATGTGGCAGAATCTGATCCTGGTTGTCCACTTGACTGGGTAGCAATCAAGCCGGGCAATTGTCCGACAAGTGTATTGGAAGCAGTAGCAACAGGAGCGATTGTCAGTTTATCAGCTTTCACACTCGACACTGCCCCTGTCAGATTCCCTTTTCTCTGTGTGCCATAACCTACAACAACTACTTCATCTAACATTCTCGAATCTTCCTGCATCCGGATAATCATATTAGAATACCCTTTCACAATCTGATTACGATAGCCAACGTAAGAAATTGCCAAATTAGTATTTTCCGGTATCTCCAAAGAAAATTTGCCATCCAAGTCTGTGATTGTTCTTCCTTTAGCGGTTTATTCACAAAGTTCACACTCACTTTTTGCTTAGAATCAATCACATTATCGCTATAAAAAATTTTATAACGGGTCTGTTTACTCAATTCATCAAAAACTTTCCCGATAGGAGTATCTACGACATCAATTGTCACGTTTCTTGTTTGCGCAGACACTATCTGCACATTTCCAAACAGGATAATACAAAAACATACTAAAGCGAGACTCCATCCAGCCATTCCACATCTGCAACGTGGAATTTTTCCTGTAAGTCTTTTCTGCTGAAAATTCTTCATAATCAATTAGATATTAAATTGTAAATTAACAAATTCGCGAATTATATTATTGAAAATCTCAAAATAGAAAGCACATAGAAGTAACATACGCATTATATTTTCTATAATTACGTAGAACTAAATTACAAAAGGGGGCATCGTTACTCGTTTCTCCCAACAGAGTGTTTATCTGTAAACGGCAGTTAGCGTATAATTACAGTTCGAGTTCCATAATTTATCGAATAATGGACTTGAGGCGTGATAACAGTTATATCATTTAGAATTTCCTCCAATGATTCCTGTTCCAACACGATATTATAAACGATATTACTGATTGAATCTGTTTGTAGTTCAAAACTATATTCATATTTCTGCTTTAGGATATCTATCAGTTCCTGCAAGGTTTTGTGCTTAACCACAATCTGCCCTCGCATCCAATCACCAATTTCTTCTATGTCTACCTGATTTAACTGGTATTGTCCAGTCTGAACATTATAAACCAGTTGGGTCCCAGGTCTCAATTCTGATAAAATATGTTCATCCTCCGTTTCGTTCTCCAAAATTTGCACTTTCCCTTCTTTCAAGCTTGTATAAGAGCAAATATCTCCCGGATAAGCCTCAACATTAAATTTCGTTCCCAACACCTTGACCGTATACATACCTGCATCAACTAGAAAAGGACTTTTTTCATCATGGAGTACCTCAAAATATGCCTCTCCACTCAATGCAACTTTCCTGTTTTTTCCATCAAAAGTACCCGGATAAACCAACTTTGAATTTTGATTCAACTTTACTTTTGTTCCATCATCAAGAATGACTGTTGTTCTCTCCCCCTCTGCTGTTATAATAGTATTCATCATTGATGAGGGCTGGTGGAAATATGTTTTATATCCATAGCCCATAGAAAAGAATACAATTAAAATTGCCGCATATTTCAAATAGGAGCTAAATACATTCTTACTTTGATGCTGCTTCCTGATAGTTCCAGATAACTTCTCCCAACCATGAGCTGTATCCGCTCTTCTGGATAATTCTTCCCATCGTCCAAGCATATATAGATCCTTCAAACCAAAAAGAAACTCTTGGTTTTCCTTATTTTGCTCTAACCATCCTATTACCTTCTGGCTTTCTTCTTCGCTAAGCTCATTTTTAAGGTACTTGACTAGTAAACTATTTTCTATATCAGAAATCATCTTGATAAAGTATTTAATAAATTGGACAATACTAAGAAAATCGCAGGAACAGCATATTCCCTCATTGCATGGCGCATTATTTTTATAGCTTTGTATATTTGGTTTTCAACGGTTCTTACCGAAACTCCCAGTTTTTCTGCTATATCTGCCGCTTTCACATCCTGCTCCTTACTCAAAATAAAAATCTCACGGCATTTATCAGGTAAATCATTTATTGTTTTTACATATAGATCCTCTACTTCTTTCATAAAAACAGTTCCTCCATTGATATTATCCGAACTATAATAAGACATCTCAATTTCTTTCAGTTTCAATTCCGATAAACTAGAGAAATCACTCAAAAGCGTTCTTTTTCTCAAATAGCTCAAACATTTACTCTGAAATATTTTGAAAAGATAAGACGATACAGAATAGTAAGTAACCAAACGTTCCTTATTCTCCCAAAAGGCTATAAAAGTCTCCTGAACCAAATCTTTAGAAGCCTCCTCGTCGCCCAATATTCCAACCCCGTATGCAAATAGTCTGGGCTGGTATTTCTTATAAAAATATTCAAAAGCTTTCAGATCACCTTTGCATATATCTTTATAGAAAGAATCTGTTTCTGTTTTCATATCTTATCTTTAAGTATCTTACTTGTATTGCTTTTCATTGCAATTATAGTTAAAGAGTAGTTTACTAGCTAAAATACTCATTCTTATTTTTATGTTATATAGCATAGTTATTTGTTCTATAAGTTGAATATACATGACACATGTTAGTCATTAAATAGAAGGTAGATAATAACAAAGCAGCCTGTCATCTATAAACTATCTATATAGTTATGATGACAGGCTGAAATTATACGTTTTTTATTCTATAGAGAATTAATTAAAAGAGAATGTTTAGAGAGAGAAATTAAAATATCTTATCCTTCTTTACTTGCTTTTCTTCCGCCCAACGGAATAGAAACTCCAACGAATCCGTTCACAGAGTTAGAGTTCTTGCCTAAGAACATATAGTCAGTTCCGACAAACAGAGGACCTAATTTCAGACCCAGACCGAAAGATTTACCGGCTGACTGGATAGCTGAGTAACTAAGTGCTACATTGAACCAGCTTTTCGGACGGTAGTTTGCAGAGAATGTTAATTCTGTAAGAGCATCAGGCTGTACAAAACGAGTGGTTGACAATACACCCACTGCCAATTTGTTATTGAAGAATCCATATTCTGCACCTAATACTAGGGTAGAAGCAAGACGAGATTTACGAGATTCTTTAGCATCGCTTACTTCCATTTGTAACATGTCATAGTTAAGCACATCACCATCTGTCACAATCTTCATATAATCATCTGTAGCACCCATCAATTTATTAGCAGCATCCACAAAACTTTGAGGATTATTTACGTCAATCTCCGAAACATAATCCTTTCCATATATAGGTGCAAGTTGAGGATTCGCAGATGCAATCTTTGTACTAGACTTTGACCATGAGATAAAACCTAAATCTAGAATAGAAGCAGATACTGTCAGATTATCCATGATCTTATAAGAAGCTCCTAAGTCAATTCCAAAGCCATAACCTGCAATTCCTAAATCACCACTATCAAAATCAAAATCACTAACATATTTTGGAGAGTTAGGATCACCAGGGTCTGAATTTTCTTCTACCAAATTCAATCCTTTGAAAGAACTCTTCAAGCTTGCATCTACGTCCAATTTTGCATGATAAGCTTCAAACTTTTCTTTTAAAGCTCCAGCTTCACTGGGTGTTATATTATTCCAATAACTCTGATCTGACCATTTTGCGATTTCTGCATCAGTAGGCAGGTTAGCGCTCATTGCAATCTGATTAAGTTTCAGTTCCATATTACCAATACCCAACAAAGCCTTAACCCTAGCACCAACAGTCAAACGGCTGTTAATCTGGCGTGAAAGTCCTAAACCAATTTCCGTATAAGCATTGATATTCAATTGCTGACCACTAATATCATAAGCGCTATTTCTCCAATTATCTTCTATTCCATCCATTTCATTTAAGAAAGTAAACATAGATTTTGTCAAGTTAGCACCGATATCTGTACGCAAACCGATATTGAATGACCAGAAGTTTTTTCCTTTATACCATCCTGCAGAAAGAATTTCTGTACTGAAGTTCACATTCAGCTTATTATTATCTTTCAGACGGTTCATGAAATCCGGTTTAGTGTAGAAATCATCGCCATCATCAATAATGTCAATGATATCCTGATAGCCTAACGAAGTAGAACCAACCGTTGCATTAACAGCACCGATCACCGGAAGATTGAAGTAACCTTTAGTCGGTGTTAAAGCTGGATTCAGTTGTTGACGATAGTGAGTACCTTCCATGAAATAGGAAGTACGTAAAAACTGTGCATTTGCAGAAAAAGTGCAAACCAACATAATAAAAAATACCCCAATGAGCTTAGAAGACCATAATAGCTTGTTCGTTGCCATGATTTTAAACTTTTTAATTCTTATTATTGTTCGCAAAGATATAGCATTTCAATAACAAATAAAAGCACTAGGCAACACTTTTTTAGCCTAAACGGAACAATTTCACGGTTATCCGTAACAAAATCGTGCTTATTCTGCAAAAAAATGTAGAAAATGTGTGTAAAATGAAACAAAGCGACTTTAGAAGCTCAAAGTCAACTGGCCATCTCTCAACAGATTGAACGTCATGCGATGGTAAGGAGTAGTGCCACGTTCGGCAATGGCGGCACGATGTTTTTTAGTTGGATAACCTTTATTGTGGTCCCAGTCATAATATGGAAATTCTTCGTGAAGACGGTTCATATAATCGTCTCGATATGTTTTGGCTAAAATTGAAGCTGCTGCTATCGAAAGATATTTCCCGTCTCCTTTCACTACTGTAGTATGGGGAACACCGGGGTATTTAGTGAAACGATTACCGTCGATCAGTAAATGTTGGGGATGGGTGGACAACTGGTCCACTGCACGATGCATCGCCAGAAAAGAAGCCCGCAGGATATTTATTTCATCAATTTCTTCCGGCGACACAATACCAACCGCCCAAGCAATCGCTTCTTTCTCTATTACCTCACGTAATGCATAACGTTGCTTTTCCGTCAGTTGTTTGGAATCATTCAACAGTTCATTCTTAAAATCCTTCGGAAGAATAACCGCAGCAGCATATACCGCTCCCGCCAAACACCCACGACCGGCCTCATCACATCCGGCCTCAATCAGATTCTCGTTCAAATAAGGTAATAACATATTTATCGCTTCTATTTTGATACAAAGGTAATTCAAATTAAAAAAGGAGACTTGTTTTGTCTCCTTTTTCTTATTTCTCTTCTGCTTTTTTAGAATAAACTCCAGGCAACAGTAAGTCCTGCCATCACAATGGCGACCATGCTCATAAGCTTTATCAAAATATTCAAGCTCGGACCGGAGGTATCTTTAAACGGATCGCCTACTGTATCTCCTACTACGGTTGCTTTATGCACTTCACCGCCTTTTCCACCAAAGTTACCTTCTTCCACATATTTCTTTGCGTTATCCCATGCACCTCCGGCGTTAGCCATAAAGATAGCCAACACGAAACCACTACTCAAGCCACCAATCAGCAGACCGAGTACGCCGGGAACACCAAAGATAAATCCTGTAAGAATCGGAGCAACAATAGCAATCAAGGAAGGAATAACCATCTCACGCTGCGCACCCTTTGTCGATATTTCAACACAACGTTCGTAATCCGGCTCGGCTTCTCCGGTCAGAATACCCTTTATGTCACGGAACTGGCGGCGCACTTCGTCAACCATGTGTCCTGCCGCACGCCCTACTGCATTCATTGTCAAACCACAAAACAGGAAAGCCATCATTGAACCGAGGAACATGCCCGAAAGTACTTTCGGATTCATCAAGTGTACTTCGTAATAATCCATGAAGTCGATAAAAGTGGCATTTGCTACGCTGATAGAACTTCCATCTGCAAAAGTCAGGTCCACATTACCAAGACGTGTCAGACCGATTCGGATTTCTTCAATATAAGAAGCCAGCAAAGCCAGACCTGTCAGTGCAGCGGAACCGATTGCAAAACCTTTTCCCGTGGCGGCAGTTGTGTTACCCAATGAATCGAGCGCATCAGTACGTTTGCGAACTTCAGCACCCAGGCCGGACATTTCCGCATTACCTCCCGCATTATCCGCAATCGGACCGTAAGCATCCGTTGCCAATGTGATACCTAAGGTAGAAAGCATACCAACAGCTGCAATACCGATGCCATACAATCCCATGCCGACATTACCGAAATCACCTGCGGAAGCCAACAGATAGGAAGCAATGATACCAATCACTACTGCAACTACAGGAATAGCTGTAGAAAGCATACCCAAACCAATACCGGAAATAATGACGGTAGCAGGACCAGTCTTACCGCTTTCACTCAGTTTCTGGGTAGGACGATAAGATTGAGAAGTATAATATTCCGTAGAACGTCCGATGATAATACCTACTACCAGTCCGACTACTACGGCACAAGAAATCCAAATCCAGTTATCTAGTTGCAAGAGCCACAGGATTAAGAATGTAGCTGCAACAATAAGCACGGAACTAAGGTTCGTACCGAAAGCCAATGAACCGAGCAAGTCTTTCATGGTCGCATTCTCTTTAGTACGGACAGCGAATATCCCTATAATAGAAAGGATAATGCCAACAGCTGCAATCAACATCGGAGCAATAACTGCCTTGAATTGCATCACTGTATCTGCCGAATGGATAAAAGCAGCAGCACCCAGTGCAGCTGTTGCCAGAATCGAGCCACAGTAAGATTCATATAAATCGGCTCCCATACCGGCCACGTCACCTACATTGTCACCTACATTATCAGCAATAGTAGCAGGATTACGAGGGTCATCTTCCGGAATTCCGGCTTCTACTTTACCTACCAAGTCGGCTCCAACATCGGCTGCCTTCGTATAGATACCACCACCTACACGGGCAAAGAGTGCTTGCGTAGAAGCACCCATACCGAAAGTCAGCATGGTAGTAGTAATCACACAGAGTTTATGAGTAGGTGTCAGCGCATCAGCAGGAATCACTGCATTCAACAACAGATACCAGAAAGATATATCGAGCAATCCCAGGCCAACTACAACTAATCCCATCACCGCGCCGCTTCGGAAAGCAATCCTCAACCCTGCATTCAGAGAATTACGGGCGGCATTAGCGGTACGAGCCGACGCATAAGTCGCCGTCTTCATCCCTAAAAATCCGGAAAGCCCGGAGAAAAATCCGCCTGTAAGAAAAGCAATAGGAACCCATGCGTTCTGTACATGAAAGCCATAGGCCATAATTGAAAACAAAATAACCAACCCCAAGAATACCCAGCCTACTATTTTGTATTGCTGTTTCAGATAAGACATAGCTCCTTTGCGCACAGCAGCAGCTATCTTTATCATTTGAGGTGTACCTTCGCTCTCTTTCATCATTTGCTTATGAAAGTAATAAGCAAAGCAGAGGGCTAACACGGAAGCGACTGGAACCAGCCAGAAAAGAATGTTGTCCATAGGATCAATTTTTAAAGGGTTTACGGAGGCTAAAAGTATGGAAATCAAATGAAATAAGCAAGTAAAAAAGAAAGAATTTATAAAGCTGAATTATTCTATCTTTTAATCTCTTTAAACAAAATGGGCACACTGTAGTTATTTACTTCATTCCCTCATTTCTATACGGAAATGAACTAATTTCGAGCTTGTGCAGATTTATTTTTGATACCTAATGGGGTTATGGCTAATGATACATGAATTTATT
>PPYE01662864.1_pt1 | contig 10077 bp, 8 predicted proteins | sample 1559881 | NCBI WGS metagenome assembly PPYE01 (sample SAMN08240022, study PRJNA423297) | Human gut metagenome, whole genome shotgun sequencing project.
CAGTAGTTGTTCCGGATACCGCCGATGTCCAGCACAACACTGTCTCCCCGCTTTCCAAGGGTGGAATCCGTGGCGTGGTGAGGATCTGCGCCGGATTTTCCGTAAGCGGTGATCGGAGGAAAAGACACATCTGAATGACCGGAGGCGGCATACAGCTCCCGGACTTTTTGATCCAGTTCTTTTTCTGTAAAACCTTTGCCGGTCAGAGGGATCAGCTGTTCCATAATCTTATCATTGGCAAGGGAGGCTTCCCGCATCAGCTGCTGTTCCTCTGCATCCTTGATCCGCCGCACATCATCGATGATTGTAGAACCGTTGAGGTAGGCGGATGCCCCGTTCAGTTCCTGGAGGCGCAGAAGAAATCGGGCGGGCCAGGTTTTATCAATGCCCAGCGGCTTGTCCTTTTCTGTATACCGGCTGAGGAGTTCCACTGCGTCCTCGGTATCGTTGTACCACACCAGTTCCACGCCCAGATCCTTCTCCTGGGGAAACAGACGGTTGAGGATCAGTTTATGACTGCCGTTGACATTCAGATAAAGCGCCAGCATACGCTCTCCGGGATGAATCCATTTTCCGGTGAGATAAAAAACAGCTGCTGGATCGGAGACGATCATCTGCGGAAGATGCTGTTCCTCCATAGCCGCCAGAATACGTGTTACTTTTGATTCGTTCATAGCAGAACCTCACTTTCTCAAATTGAAAAACTGACGCAGACGATGTGTCTGCGGTGAAAAGAGCCATTGAGAAGAGAAGTTTCTCAATGGCTCGGATTCAGGCGTTCTCTGCAATTACTGGAGTTTTTCTCCGGTCAGCATTTCATAGCCCTGAAGATATTTGTCGATGGTTTTCTGAACGATGTCGTCCGGAAGGGTCCAGTCGTTGTCCGGATTTGCCTTCAGCCAGTCGCGGGCAAACTGTTTGTCGAAGGATGGCTGGCTATGGCCCGGCTCATATCCTTCTGCCGGCCAGAAACGGGAGCTGTCCGGTGTGAGCATCTCGTCACCCAGTACGATGTTTCCGTTTTCGTCCAGACCAAACTCAAACTTGGTATCCGCGATGATGATGCCGCGGCTCAGGGCGTAGTCTGCACATTTTTTGTAAAGAGCGATGGTGTAGTCGCGGAGCTTTGATGCGTATTCTTCTCCTTTGCCCGGGAAGTATTTCTCCAGGTGAGCGATGCTCTGCTCGTAGGAAATATTCTCATCATGATCACCGATCTCTGCCTTGGTGGAAGGAGTGTAGATCGGCTCCGGCAGTTTATCGGACTCTCTCAGGCCTTCCGGCAGTTTGATTCCGCATACGGTGCCGTCTTTCTGGTAGCTTGCCCATCCGCTTCCTGTGATATAACCGCGGACGATACATTCGATCGGAAGCATGTTCAGCTTCTTGCACATCATGCTGTTGCCGTCAAACTGCGGCTGCTGGAAGAACTCCGGCATATCTTTTACGTCTGCGGAGATCATGTGGTTCGGCAGGATGTCCTTCGTCATATCAAACCAGAATTTGGACATCTGGGTCAGAACAGTTCCTTTTTTGGTTACGACGTTTTTTAAGATAACATCGAAGCAGCTGATACGGTCAGTAGCTACCATGATCAGGCTGTCGCCATTGTCGTAGATTTCACGGACTTTACCTTCTTTGATCGGTTTCATTTCATACACCTCGTCATTCGTAGTTTTGGTTGTTCCTATATAAGAATACACATAAGCAGGGGTAAAAAGCAAGACGTTATTTATAAAATTTTCTAATATATAACCATAAGGGGTAAAAAGAGGCACCGAAAGGTATGGTCACTCTTATCAGCCAGAGGGCATTAATGTTTTTGGAACTTCCCTTGGACCGTTGATCTGCACAGAAACAGACTTATGGTCTGATGAAAGCAGGATGTTTACCCTGCTGTTATCAGATGCTGCCCATGCGGCTGTATTCATTTCCAAAAGTTCTTCTTTCGTCAGATCATTGCCGCTGTCCGGTGTTTCCATTTGCTGCGCGGCATATTCACACAACGAGTCGACAACGGACTGGAAACTGTCTTCGGAGGCAACGGTCCATGTATATTCTACCGTGATGAGGTTACTTTTTGTCTCATCTTCAAAGCGGTATATTTTCACGTGTTGAAAATCATCGCATTCTGATGAGTTAAGAATCAAACGATCCGAATCGCTTTCAAGACCCTCCTGATTGATTGCCTGTCGAACCTCATCTTCCGACATTCCCCAGGTCAGATCTTTGATCTGATATCCGTTTTCACGGCTGCCCTCGATTGTCTCGAATACATTTTCTGTCTCGGATTCAGACGGGCGATCTGTACTGCAGCCGTATAAACATAAGAATAATCCTAATATCAAGATACTCAGACGTTTCTTCATTGAAAATCACCCCCATATTATTTATCTTTAAGGTTTGTTTTTTTATTGATGATGGTAAGAATCATGTGTGATTATCCGGAGACTTTTTACTTCATTGGAATCCTCTCCTTTGTTGTGATGTTTTTTATGAATTCATTATATAATAAAAAGATAATCTTAACAATTCATATGAATACACTAAATATAGTTTGCAGTTTTGGAAAATATGCAGAAATTCCATGTATTATCATAAAATTCCTTAAAATATAGCGATTATTTCTCTGGTGTAAGACAGCTCGGCTGCCTTGTACGGCTATTTTATTTATGTTATACTGAATCAAACGATATATTGTCAGAAAGGATGTGAGCATATGGCAATAGCACGAGAAAAGATATATACAACAAAAGATATTTATTCTTTACCGGAGGGACAAAGAGCAGAATTGATTGACGGCACGATGTACATGATGGCTCCGCCGAAAAGAATTCATCAGGAAATTGTAATGGAACTGTCTGCTGTCATTCATGCTTACATTAGAAATAAGCATGGGGAATGTAAGGTTTATCCCGCGCCATTTGCTGTCTTTTTGAATATGGATGATAAAACCTATGTAGAGCCAGATATCAGTGTGATTTGTGACAAGGGAAAACTTACAGATGACGGATGTATGGGAGCGCCGGATTGGGTCATTGAAGTTGTTTCCCCGAGCAGCCGGCGGATGGATTATATCCTGAAACTGTTTCAGTACAGATCGGCAGGAGTGAGAGAATATTGGATTGTGGATCCGGACAAAAACAGAGTTATGGTGTATAACTTTGAAACAGAAACGGGTGGAGAATATACGATGTCGGAGACTGTAACATCTGGTATTTATGATGATTTGGAGATTGATTTTCGTGTAATCTAGAGCGTGTTTGCAGATTGCAATTTTCAAACACGCTCCAGGAAAGAAAGTAGAAATCACAGATAAGGAAACAACGAAAAACCCGGAAACCTTACCGTTCCCGGGTTTAACAGTAAGCCGAAAAAGGGACTTGAACCCTCGACCCCTTCATTACGAGTGAAGTGCTCTACCGACTGAGCTATTTCGGCTTGTGCTTGGCACAATGACTATTATACCTTATTTCTGAAAAAATGCAACAATTTTTTTTGAAAAAGTGAAAAAAATCACATAAGACTTTTCCGAGACGAAAGTAGGCGCCCGTAATCGTTCAAATGGCTGAACGGTTTCAGGCGAAAAAACTGTATTTATGACTGACCAAACCTGTACCTATGGAGCCTTGTAAAATCTGTCAATCTCTGGCATACTAGAGTATGTCTGAAAAGTCAGACAAAAATAAGATGTAAAGCAGGAGAGTACATTGAACAATCAGATAGAACAACAGAACCTGGAGCTGCTGGAGCAGTATTTCCGGGATGGATGTAAATGGAACTGTCTTCAGAAACTCGGCGTGGAGCTTGAGCATTTCGTGATAGACAGGAAGAATCAAAAGAATGTGTCTTATTATGGTCCGGATGGGATCGAAGAACTTCTGGAAGAGTGGAAGGAGTATTATCCTGGCCATGAACGTGAAAACGGGAGGCTGCTGGGCTTATACAACAATGACTATGCCCTGTCCCTGGAACCGGCTGCTCAGCTGGAAATCAGCATCGCGCCGAAGGAAAGCCTGCGGTGTATTGAAAAAATTTACCGGAATTTTTCTGAGGCAGTCCGCCCGTCTCTGGAACGGAGAGGGTATGAACTTGTGACCAGGGGATACCGTCCGTTCGGGCGTGTGGATGAGCTGGATCTGATTCCGAAAAAGCGTTATGAGTATATGGACGCTTATTTTCAGGAATCCGGAACGACCGGCCGCAATATGATGCGGGGAACGGCTGCCGCTCAGGTATCCATCGATTACTGCTGTGAACAGGACTTTGTCAGCAAATATCGGACCGCGTATCTGATCATGCCGGCGCTGAAACTGCTGTCGGACAATACGGCGGTCCTGGAAGAGAAACCTTATCCGGGGCATCTGGCGCGCACCTGGATCTGGGACCATGTGGACAGCGGACGGTGCGGAATCCTTCCGGGAATCTTTGAAAAAGATTTCGGTTTTCATACCTATGCGGAATATCTCTGGAATCTGGAGCCGATTTTTCTTCCGGAAGACGGCGGTTACCGGTCTACCGGTCACCAGAAGGTACGGGATCTGTGGAGCGACCGGCTGCTGACAAGGCAGGACATGGAACATATCCTGTCGATGACATTTCTGGATGTCCGGGTGAAGCATTATGTGGAGATCCGCGGCGCGGACAGCATGCCGCTGCCTTATGTGCTGGCTTACACGGCTCTGGTCAAAGGGCTGACCTTCGAAAGAGAGGTGCGGGAGGAACTGCTCGCCAGGTATCCGATCCAGGAGGAAGATATCAGAAAAGCGGAGCGTTCTCTTGCGGAGCACGGCTATGAAGGAGAAATCTATGGAGAGCCGGCGGCGGCATTTATCGGGCGGCTGCTTCAGAAGGCGGAAGACCATCTGGAACCGGAGGAAAGAAAGTATCTGCAGCCGTTGTCAGAACTGGTTCAGAGAAAAGAGAGCTTGAAAGAGCAGGAAAGGCAGGAAGTTTGGAAGTAAACTTCCAAATCTGCCATGATGACGCAGCAAGTGCGTCAGGAAAGAGGAAAGAATGAAAATGAATATGAAAGAAATCAGAGAAGCGTATCAGAAGAAAATAGAGGAAAACTACGAAGCGAACAAGGCGTCGGGACTGGCGGTAAAAGATTATCTGGAGCACTCATCGGTGGCGTACCATGGAAGATGTGTTCATACCCTGCATATCCCGAAGATCCTGACGGAGGATGTGGCAGGATATTTTGGCGAGATCGTGGACACCACCTACAAAATTTTTGAAAAGATCATCCATGAATATCTGAGAAATCAGGAATACAGAAAATACTTTCCGTTCTCCAAAGAGCTGGAGGAGCTGATCCTGGTTCCGAATCTGTATGATTCTGTTCTGCCGATTGCCCGTTTCGATATTTTTTTCAATGAGGAGGACTGGAGTTTCAAGTTCTGTGAGATTAACAGCGACGGAACCAGCGCGATGAATGAAGATTATGTGCTGAACATGGCGCTGGAAAGAAATATCACCCATCAGGAAATGAAAGAAATTTATTCTTTTCGTCAGTATGAACTGTTTGACAGCTGGGTACAGATGTTTCTCGGTCTGTATGAGACGTACGAAAAGAAAAAGGAACATCCCTATATTGCGATCGTGGATTTCCTGGAGCACTGCTCGATCACAGAGTTTGAGGAATTTCAGAGACGGTTCCAGCGGGCAGGGTATGCATGTGAGATCTGTGAGATTACAGAGATGAAATATGAGAACGGCGTGCTGTACTCACCCACCGGGCACCCGGTGGACCTGATCTACCGCCGCGCGGTGACCACGGACGTGATGGCAAATTACGAGAAAGTCCAGCCGTTTGTGCAGGCGGTGAAGGATCAGGCGGTCTGCGTGATGGGATCTTTCTGTACTCAGATCGTGCACAACAAATGGCTGTTCAAGATCCTGCGGGAGGAACCGACCCTGTCTCTTCTTGATGAGAGGGAACAGAAATTTGTGATGGAGCATATCCCTTACACCAATCTTATGGACAGCCGTTTCTGCAGGGAGGAACATCTGCTGGAAGACAAAGACCGGTGGATCATCAAGCCTCTGGATTCCTACGGTTCCCGCGGGGTATACGCCGGGGTGGATTATACCCAGGAGGAATGGGAGGACATTGTAGAGCAGCATTTTAATCAGGGATATATTTATCAGGAATACCATCATCCGTACCGTACGCAGAACATTTATTTTCCTGAGGAAAACGCAGCGTTTAAGCCGTATACCAATATGTCCGGGCTGTTCGTATACAATGGAAAATTTGCAGGCGTATACTCCCGTCTTTCCGATGGAGGCATTATTTCCTCCCAGTATAACGAGAAAGCAGTTGCGACACTGGTTCTTCAATGAAAAGAGACAACAGAAAAGATCTGCACTTTCTTGTGATAAAACATTAATTCGGAAAAAGAAAATGATTGACAGATGGAGGAAAAGAAAGTATAGTTTAAAACTAAAGATAGAGAAAGAAGAACAATCAGAGAAAGGGGCAGAGACAGCGATGGGTGTTAACAGTGAAAATCTGGAGGAGAAAATCAATGAACTGGCAGAATACAGCAGAAGATCCGGAAAAATTGATTTATCTTTATACACGGAATACGATGTAAAGCGAGGATTGAGGGATTCCAGCGGGCAGGGTGTTCTGACCGGACTGACAGAGATTTCCGATGTGCTGGCGTTTGATGTGGATGAAAACGGGGAGAAATTTCCGGTGGACGGAAGCCTGTATTATCAGGGCTATAACGTGGGAGAACTGATCCAGGGGATCGATTCCAGGAGATTTGGATTTGAGGAAACGATTTATCTGCTGCTGTTCGGCGAACTTCCGACGCAGGCACAGCTGGACGACTTCAAGGAAATCCTCAGCTATTACCGGGACCTGCCGGATACGTTTGTGCGTGACGTTGTGATGAAAGCCACCAGCAGAAACATGATGAATACCCTGCAGAGATGTGTGCTGACCCTGTATTCCTACGATGAGAATCCTGATGATATTTCCATTTCCAATGTACTTCGTCAGTCCCTGAGCCTGATCGCAAAACTTCCGCTGATCGCGGTGTATGGGTATCACGCTTACCGTCATTATCATGAAAATCAGAACCTGTTTATCCGGAATCCGAAGCCGGAGCTGTCCATGGCGGAGAACATTCTGCAGATGCTTCATCCGGATGGAGTTTACACAGAGCTGGAAGCGAAGGTGCTGGATGTGGCGTTGATCCTCCATGCGGATCACGGCGGCGGAAACAACTCTACGTTTACCAACCATGTGGTTTCTTCTTCCGGTACAGATACCTATTCCGCCATTGCAGCGTCCCTCAGTTCCCTGAAAGGACCGAGACACGGCGGGGCAAACCTGAAAGTTATTGAAATGTTTGAAAATATCAAGGAGCATGTGCCGGACTGGGAGGACGAGGACGCGCTGCGTGCTTATCTGAAAAGAATCCTGGACAAGGATGCCTTTGACAACAGCGGCCTGATCTATGGAATGGGCCATGCGGTCTATACATTGTCGGATCCAAGGTGTGTGATCCTGAAGCGGTATGCCAAGAGGCTCTCAGAAGAAAAACATGAGGAAAAAGAATTTGCCCTGTACGAGCGGGTGGAGCGGATTGCAGGAGAGTGTATCGCAGGGAAGCGCCGGCTGCTGAAACCGGTCTGCGCAAATGTGGATTTCTACAGCGGCTTTGTCTATACCATGCTGGGACTTCCCAAGGAGCTGTACACACCGATCTTCGCAATTTCCCGTATTGCCGGATGGTCTGCGCACCGGATCGAAGAACTTGCAAACGACGGCAAGATCATCCGTCCCGCATATAAATATGTAGGACATCATAAAGAATACCGGGATGTGGAAGAAAGAGAGGAGTAACAAGGATCGGAAATGTCAAAAAATAAAAAGAAAAAGCTGGGGAAGGAACTGATCGCTGTCGTCTGCGTACTGGCAGTCCTGGCTGGAGGCGTCTGGTATCTCAGAACACAGCAGAACCATTCGGACACACAGAATACGGAGGGAACGTCCGGGGAAAACGCTGCTGCCGGGGCGGAAGAGGGGGTTGCGTCAGGCAGTACATCAGGAACGGCAGAGCGTGCGTCTGTGGAGGATACAGAAGATTCTTCCGCAGTGGAAAATCAGGAGGAACAGGTGTCGGAGACACTGGGACAGCTGAGCCTGGGAGGGGATTCTGTCTATACCAACGGTTATACGGTGTACTATGCGGCCGTTTCGGATACGGGAAGCAGGGGTATCTGGCAGCTGGATCTGGAAACCGGAGAGAAAAAAGAAATGGCTGCGCTGGAAAACAACAGTGTGTTCGCCGGCGCCAACCGGGAGTACCTCTACTATATTGTTTCCGGGGCAGATGATTTTGAAAATACACTGAAAGCATATCGGATCAGCGATGGAACGGTGCTGGACATTGCCCAGAATGTGGATGAAGTAACCGTATTGTCGGATGCGGTGATTACGATGGGGCTGCGCTTTGACGTATCTCCTGTGGCTCTGAAAGTATGCAGCCCGGATGGAAGCAATCCGGTCACGATCGGCGAGTATGTCAATTCCTACCTTGTGTCAGAGGGCAGGATTTATTACCTGGATTATGGCAGTGAAGCAGGATATATCCCTGTGGATCTGAAATCCTGCAGCCGGAACGGGCAGGAGGTACAGGTGCTTGCGGAAGATCTGAATACGCTGTCCTTTTCCATGGCAGGGGAGAATACGATCTTTTTCGCTTCTGTCAGCGAAGGAGCCGATACGGCGGATTCCGGCTACCTATTCTATAACTGGCAGACCGGTGAGCAGAAAAAAGCTGCTGAAAGCGGAACCTATCTGGGCTTCCTGGGCAGTGACGGGCAGAAAGCTTATCTGGAGCGGGAGGAGCAGGTGGCAGTCTACGATATGGCAGCCGGACAGTTTCAGGAAGGCGCTTTTGCGCTGCCGGAAGGATGCTATCCTGTGGAGGGACTGTTTCTGAACGGGGAATTCTGGGTGGTGCAGAGTTCTTCTGACAACCGGATTGATCTGACGCCTCTTGGAGGTTGATAAAAATTACATAAGCAACATTTAAAAATGCTGCAGAACCATAAAGACAGGATCTGCAGCATTTTTCTGTCGATGATTGTTCAGTGCCTTTTCAGGTATTGCTTTTCCAGAAGATTCACAGCGGCATAGAGCAATGTGGCGATGATGCAGAGTACGATGATGCACATAATGACCATATTCAGCTGGAACACCTGGCTGCCGTAAATGATCAAATAACCAAGTCCGCTTCTGGCGCCGATAAATTCACCGATCACGACGCCTACCAGGCACAGCCCGATATTGACTTTAAACGTACTGAGCAGGAAAGGCACGGAAGACGGCAGGATCACCTTGAACAGAGTATCCTTTTTCGTCCCTCCCAGAGTATAGATCAGCTTGATGGCATCGGGATCCACTTCCTTGAAGCCGCTGTACAGGTTGATGATGGAACCGAAGATCGCCACAGACATTCCGGCAACGACAATGGTGCGCATATTGGCGCCCAGCCAGACGATCAGAAGCGGTGCCATTGCAGATTTCGGCAGGCTGTTCAGCACGACGAGATATGGCTCCATAATGGCGGAAAAACGGGGGCAGAGCCACAGGATTACGGCGATTCCGATTCCAAGCAGGATCACAAGGAAAAAGCTGATGAGTGTCTCGGCGAGGGTAATCCCGATATGTCCGAAAAGTCCCTGGCCGCGGCACATGGTCCAGAAGGTTTCCACTACGCGGGAAGGACTGGAAAAGATGAAGGAATCGATCCATCCAAAGGCGGCAGCCGCCTCCCAGAGGATCAGAAAGGCGGCAAGCAGAAAAATCTGGGCGACATGAATCTGTATTTTTCTTTGCCGCTGTTTTTTGAGAAAGCGTTCCTGTGCGGTCAGCGGTTGGTCAGTTTTCATTCTTATTCAGCTCCTTCCAGATTTGATTGAAATAATTTTTGAATTCCGGCGCGCTGCGGCATGCCATTGGTGATCGCTGCTCCATCTGGAAACTCAGAGGGATCTCCGCCTGGATACGGGCGGGCCGTTTTGTGAGGACGAGCACGCGGTCTGCCATAC
>PPYE01419912.1_pt1 | contig 10076 bp, 7 predicted proteins | sample 1559881 | NCBI WGS metagenome assembly PPYE01 (sample SAMN08240022, study PRJNA423297) | Human gut metagenome, whole genome shotgun sequencing project.
TGGGAAGTGGTTTTAATCTGGCTATGCAGGATCTGGATATTCGTGGTGCAGGTAATCTGTTGGGTTCGGAACAGAGTGGTTTTATGGAAGATCTGGGTTATGAAACCTATCAGAAGATTCTTTCGCAGGCTGTAACAGAATTGAAGAACGAGGAGTTCTCTGACCTCTATCAGCAGGAAATGGAGGCAGGGGAACAATTAACAGGTGATGATTTCGTGGACGACTGTGCGATAGAAAGCGACTTGGAAACCTATTTCCCTGATACCTATGTGCCAGGTAGTAGCGAGCGTATGCTTTTGTATCGTGAGTTGGATCATTTGCAGAGTGATGATGAATTGAAGGCTTATCGCCAGCGCTTGATTGACCGCTTTGGTCCGGTTCCGAAAGAGGGTGATGAATTGATGTATGTAGTAACACTACGGCGTCTGGGTAAGCGTTTGGGATCTGAGAAAATCATGCTCAAGGCTGGTAGCATGCAAATGCAGTTTGTGAGTAATGTGAACAGTCCGTTCTATAAGAGTCAAATGTTCTCTCGTGTGATTAATTACGTTACAACTCATGTTCGTGAATGTGCATTAATGGAAAAGAATAACAAGCGTTATCTGCGAATCAAGAATGTTACGAGCGTAGAACAGGCGGTAGAGCTTTTACGCAAAATCTCTTCCTTAGAGTTAGATAAATAAGCATGTGAGTACTGTTTATGGTAAAATGAAAAAACAATGAAAGATTAGATACCCCTATCTGCTTTCATTGTTTTTTCTTTATGTATAAGTAAAAGATGATTTGGATAGATTTTATTGCATTTCTTGATAAATTGTCGCCATTTTAAGATAAAAAAGAAAATAGAAGAGAAAAAGATGAGTAATTTTTCTCTTAATTGAAATATTATTTGTACTTTTGCCGTGAAATAAGAGAAAAGTTTCATTTAGAAAGTAAAACCTTTCGCGGAGAAACAAAATGAAAGCGAATTTTTAAATTATTAAAACAAAATATTATGAGACAAAAAAAGTATTTACTGCAAGAGCAGGATATCCCTACTCAGTGGTACAACATTCAGGCAGATATGCCTAACAAGCCATTGCCACCGTTGAATCCACAAACTCACAAGCCGCTCAATGCTGACGACTTGTCTCACATCTTCAATAAAGAGTGTTCTAAGCAGGAACTTGATGTAGAGCATGCTTGGATTGATATTCCTGAGGACGTAAGAGAGAAGTATACTTATTATCGTTCTACCCCTTTGGTGAGAGCCTATGCTCTTGAAGAGGCCTTGGGTACTCCTGCTCATATCTATTTCAAAAATGAGAGTACAAATCCATTGGGCTCTCACAAAATCAACTCTGCTATACCTCAATGCTATTATTGCAAGCAAGAGGGTGATTCTAATGTTACTACAGAGACCGGTGCTGGTCAGTGGGGCGCTGCTCTTTCGTATGCTGCTAAATTATACGGACTGGAGGCCGCTGTATATCAGGTTAAAATTACTATGCAGCAGAAGCCTTATCGCTCCAGCATCATGCGTACCTTCGGAGCCACTGTAGTATTGCTTGTTTCGGTGGTGGTAGCAACTTTGGTGGTCTTGCCTTCCCATTCATGCGCCATAACTTGAGCGGTGAGAAGCATACTGAGTTTATCGCTGCAGAGCCAGATAGCTGTCCTAAGTTGACCCGTGGTAAGTTTGAGTACGACTTTGGTGATGAGGCAGGTTATACTCCATTGTTGCCAATGTACACTTTGGGACATGACTTCAAGCCTGCCAATATCCATGCTGTCTCTCTGGTCATGGTCTTATAGATATGCCTTCATACGAGAGCTATCTTAATGGTGATTTGCATGATTATAGGGTAAGTGATGAGGAAATCAACAAGTTCCTTGCTACTGTACCAAAGGTAGATTAATGAATGAATTTTTTGATTTTGGAATAAATGATTCTAAAATATTAGTATAAAAAATAGCCAGGTAGTTTTTTGCTATCTGGCTATTTGTTTTTATATTAAGCCCTTATGTTTATGCTTTGAGCCATTCCTCAATGGCTTTGGCAATTACGTCAAAGCTTGTTGTAGGTTCAAAACGTGCTACTACCTGTCCCTTCTTGTTGATGAGGAACTTGGTGAAGTTCCACTTGATGTCGGCACTCTCCTTATAGTTAGGATCTGCTTCGCTCAACATCTTGTCAAGTACAGGATAAAGAGGATGTGATTCGTCCCAACCAGCAAAGCCCTTTACTTCCTTCAGGAATTTGAAGAGAGGAGCTGCATCGTCACCGTTCACTTTTATTTTCTTATATCTTTGAAATTCTGTACCGTATGTAAGTTTACAGAATTGATGGATGCTTTCATCGGTTCCTGGGGCTTGCTGACCAAACTGGTTGCAAGGGAAATCGAGAATTTCGAAACCTTGTGAGTGATATGTTTCATAGAGCTTTTCTAACTATTTTTCTTTTAGACAGAATAATAAGTTTACATAATTTATCTAAAATAATAGGGATTAAAATGGAAGATGGGGAATGATAACGGAAAAGTCTTGAAAAAACAGAAAAAAAAGTCCGGGAATTTCACAATCCCCGGAATACTTCCAACTTTCTTCCACTCAAAACTTAAGTCGAAGAAAGTTTCGATTAATCTATCATTTAACTTTTCTAAGAACTTGGTGCAAAGATACTACAATTTCTTGATATAACAAACTTTTTTTCTCATTTTTTTATTGGAAGTTTTAAAAAATGCAAAAAATAGCCATATTATATTCTTTTTTTGTCTTTTTACACCCTTTATTCCTCTCTCTAGTATATTTTACATACTTTTTTATACTTTTCTTGTACGTTCGCGATATTCTGTAGGAACTACTCCTATTTCTTTCTTAAATACTTTAGAGAAGTATTTAGGGTCAGTAAACCCTACATTGAATGCAATGGTCGTAAGAGTATCGTCTGTATCTCGTAAATATTCTGTCGCCTTCATGATACGTATATGACGTACAAAATCGCTTGGTGTCATGCCGACTCCCGTCTTCAGGCGATTATAGAGTACGCTGCGACTCATACCCATAGCTTCTGAGATGTCATCAATCTTAAGATCAGGCGAAGTAATATTATCAATAATATAATTAATAAGCTTTTCTACCAGTGCATCATTTACCTGTACAGACATGAATGCTTTATCCCTATCCTTGGTCTCTGCTGGATCAGCAGGCTTGTCAGTTTGGGCTTTATTGATGTTTGTAGGAAGAATGTGTAGGGCTGCAATGGCATTTTGATCACCTTCAGCCTTCAACTTCTGTATTGTTTCAATTTGGATAGCACGGCGTTTATTGATTACAGCTTCTATGCGGCCTAGCAGATAGTTTACAGAGAAAGGTTTGGTGAGGTAAGCATCGATGCCTTCCTCAAATCCTTTTAACTGGTCTTCTGCACTGGCTTTAGCTGACAGCACAAGGATTGGTATATTCTTGAGTGCTAAGTCTTGCTTCAGATAGTGAACCATAGTTATACCATCCATTACCGGCATCGTAACATCGGTGAGGATAAAGTCTGGTGCATTCTTTCGTGCAATAAGCAGACCGGCTTTACCGTTTTCTGCAAGTAATACATTGTACAGATCGCTCAATATTGTATATAGATACTTGCGAAGATCATTATTATCTTCTACCACAAGGATTGTTATTTCCTTCAGCTTATCTTCTTTTTCAATATTGTGCTCTTCCATGCGTTCTGCTTCTTCCTGTTTCTCTTTCTCTTTTTCTTCGAGGTAGAGCTGTACATTTTGGTCATTAATCTGACCTTCTTCAGCTTCGTTAGCTTGCTCATCAGTTTCGTTTACTTCATCAAAGCCTCCGTTGACATAGAAATTGCTGTTGTTGTCAAACTTCAACATCTTGTTGATCATTTCCAGCATTTCTTTAGCATTACGGTCTACAATTTGTAACAACTCACGGCTCTGCTTGGTAAGACCAGGTTCGTTGGCAAGAACTTGAGATATTGGCCCTCCGATAAGTGTAAGAGGGGTGCGTAGACGGTGAGAGGCATCGCTGAAGAATTCATTTTTCATGATGCTGATGTCATGGCTCAAATTCTCGCGTTGACGCTGGTTGTATGTATAGAAAATAGTACCAATGATGGCAACGAGAATCAGCATAAGTACGATTCTGCCCCAAATACTTTCCCAGAAGGTTGGGCGTACTTCGATAGGAAGTTCTGCTATATATTTACTCCAGATACCATGCGAATTGGTTGCCTTTACCTTGAGAACGTAATTGCCGTGCCTAATATGGTTGAAGCCAATTATATTACTGCTTCCATTGTTTATCCATTCGCCTTCTGGGGTAAATCCATCCAGGCGATAAAGATATTTGGTCTGGTATTTGCGAGTATAGTCTAATGAAGCAAAACTGATAGTCAGGTTTCGCTTGTTAGCTGGGATTATTACTTTTTCACTGTGCAGGATAGGGTGTTGCTCCGGTTCTCCATTATAGTGACCCTCATTGAGGGAATAATTCTTCATATAGGCCACATTGAGGTTGTCTTGTAGCAAATTTGTGCTCTTAATCTGCTCCAATATACCACCAAGCTCGCAGATAAATATCTTTCCACTTGAGTGTTCCAATATGAAGTTTACGTCATTAGCCTCAAGACTGGTAGAATCATTTTCGTTAGATAAAGTCTTATAGAATTTTATCTTTCTTGGATCTTTGAAATTATCACTGAAGGTAATAAGACCATCTGTAGTTCCTACTAATATGACGCCATCGTTGGTACAGGTGATGCGGCGTGTCTTATGGAAGAGATTCTTATCCCAGGCAAGTCCGTTCTTGATACTTGTAAAGTGGATGCTATTATCTGCCTGAATGTTTGCAAGAGCGATTCCACCTCCGTATGTTGCTATCCAAATGCGACCCTGACGGTCTGACTTCACATCGTAGATATTATTGTTTGGAAGTGACGCTGGGTTATTGGGATCGCAGAGGAAATGGTAATACTTGCCTCCTGTGAATAGGTAGAGTCCATCGCCTTTGGTACCAATCCAAAGTCGGTTGTTGGTATCTACGAATAGGCAATAGATACCCGCAGGCGAGAAGGGAACCTGCTCGCTTGTAATATTGCCGCTTGGGCTAAAATATCCCAATTTGTTATAATGTATATCGGTTACCATGATACAGCCGTTTTTATGTCCATATAGCTGATTGCCATTGGCTAAGGCTGTGATGGCACGTACCTCCGATTCTCCAGAGTTTAGTTTGTTGAGGGTATAATGATGGTTCTTGAAGCCAATCAATGTTAGATCGTGAATCCCTGTTATCCAAAGAACTGCTTGGTCTGTAAGGCAGAATTTCTCTATCATGGGGATTCGGAAGTTGCCCGATGAGTTACTGCGTAGCAGGTATGGTACCAATTGTCCGGTTTTACGATCGTAATAACTGAAGGTACCTTGGTTTGGTATAACCCATAGGGTATGATTTTCATCCTGAGTAATGAAGAATTTTGAGCTGGATGTTCTATCTACTGGATCAGGCTGGTCAGCGAAAAGCCATCGCTTCTCGTTAGTCTTAGGATTAACGAGGGTTACGCCCATACCATTTGTAAACGCCCATACCATTCCGTAATCATCTACATATAGTTTCTGTACTTCAGCTAGGGGTTGAGAAGGACTTTGTATATTGATGATTTCTGATTTGAATGTTCTGGGATTATAAATAACTACACCGAGATTTGTGGCAAGAAGGAGTTGGTATCCCGTGTTTTTTAATTCATTGATGTGGGTTATACCTTTGGGAAGAGGTACTGTGGTAGTTTGATTTTTTTCATCTACTACTACAACCTTTCCGTTTTCGGTAGCCAGGAAGACATATTCTCCAACTTCTCTAATCCACTTATAAGGTACCGCAGTACTGATTTTCTTACCATAGATGGTTGTACCCTTATCTGTAAGGATCCACTCTCTGTGTTTTTTGTCGCCATAGATATAGTAAACTTTACCGCTTTTCAAACCTTTTTGACCTACACGTATCAATTCGATATCGAGTACATCTGTATCATTTGTGCGTAGCAGGTAATCTGAATTTGCGGATGTAATCCAAGTATTTCCTCCACGAATATCATAGATATGGTCTGCTCGGAAATCAACGTTGAATTTCTCTTTAATCTGGTTGCTGCTTTTTAGGAATTGGCAGAGATGGGTATCATAGAGGTAAAGTTTACGATCTTGGGTAATACACCATACGTTGTTTGCTGCAGTTGGCTGTATACTCAAGATACGGTTGGTAGATAGTACGCCTACGCCATCTGGGTCATCGCGGAAAGTATGGAAGCTATATCCGTCATAATAAGACAAGCCGTTCCATGTGGCAAACCACATCAGCTTGTCTTCCCCAAGAGTGTTATATAGAGATATTTTTTTATCATAATGATGAGTCTTGCTGATATGTATTTTTATTAATTAATTCGACACAAAGATAAGAAAAATAATTGTAAATTGGAAGAAAAGGGATGGAAAATTTATTGAGATAGGGATTTTTTCCTCCATAATAGGGAAATTCCCCTAAAAACTTCCCGTTTTCCTTTTGCAAGGTGTAAAAAATGGCTTATCTTTGCACCAAGTTTTACGGAAGGTGTTGCTTTGATGGAATGACACTTGGTAGCTAATATAATTTGTTGAATTATAAAAAGAAGAAAGGATATAAGACGATGAAAAAGATGAAGAAAATCTTGATGTTGATGGCTGTAGCTGTCACTTCGTTCACTTTTACTGCATGTGATGATGATCCATGGGATGATGATTATTACTGGCATGATGACTATGGCTGGTACGATGACTATAATCATGGTGGCTGGGGATGGGACCAGGGAGGCTGGAACCAAGGTGCACAGGGGTCGCAAAACCAACGGTTGCTTGAGGAAGCTCAGACTTTGGTTGGTGATTGGAATGGAAATGTCCAGCTTTCAGAGTTGGCATCCGATGGTAATTCTCGAAATAACTACCAGTTTGACGCCAATATGATATTCTATCAGGATAAGAATAATAGCAACTCGCTTAGTGGAAATGGCATAGAGATAGACTATGCTACAGATGGAAGCGATGACCAGCAGACCTTGAAGTTCTCTTGGTATATTGATAATAATGGAGATATTTACATCAAGTATGCTTCTGGTGCTACTTATGTAACAGTCGTACTCCTATTCAGGGTACGGTAAAAAGTTTACCAAAAAGATAGAAAGTGATGTTTGTTTTTAGTGCTATATATACAACTTTCTCTTGAAAGTTCATTCGTTAGGCGTCTCGCCGGATTTGAAATCCGGCGTTAAAAAATGTCCTAACCTCTTATGGATCTGCGGATTTGCAATCCGCAGCAAGCAAAAAAGAAATCCGCTTCCACGGCATGAAGTCGTGGAAGCGGATTTCTTATGTTTTATATTCAGAACATTACTGAATCATCTGTAATCTTACTGAATCATCTTCTTGCCAGCCTTGATCACTACACCCTTGTAGCTCTTGCTTACCTTCTGACCTGCAAGGTTATAAGCTGGAGCATTGTCTGCTGCAGATGTTGTGATGTTTGTGATGCCGGTAGAAGAGCCAGGTACAACAGCCTGAGTAGGGAGAATCTCTGGAGTACCCTTGAAGATTGCGCCATAGAGACCTGTTACGGTGTATTTTTCACCCTCTGTGAGTTCTGCTACACCACCAACCTTGCTGAATTTGTCGTAAATCATAATCTTCTGCTCGCCATCGTTAGCGTAGTAATTGAACTTGCCAGCCTGATACTCTTCCTTGCTGAAAGTGAAGTTTTTGATGGTAACGAGGTCGTTCAAGTACTTGTTTGCGAGGATGTCTGCTACTGTAGCCTCGATAGGCTGTGCAGCCTCTGTGCTCTCTGTAACGGTGATTGACTCATCGTCGGTACCTGCGTTGGCAGCGAGATAAGGAACGCCGAAGTTATACTTCAAATCTACCTTTACCTTACCATTCAAAATGCTGTTTACTGGCATGTTGAAGCCGAGTGTACGAAGCTCGATGGCTGCATCGCCCTCGCGAACGTAAGTATTGATGGTTCCGTTGTACTCGTTAACGAAAGTAACCTTAGCGTTTGTAAGAGTAAGGTTAAGGTTTTTGGTATCTTCTGTATAGTTAGCCAAGAGATCCTTTACGCTTGCTACGTCGGTGTATGTAACTACTACTGGTGGCTGAGGAGTTTCACCTTCGCCGAGAGTTGTTACTGTGATAGCAGAGATGTAGAGGGCAGCTTGAGCTGAGTTCTTGTATGACAAAACGATTTCGCCAGTTCCCTCGCCCTTGAATTCTGCCTCGGTTTTTGTTGTAGTTACGGTATATTGCTTACCGAAAGCCTTTCCTCCTACAGTAACATCAAGTGTAGCCTTGATGCCACTGGCACCTGCAGTTTCAACTGTAATAGCAGTGATTTTGTCCTTGAAAGCAGCAGTTGAGAGAGTCAAAGTAGTAGCTGGTTTTTTCTTGCTACCAAACTGCTGACCTTTTCCGTACTTGGCATCGAATCCGAAGTAACCTGCATCTGTAGTAGCAGTCCACTCAATACCGCCCAAATCTACGGTTTCACCAGACTCTTTAAAAGCCTGATCTGCAAAACTGTAGGTGTAGGTTGCTGCGAAGCTTACGCTCGCTACGAGAGCCAAAACCAGTGTTAATGAATAGCGTAGTAACTTTTTCATAAGCTAAAAATAATTTAAGTTGTTAATAATAAGTTTTTTTTTCATGTTACTATGATTATGTTGCAAAGATACTAAAAATAATTAGATGTATTGTTAAGATAGTGTTAAATTGTTGAGTTTGTGGCTATTTTAGCAGATTTTAACGAGAAAAAGATAGAAAATTCAGGCAACGGTGGATAGAAAGCTACTTTCAAAAACACCCTTCACCCTTCACCAATCAAGCATAAATATCTAATAGCTAAGTGTTTATACGGGTGAAGGGTGTCGCTGACCCTTCACCCACCCTTCACCACCCTTCACCCTGACTTTTTTAGGGTACGAAATCATCTCTGAACCCATGTTTAGCCATCTATTATGATCAGCTCCAGCCATCTATTATGGCCAGCTTCTGTCTTCAGCCGGAAAGCATATTCCGAATGGCGATGGTAGACCTCCCGAAATTTTTCTCCCGACGTATCACTTTTTGCCCGGCAATGGCAAAAAGTTGCCCCAGTAGAGGGCAATATTGTGCCATAGTCAGGCAAAAAGTGGAATGAGCCTCTTTTCTTGCCCTTACTTGAATCCCCAGATATACTTTATAGCTTGTACGTCCATTTCTTCAACCTGCTTCTCTATGTCATCAGGCAAATTGCAGAAGAAATCGATGCCTGTTCGCTCCTCCAGGGTCTTGATGTTGACTACATAATTGCCTAACTTGTCCTTCTTGGAATGTCAATCTTTGGAGCCAGATTGCGGAGTTCATTCTCCATATTGAACCATGTACCCTTCTGGTTGAAATCGCTATACTGAGGATGCATGTTTGTCAGAAAGTCAGTCTGTCTTTCCTGGGTACTATTTAATCTTCTATCAGCTGATGGACAGATGTGCCCGTGATCGTATCTTCCGTTGTTCTTGTATGGATCAGATGTGAAATCTACAACTCCATATAAAGTCTTTAAATCTGTATCTGACGGATAATCATCTTTAGGCCTACCAACTTTATTTTGGCTATTAGTTGTATTTAATGTATAGCAGCTCCATCTTTGGCTTTTCAAGTTATCGTCCCATTCTGTAGAATAGTTGAGCATGCCTGTGGTATTATCCATGTGCACGATAGCATAGCTGGAGCCATTGTTTTTGAGTTTTGGGAACTCCAGACCGTTGATGGCGTTCTTCACCACGATAGGCATGTTGATTGTGGCCACATTCTTGTTGGCATTATTCTTGTCTGTAGAACCGCCAGAATTATCACCCCCAGTATTTCCTCCACCGTTATTCTCTTTATCAGGGAAGTTAAACTGCAGGGAGTCGTCTGTACCGCATGCCGAGAATGTCATTGCAGCGATAAGCGAGAGAATAAGTAACTTGGTATGTTTCATTTCTCGTAATTGTTTTAAGTTATAGATTACTTTCAGAATAA
>PPYE01321378.1_pt1 | contig 10075 bp, 19 predicted proteins | sample 1559881 | NCBI WGS metagenome assembly PPYE01 (sample SAMN08240022, study PRJNA423297) | Human gut metagenome, whole genome shotgun sequencing project.
GGGGCAAGCGGCGGCAAGTCCGCCCGCCCTGTCCATCACCCTGCCTGCCTTAATCGGCAGGCTTTTCTTTTTTTGCCATTTCCCGGACTTCTTTCACAGCTGCTTCTACATCTTCCATGTTTTTACATGCTGCAAACTTATCAGCTACCAGAGTCAACAGGATTTCCATTTGCTTATCTGTCATGTTCTCTTCCATACATTCTCCTTTCCCTGCTTGCCCAGCGATTGTTAAAGGGTTATCCTTTAACTGTCTTTATTATACCACCTATTAGGTGGTATTGCAAGGGAAATCAAAAAAAAGCTACTAACAATATGCGGTTTTCAATGTGCGATTTTCTTTCCATACCTCCATTTGATTTTTACCTTCTTAAGCTTGCATATGAGGGTAAATATCGCCTGGATCCTTCCCTGCTCCCGGCCCACCTCATCACTTTCCATATGGTATACAAACAGCTCTTCACCGCTGTCCCTTATGTACACAGTTTCTCCCATGTATCGCAGCAGTTCTTCCTTGGTATACCGTTCTCCGTACCATCGGATATTCCCATTTTCGTTAATAACTCTTGGTTCAAAGTAAAATTCTTCTCTGACTACCACCCTCATCCCTCCTGTGCATCTGTGCACGCCTCTTCTATGCCGACAAAGTCGCAGCTTTCTTCATGCAGGTAGCAATAGCCTCCTGTATTATATATGCAGTTTTCCATCTTACCTCCTTCTGCGGACCGGCAGGTACATATAAAAGCGGCCTGTCCTGGTAAGTACCCCATTTTGTACTTCTACACCAAACTCCCCCTTTGAACGGGGATTAACCGGAATTATTTGTATCCGTTCCTTTTGTTCCTTCTGTTTCTTCATTCAGGCTCCTTTACTCTTGGCTTGTATATCCGTTCACCGGATAGGTATTCTTCCTCTTTCCGCTGTTGCCCCAGGAGCTGCCGCATCCGATTCAAGGCTCCACGGTTTTTCTCCTCCAGGAAGAACTGCACCACCTTTTCATCCCGCTTTACTAAATCTTTATTCTGCCGTCTGCTCCTCCGGCTTTTCTGCAGTTTGGTAGCCACGCGGTTCCGTTCAGCCTGGTCTTTGGCAAATTCTATTTGATGCAGGAAATCCTGTACCCTGCGGTCCTCTTCATTTACCTTATCATAAGCGTTTTTATATTCCTGGCTGCAGGCATCCACAAAGTTTAGGAAACGTTCCAGTTCTGCGGCTGGGCTGTTTTTATCCAATAGGCATCCCTCCTAAATTCTGATTTTACCTTTTAACTTTTTTACGTCCTTGGAAGTCTCCTACTCCAAGACTTCCATCTTTACAGTTATGTACCTGTTGCATTGTTGGTGCGCAGGTTTCCTCGCTTTTTATTCCAAGACATGCGTCAATTGTCGTCTTTATTGCAAGTATTTCATTGCTCGTAAATGTACTATCATACATTTCTCCACATAATCGACATTTGTAAATTGCTTGATAGCCCTCTACTGCACTTTTTTTACGAATTTTTTCAAGTTTTTTTCGTTTAGACTTCTTCACTTTTACTCCTTTTATTCAGATAATTAAAAATTTATTTTGACGCTATGAAAGAACCAAATGTTACCCCGACACAAACGATTATTAAACCAACTGTACTTGCAATAATGCATTTTATGATTGTGGTAATAATTAATGTACTTGTTAATATCCCAGCATCAAAAGCCGCGCATGCAGCCAGGATCGGCTTTACAAATAAGAGCCATCCCCCAAAATAAACTCCTCCCATAATACTTGCAATAATAATCACAACTCCTATTAATTTCTTCATATTTTTACTGTCCCCTTTGCTTAAATCTTCAATTAATCAATTAATCCCAAAGTAATTAATGCTACCATTCCAAATAAAAATGAAATCAAAACCGTTCTTGCTGATTCGGCGGGATTCATACCCGCCGAATACATTAACATTAAAGACAACATCAATTCCATAACGCTTAAAAATTTAAAAAATCTATTATCTTTCATTTCACCCTCTCCCTATGCTCGCATAGTATAAGCCAGGCTGATCCAGCCGGCACCGGACTTTAAACGGCCCCAGCCGTTTTGTTCCTCAATAATTGTGTACTTTTTCTTACTTCCTGTCTTCTCGTTGATGACTCCTGTTTCCGGATAAGAAATACCCGGCCCCCTTCGGATCCGCAGGCTGTCTACCGTAGTTCGTACCAAATAAGACTCGCCTTCTTTTTGGGTATATGTAAGACTTATCCAACCAGCTCCGGATTTCAAGCGGCCCCAGCCGTTCTGTTCTTCCACAATCGTATACAGATTCTTTTTCCCTGCAGCTTCATTAATGGCTCCTGTTTCCGGATAAGAAATTCCCGGTCCCTTACGGATCCTCAGACTATCTACTGTTGTCCGTATCTGGTACAAAAAAATTCCTTCTGGCTTCAGCTCCGGTTCCGGCCCATTTTCAATAGTATTGTCTGTAGATTCATTAATTTTCAAAATACTATCCAGGATCGTAACTATTTTACTTCCATAACCGGCCCCGGCAGCCCAGCCCACCTTTTTCGGATTTTCCTGGATTCCCAGCCATTCAAAGTAAGGGCTGCATCCCCTCTTGACATATTTAAAGCGGTTGTCCACACACTCCTGTTTCAGTTTCTGCGTGGAAGCATATGCTTTCAAGTGCTGGATCTGTGCCCGGATTCCCGTCCGCAGGTCCGGAAAGATGGTTCCGCGCATCCCGTTTTGGGTTACACCATGCCCACAGAAATTATACTGGTCAAAGGTAACGGCGGATCCGGAAAAGGTATCATTTCCCGTTTCCAGGCAACGCTGTGCCCATGCTCCATCCGCGCGGATGTTCTCAGCGGCTCCCTCCTCCAGATAGATCTGTGCATGCTCCAGTGCATAAGGGGAGGCTGCCGGGTTTCTGCTAATCAGGTAAGCAGCCATCTGCTCCGCTGTAGCCACGCTCTTTCCAGTTATCTTGGTCAGTTCTTCTTTTACCGGTTCCGCCAGCCCAGCCAGGAAGGCCGTCCAGGCATTCGTATCCACTACGTAGGGGTTCGGGCATATCTTCCCGGTAACATCGTAATGGCGCAGGACATTCTCGGCCGGGATGCCATGTTCCTGCATTTTCTCCCGCACCAGCTCCTGGGCCGCCTGCTCTGTAGCCGGCTCAAAGTACCAGTCCGTGTCCGATGCCAGCAGAGTAGAGGTATCCCGCTTACGTACTGCCATTTCTATCCCTATGCTATTGCTATTCCTGCATTCGGAATGCACATAACTCTGCGCCCCGCAGTGCCAGGCAATGTCACCATCCTCCACCGATTGGTATATCTTTCCATCATGGCCCACAATATAGTGTGCGGAAGCGCCAACGTACTGGCGGTGCCAATAGTCCAACAAGTTCTCCGCCGTAGAAAGGCCACCAAAGTAATGCACCACGATATACTTAATGCGGTTTTTGTCATTTTTGCTGGTAAAATTATAAGGTGTCAGTTTCTTCGTTACTTCCATCTCCAGCCTCCTCTCCGAAAAATCCCATACTGTCAGGGTCAAGCTGCTCCCGGTACTCCTCTAACTCAGTTTCATTCATGGATGCAATCCGTTCCTGCAGGTTCTGCAGTTCCTGTTCATCCATCTGTCTGGTTGCTTCGCTTTTCATCAGCTTAATCCTCCTCATAGTCCAATTTAATCGCCACTTTTGTTTCTACCATAATTACTTTCCGGATTTCCCGGAGCATAAAGTCCAGGCCCTCCTCCGGAAGGAAGGCACGGATCAGTTCTCCGTTTTTAATCTGGTGGATGTAAAACAGCTCCACATCATAGTCCCCATCTTCCGGTTTTCCCAGGACTGCTTCCAGGGTCTGCCGGTCCTTTTCGTAGTCCCCTTTCAGCTTCTTCATCAACAGTTTTTTCTGCTTTGTATCCGGTTCCGGCTTCCAGTCGTACAGAAAGTGCTCCATGGTTTCCAGACGGTAGTCACCAGTGAAAATAGCCTTTAGGGCCTGCTCCAGCTTTTTGTCGTACTCATAGGACGGTTTCACAGTCACTGTCACCTTACTGTCAAACAAGCCAGGAGTCAGAAGCTCCTTAAGCTTGTCCACATTCAGGACATCCAGACTCATGGCATCCGTCACGCTGCAGGTTCCGGTATCCCCATAAAACTTCACATACCTTTCATTGTGGTCATCTATGTAAGCCAGGCCCCGTGCCTGCAGCTCCGCCTTAATCTGGTTAGCCTTCTTCGCGTTCACTTTCCGCTGCTTATCCAGTGCCACCCACTCGGAAATAAGTTCCTTGGTTTCCTTATCCTTCAGACTCATTGGAGGCCCCCTTCCTGGCTGCTATCTCCAGACAACCCTTGCAGATACCCTTCCCGGATATCGTTACCACGCCTTCCATCTCGCCGCAGAATACACAGCGGGGTTGATACTGCTTCATGACCAGTCGGTTATCCGGAGTAACTTCCAGTTCCATTGCGTCCTCCGGTTCCCATCCCATTTCCCTACGGACGGAAGCCGGGATGTTTATTCCACCCCGCTTATTCAGTTTCTTGTACATCTTTTCCATGACGTTCTCCTATGCTTCTAAAATATCTTTAATGTAGTTATAATAATCTTCCGTTTTAAACTCATGTTCCCCTCTTGCCTTTAGCATTTCCTCAAATTCACGGATTCTTAGTGCAAGGTTCAATACTTTGGCTGCCCCTACTGCTTCCAAAGATGATCGGTTACTCCGCCCCTCCCTATGCATCATGACAAGGTAGATTCCTCTTAACAGGTAATACTCCCAGCCAAACATATTTTTATCCCTGCAATCCCATGCTGCTTCAGCTTCTTTGATGTACTTCTGTCGATTCAGCTTCGGCTTATTAGGCGGTAGGATTCCCTCCTTTTGTAGTTCTCGCTTTGCCTTAGCCCGAATCACTTTTTCCCGTTTGGACATTCTTTTATAGGTTCCCATCCCTGCCCTCCTATTTTCCATGCTGGGCTTCCAGCTGCGCGGAAAGTTCCAGTATCTCCTCTGCATAGCCTGACGGCCCGCAGCGTCCTTCCCAGTAATCCTCCGCTCGACTATCCCCGTTATAGACCATAAGCACCATAACAGGATCCCCATAAGTTTCCACAAGTTCCTGCAGATAGTCAGCTGCCACCAGCATATTCTGATGAGCATCCTTCAGGTTATCAGCTCCTAGTTCTTTCATCCGTTCCTGATGCCACCGCCCGGCCACCTGCATCAAGCCGGTACATCCCTTACTTTCTACTTCCGGGCAGTACCGGCTTTCCTTCCAGGCAATCGCCTGCAGCAGCTCCGGGCAGATTTGATACATATCCCCAACCTCTTCCGCCAGCTGGGCCACAGCTTCTTCTTCCATCGGTTCCGCAGCCCGGATCGGCAGGGCAGGTAAGACCAGCAGGATGCAAACAGTTAATAAAATGATTTTTCCTTTCATTCCTCCTGCCTCCGTATCATAGCCTTCAGGGCTTCAATGAGCTTAGAGCACTGCTGATAGTCCAGCCACTCCACCCGGGCTACGCCAAACATCTTCATCGCCAGGCCATTCACCCTTTTTTCTTCTTCCCATCCCAATGCCTCCGCCAGCTGGGTAATCTTCTTCTGCTGGCGGACGGTAACGGCGTTCCCGGGAAATATTTCCCCGGCCTGCCGCTTTGCACTATCCTTCCGCCGCTGCAACTCCTGGACCACAAGGCGGATCTCCCTGCCATTCAGCTCCTTCAGGCTATCTTTACCAACATACCCAGCTACCAGCAGGTGCAGTTCCTCACTGGTAAGTTGCAGTTCAGGGGATTTTGCCAGCCCCCAAATTGTCTTTATTGTAGGGGCTGGTCTTTTCCCGGCCATCAGCGTATCCCCAGGGCCGGGGACATAAAGCCCGGTACCTGCAGGCTTTTTTTCGCCGCAAACGGATCCTCCCTGGGGGCAGATACACATTCCACTTTCTTTTGGGCCACTTCTTCCACCTGCAGACTGCATCCAGCGTTCCAGTTCTCCGCCAGCAGTTGGGCGGCTCCCTTCGCAAGCTGTTTTGCCAGGCTATCCTCCTGGCCTCCTGATACAACAATTGTTATCCGCTTCATATGGCACCTCCTTATAAAATCATCATCCGGCTTGCTTCCTTAATTACCTGCAGGGTTATCCTTGTCTGGCCGCTGTCTCGCAATATGCGAATGATATTATTAAGGGTACGGTCAAACAGCCGGAAGCATCCAGTCCGCCCGTTACAGGCCCGGACAGTAAGCTCATTCAAAGCACTTTCATCTACTTCGTATTTTTCAAGGTACTTCTCCACTTCCTTTTTGGTCAGGCCATGGAGCTTATAGCCAAAATCCATACGGTTCGCAAACCGTTCGTCATACGCCTTAATCATGCTTTCCAGCGCCGGTTCCCCTGCCAGTACAATACCAACCGTCCCAGCTTCCGCAGCATCTGTAATATTCCGCAGCAGTTCAATCTTCTTCTGGGTATATTTCGTAATCAATTTGTCTGCTTCATCAATGATCAACAAATAGCCTTGATTATAATTGAAAAACTCCACGACATGCCCCATCCGTTCATCAATTGATCCATAGGACTTAGGCAGTCCCAGAGACTGCTCAATCCTCCGGATAAGGTCCTTCTGGTTCATGGCCTCGTTGCATTCCACATAAGCCACGCGTGGAAGCTTCGCATACTTCCGCAGCGCATGGGTCTTACCGTATCCACTGCGCCCTACTACGATGCCTAATGCCGCTTCTTCCTGGCACATCCGGCACAGGCCGATCACGCTCACATAATCGCTGGATTCAAAATATGGGATTTTCTCCGGCAGTGCCTTTCTTTCCTGTACCGCATGATTCTCCTCTTCTGCTTTTGTTTCTTCCATTCTAGCGACTTCTTGTCTGGCCTTTGCCAGCCATGTCCTCAACCCAGCCTCCACTTTTTCCGTGTTTCCGGAATAATTCCCATTCAGATACTGGCTAATTGCCGAACGGCTCACTCCAACGTGCAGCGCCAGTTCTGGGTTCTTGCACTTCAGGATCTCCTTCATATGGTTTACTTCATCCCTCAAATCCACATCCTGTGTATATGCTAATACTGCTTCCATAACCTTAACCTTCCTTTCCTATTAATCTATTAACTCACTCAGAGCTTCAACGGTCTTTTTCAGCCCGATAAAGAGGGCAGTCCCAAAAATCAGGGTGGAAATTGCTAAAATAATTAAAAATATCATCTTTATTCTCCTATCACACGCAGTTTCTGTAGTGCTTTTTCCGCCTGGGATGCCAGATAGGTACTCTCTTCCGGCTCTTCTTTATGCGAACGGAAGCCCTGGCGGTAGGTACTATCCTCCGGCATGGAAACCACTTTGGACTTTTTAGGGGATTTATTGCCGATCATAAGATCGATTCCCCCGGCTATGGCCCGGAAGGAGGAAAATTGTTCGTTGATTTCCTCCAGCCCTTCCCTTGCCTGTTCCAGTATCTCCCGGTCCCGTTTCTCTTGAGCGCGCTGTCTGCGTTTGTGTTCCGCCACTGCATCCTGGTGCACCGTAGGCGCTATCTTCAGCAGTTCCTGGCTGTAGGCTTCGCATACCTGCTTTCCATGGAAAAATACGTATATCGTACCAATGTTGTTGGGATCATATTTAATATCCACATCTTCACCGATATACCGATCCAGTTCTTCCGATCTGTAATCCTTCCCGAACCTGTTAATCCCCGTATTGTAGACATGCGCATGCTCTGATTTCAGCATAAGCATGGTTGCATATTCCCTGGGCGGTACTGCTTTCTGGTAACGCTCCTCTTTCTGGAAACATTCATACGGCGTAACATACGTTTCTTTCGCATTCACCAGCCCCCGGTGTCTCTTATGGGCATATACTTTTGTCAGCCACTCATGCCATTTCTCGTAAAACTCATCCATCGACAGCAGTTCGCCGTGTTTCAGCATCCGGTCAATGTCCTTCTCCACCTTGTCATCTGTCCGGGAGCCTGTGAGTGTTCCCGTGTAAGAAGAAAACCACTTTGAAAACTGATTGCAGACCGTCCGGAAGCTCCGTTCTATCTGGCCTTTGTCCCATGCTTCATAGGGTTTTGCTCTCTCATACCCCACAATCCCTATGGACTGATAAAAACCTTTCACTTCATCGTCAAAATCAGTACGGACACGCTGCTTCCGGTTAACTCCTGTCAGTTCCTTTTTTGTATAATCCTTTCCGTTATCTATAAGGATGTACTTCGGTACGCCGTTGGCATCCGCATAAATAAGCTTCAGCAGGGATTCCTTCAGGATATCCCCATTTGCATCCTTGCAGATAATATCCCCCATAATCATCCGGCTCCGGACATCAATCCAGGCTACCAGTTTAGGACGGATTGCTGTAATTTTTCCGTTGGACTGCCGGTAGCTTACCCAGCAGTCAAAGGTATGTTCATCCCCCATCAAGACTTCCATCACCTGCAGGGCTTTCGTATCCCTCTTTGTTTTTACCCCTACTTTATTCCGATATTCTAAGGCTCCCTTTGCTGCCAGGAAGTGAGCGTTCTTCATCCGCATTTCTTCCATCAGGAACTGAATGTAACGGACCACTGTCTGATAAGATGGTATTTTCCAATGGTTGATCTCTGCAATCACCTGTAACTTGTCATACAGCATTTCACGAGTCCCATTATTATGGGCAAAGTCCTCGTTAAACCAGATATTCATGATTACTTTTTTTACTTCAGGTATAATACTCGGAAAACAACCTGTTTCTTTGGGCTTCCTGCACAAACTCAATACCTTAAAAAAGTCATAATTAAATCCGGTTTCTTTCTGGAGCTTATCCGCCCAAGCCGCAGCTTCCATGTAAGACTTCACAAGCCGATACAGGGTTCTGGCACTTTTCCCCAGTTTTTCCTGGGCAAATGACTCTGCATATAAAGTCCGATCCTTTTCCTCATACTGCATAAATTCACGGAGGATATTTCCCAGTTCCACGCCCTGGTAATACCGCTCTTTATAGTTGGATATGTACCATTCGAGATCCATATCTACGTACCATGGCTTTTCTGTTGCTGTTTCTGCAATTACTTCTGTCTCATCCGTATTGACATCAGCAACATACACTTTTAATTTCTCCCGCTCTTTCCATGCAGCTCTGGCCTGTTTAGAAAGGGATGAAACAGCCACAAGTACGATATCTCTTCCGCCAGATTCTGACTTCACGATTTTAGTTATAAATCCTTCTGAATTTCTACGTATCTTTTTCTGAATAGCATCATATTTTAAACCTTCCAGCTCTGCAGCTTCCGTTAATGTCACATAATCCATAGCTGCCTCCTATTCCGATATTTTCAAAATCCGATCAATATCAGCTTTGTATTTTTCACCGCTGCGATCACCTGTTAGAATGCGGCAGATATAAGGACGGCCTACGCCAATCATTTCCGCCAATTCTGCCTGTGTCATTCCCATGTCAATCAGTCTTTTTTTTACTAATTTCCCATAGTCGCATCCTTTTCTCCCTGCTCTCATTCATTCACCCCATTTCCTACATAACTCAATATTACAAATAGACTTTAGATGTGGTTTATGTTAGAATAATCTTGCATCGATTATTTAATGTACCGGAAAGAATCCGGTACGAACCTGCCACCAGTTCCCGCTGGTGGCTTTCTTATTTCATGAGATGAACAATACTCAATCTCTTAAAAAAATATGTCAGAATTTATCCTGAGTAGGATTTATAAGCAGAACGCTTGTTTCAGTTGTGAAAACTGTTTAGAATTGATATACTTTAAGGGAAATTAATTTCCCTGCTCATTTATATATTATCTTCAATATTAGAGAATGTCAATATTTAATTATTTAATATTGAATAATATTATTTATAAATGAAGAATGGAGGTTCTATGAATAAAATGGAAATAGGAAATAGAATAAAGACTTTAAGAAAAAGTTTAGGAATAACACAAATGGATATCATGAATCAAACGGGCATTTCATCAGGTAATCTAAGCAGTATCGAAAACGGAAATGTCCTTCCATCCTCTACGGCATTAGTAGCACTATCAAATATTTTAGGTTGTTCAATTGATTATATATTGAAAGG
>PPYE01759670.1_pt1 | contig 10075 bp, 9 predicted proteins | sample 1559881 | NCBI WGS metagenome assembly PPYE01 (sample SAMN08240022, study PRJNA423297) | Human gut metagenome, whole genome shotgun sequencing project.
ATGCGATTCCCTTTTCACAGTCACAGTGTCTTCCTTTTCCTATCTCTACAGTGATCACATCCTGCGCAGGAAAAATAATGCTTCTTGTATTCAGCGTGTGTGGTGCTATGGGAGTCATGATCGTCATGGCGGCATTGGGCGATACAATAGGTCCTCCCGCTGACAGACTGTATCCAGTAGATCCGGTAGGTGTTGAAATAATAATTCCATCAGCATTATAAGAGTTAAGATAAACATCATTTACATAATTCTTAAACCGGACCACGCGGAGATGACCGTCTCTGCCGATCACAATGTCATTCAATGCAATATCCTGTCCGATCAGTTTTCTGCCACGGTACACCCTTCCTTCCAGCATCATGCGTTCTTCTACCTCGTAATCATCCGCCATTAGCTGATCCAGAGCACTGTACAGAGAGGTCTGATTCACTTCTGCAAGAAAACCCAGATTTCCCAGATTTATTCCAAGAAGAGGAATTTCCTTATGCACCACATCCCTTGCTGCCTGAAGAAGTGTGCCATCTCCTCCCAGAACAATAATACACTGTGTATCGTCCGGAACCTTATCAGGATCTGTATAATGAAAGGAACCCTCATGTTTCCTTTCTGCCTGCTGTACTTCACAGTTTTTGTGATGTGTTTTCAGATAATCTGCGATTTTTTCTGTGATTTCAAGTTTTTTATCCTTGTCACTGTTTGTAATAATATAAAACCTGTCCATAGTTTCTTCCTGACTCAGCCTTTTTAATCCAACTGTCCATGAGCCTCTGCCACAACAGCTTCTACAGATACCTTCAGGCTGTCGGTAACCCCGGTACCTTCCGGATGTTTTTTCAGATGAAGAAGATATTCGATATTTCCTTCCGGTCCTTTAATTGGCGAAAAAGAAAGATGACATGGCTCCATAAAAATACTCATGGCATAATCGCGCACTTTTTCGATCACTTCCTGATGAACAGCAGGATCTCTTACAACCCCCTTCTTTCCGACTTTCTCTCTCCCCGCCTCAAACTGCGGCTTGATCAGACATACGATCTCACCCTCATCTGTAAGGAGATTTCTTACAGGAAGCAGTACTTTTGTAAGAGAAATAAAGGACACATCAATTGATGAAAAATCTGCCGGTTCTCCCAAATCCTCCGGTACCACATAGCGGATATTGGTTTTCTCCATACAGACTACACGCGGATCGTTACGAAGCTTCCAGTCAAGCTGTCCATATCCTACATCAATGGAATAAACTTTTACTGCCCCGTTCTGTAACATACAATCTGTAAACCCTCCGGTGGACGCACCTACATCCATACAGACCTTACTATCCAATGTGACATCAAAGTTTTTCATAGCTTTTTCAAGTTTCAGCCCACCGCGGCTTACATACGGAAGAGTGTTTCCTCTGACCTCAATCTTTACAGTCTCCGGGAACATGGTTCCCGCCTTATCTTCTTTCTGACCATCAACATATACATCGCCTGCCATGATGAATGCCTTTGCTTTCTCGCGGGATGGTGCAAGGGCACGTTCCATCATAAGCATATCCAAACGTTTCTTCATTGCTCTCTTAATTCCTCACTATCTTCTATTGCCTGTCTGATGTCTTCCACTCCAAGTCCAATCCGGCTGCGCAGGCTTTCTACATTTCCCTGGGGTACGAAACGATCCCAAACAGCTGCCGACAACACTCTTATTTCCGGATGACAGGCTTCCATATAAGCAGACACATGCTCTCCGTATCCGCCGCTTTTCACATTCTCTTCTACTGTCACAAACAGACTGTGATCCTTTGCCAGTTCATCAAGAAGATCCACATCCAGTGGTTTCACAAATCTGGCATTTACAAAAGTAGGATCATAGCCGTCATCTTTCAGTCCTTTACAGATTTCCATGCAGGACGGGATCATACTTCCCACTCCCAGCACAGCGATTTTTTTTCCTTTGCGGATAATCTCACTTCTGCCATATTCCACAGGTGCCTGATATTCCCGAAGCCCCTGATGCGCACTGCCTCTCGGATAGCGGATTGCAATCGGTCCGTCAAAGCTTACCGCAAATGCAAGCATCTCTTCCAGTTCTCTGTCATTCTTCGGTGCCAGAACAGTCATATTCGGCATCATGGACAAATAAGACAGATCAAAGCAGCCCTGATGCGTCTCCCCGTCTGCGCCTACAAGCCCTGCCCTGTCAACAGCAAAAATCACATGAAGCTTCTGCATACATACATCATGCAGGATCTGATCTACAGCACGCTGCAGAAAAGATGAATAGATGGCAACAACAGGAACCAGGCCGCCAAGAGCCAGACCCGCCGCAAAACTCACCGCATGTTCCTCTGCGATTCCCACATCAAAAAATCTGTCTGGAAATCTCCTGGAGAATTCCACAAGTCCGGTTCCATCCGGCATGGCTGCGGTAATAGCTGTCAGTTTTTTATTTTTCTCACCAAGAGAGACCAGTGCTTTGGAAAAAACATCTGTATAACCCGGCACTGTTTTCTTCTGAAGTACCCGGCCTGTTTTAATATCAAAAGGACCTGTTCCATGAAACCTGTCCGGATGGGCACTTGCAGGTTCGTATCCTCTGCCTTTCTTTGTCAGGACATGAACAACTACCGGTCCCTCTACCCGTTTTGCTTCATTAAAGAGTTTCATCATCTGACGCATATTATGACCGTCAACAGGTCCCAGATATGTCAGCCCCATATTTTCAAACAGCATTCCCGGAATAAAAAGCTGCTTGACACTGCTTTTGGTTTTTCTCATAGTATCTACCAGAGCAGTCCCTACCTTCGGAACCTTCTTCAGTGCCTTTGTCACACCCATCTTCATTCCTGTATAAGCTTCTGCAGTTCTCAGTGCACTCAGATAAGTGGACATGCCTCCTACATTTCTGGAAATGGACATATTATTGTCATTTATGATAATAATAAAATTTGTCTTTAACTCTGCAGCATTATTTAATGCCTCATACGCCATTCCTCCGGTGAGAGCACCATCTCCGATCACAGAAACCACATGATGCTTCTGTCCCAGAATATCTCTGGCATGCACATATCCCAGTCCTGCCGAAATTGAATTGGAACTGTGTCCTGCATCATATGCATCACAGGGGCTCTCACTTCTCTTAGGAAAACCGCTTAATCCACCTTCCTGTCGCAGATTCTTAAATTCATCTTTTCTTCCGGTAAGAATCTTATGTGTATATGCCTGATGTCCTACATCCCAGATTAGTTTGTCTTCCGGAAAATCCAGCACATTATGAAGAGCCAGAGTCAGTTCCACTACTCCCAGATTTGAAGCAAGATGTCCGCCTGTCTGACTTACTGACCGGATTAAAAAGTCCCTGATCTCCGCTGCCAGAGGCTCGAAATCTTCCAATGGTATCTTATGGATATCATTGGGTTTCTTAATCTTTTCCAGAATCATTTGTATCCTTCCTTTATTTTCTGCGGTTTATTAATTTTTCAATTAACAAATACAGAAACTCGTTATTTTTATTCAGACTCTTCAGCAGATCGATTGCCTTTTCTGAGAGTTCTTCCACCTGTTCAGCAGCCTTCTCTGTTCCAAAAAGAGTCACATAAGTAACTTTATTATTCTTCTCATCACTGTGTACAGGTTTTCCCAGTTCTTCTGCAGTGCTGGTCACATCCAGAATATCATCCTGAATCTGGAAAGCCAGTCCTATATTTCCGGCAGCTTTCTCCACTGCAGATACTTCCTGCTCATTTGCTCCTGCAAGAATTGCGCCTGTCATCATGGAGGCTTCGATCAATGCTGACGTCTTATTTCTGTAAATATAGTCAAGCATCTCTTTTTCAAGGGGCTTTCCGTCATTTTCCACATCAACACTTTGTCCTCCAAGCATTCCATGAATGCCTGTTTTCTGTGAGACCACTCTCAACGCATGGATTACCCGATCCTGCTCTTTTGTCAGGGCAAATGCCTGAAACATGGTTTCGTATGCGTAATTAAGCAGCGCAACACCGCTTAACACCCCCATGGCTTCCCCATATACCTTATGTGTAGTCAGTCTGCCGCGCCTGTAATCATCATCATCAAGTGCAGGAAGATCGTCATGGATCAGGGAATGAGTATGGATCATCTCCATTCCTGCCATAAACGGTTTTACAACTTCTTCCTTACCATCAAACAGGCGATATGTCTCCCGGATCAACATTGGCCGAAGGCGCTTGCCTCCTGCCAGCATACTGTAATTCATAGCCTGAGCCATTGTTCCGGCGAATCCAGCCTCTGCAGGCAGAAAGCTTCTGATCACTTTCTCTGTTTCTTCCGTTCTCTTTGCTAATTCATCTTGAAAATTCACTAAATGTACCATCCTCATTAAGCTGCAGCATTTTCTTCTCCACTGTATCCAGCTTCCCGCTGCAAAGTTTCAAAAGTTCCATGCCCTGTCTGTACAGTATAAAAGAGTCCTCCAGCGATGTGTCTCTGTTTTCCAGTTTTTCAGCCAGCAGATCCAGTTCTGCAAACATCTCTTCCAGAGGTTTCTCCTCCTGTAACTGCTCACAGTTTTCTTTCTTCACCATAGATTCTCTCCTCCTTCACCGTACCTGTAACATCTGCTTCTATCGTACCGTCTGTCACAGATATATAAATGGTATCCCCATTTTGTACCTGTTCTACACTTGTCAATGTCTTTTTATATTTATCTGCCACATAAGAATATCCCTGATTCAGTTTCTTTAAAGGGGAAAGTCCTGCAAAACGTTCCAGATAAACAGACAATCTGTGTCTCTCATCCTGAAGTTTCCTGTTCATTCCATTTTGTACAGCATTCTCCAGATCTGCCAGACGCTGTCTCTGCTCCCGCAGTCTGTTCTCCGGACTCAGATAAGCAAATTTTGTCTGAAAATGCTCCAGTCTGCTGCGGTACAGATCCATTTTACCACTCATTGCACGATATAACCGCTGCCTGTAAATACTTACTGCTTCAATCACACTTCTGTAATCATCCACCGCAAGCTCTGCCGCAGCAGAAGGAGTAGGAGCTCGCAGATCAGCAGCGAAATCAGCAATTGTAAAATCCGTTTCATGACCTACTGCGGAAATAATGGGTGTACTGCACTCAAAAATAGCTCTGGCCACGATTTCTTCATTAAACGCCCAGAGATCTTCAATAGAGCCGCCGCCTCTTCCCACAATGATCACATCCACATCTGTCTTATCAAGCATCTGTATTCCTTTTACAATACTTTCTGCCGCACCCGCCCCCTGTACAAGAGCCGGATATAAAATAATCTGTAAATAGGGATTTCTTCGATAGGAAATATTGCGGATATCCTGAACAGCCGCACCTGTCGGTGCAGTTACCACACCCAGACGTCTGATAAATCTCGGAATGGGCTGTTTGTACTCCTGTGCAAACATTCCCATATCTTCCAGTTCCTGCTTCAATGCAAGATATCTCTCATACAGAGTTCCTGCACCTTCCAGGGTAATCTCCTTTGCATACATCTGATAGCGGCCGTCGCGTTCATATACATCCACACTCCCGCCAACGATCACCTTATCGCCATTTTTCATGGCAAATGCAAGTCCCCGTCTGTGTCCGGCAAACATCACACAATTCAATGTTCCTGTCTCATCTTTCAGGGAAAAATAGATGTGTCCGCTTGTATGATATTTACAATTGGACACCTCGCCTTTTACATAAATCTTCTGCAGTAAATAATCCTGGGTAAACATATTTTTGATATAACGGTTTACCTGACCTACAGAATATGTGTTTTTCATTCTGATTTTTCTTCGCTTTCACTGTTGGCAATCTTGCCAAGGATACCGTTTACAAAGGAACCGGAAGTCTCACCGCCAAAACGTTTGGCAAGCTCTACCGCCTCATTGATAGCTACACCTGTAGGTACATCTTTGTCATATTTCAGTTCATACACTGCCAGACGCAGGGCAGTCAGGTCAACGCGGCTCATTCTCTTTGTCTTCCAGCCATTGCTTGTCTCATTTAACAGTGCATCGATCTCGTCTAATTTTTCAAGTACATGGCGGTATTTCCGGCTCATATACTCCTGATCTTTCTCTGAAAGTTCCTCCAGAGTATCAAAATAAAGTGAAAGCTGCTCACTCATCTCTTCCTCTGAATTAAATTCTGTCATGAACAGTAATTTAAAAATATGTTCTCTCTGCTCTCTTCTTCGCATAATTTTTGCTGTATAAACAGCTTTCCTTTCTAAATATCTCTTAAGTACACAAAAAAGGAAAGGGTTACTTTCCTTTTTCGTTCTCCATATCTACACTGGCAATATGAATATTAACATCTGCAACCTCAAGACCTGTCATATTCTCTATGGATGATTTTACTTTCTCCTGAACTTTCTTACTTGTCTCAAGAATGTTCTTACCATATTCGATATTCAGGTTCAGGTCTACTGTTACAACTCCTTCGAGTACAGTAACCTTAACACCTCTGGAAAGATTCTTCATTCCAAGTTTGCTTACCAGTTCGTTTGTGATATTGCCTGCCATGGAAGCAACTCCGTTTACTTCCGTAGCAGCAAGTCCGGCAATGATAGCGACCACTTCATCTGCGATCTGAACCTCACCAATGCCTCCTAAATCCTGTATTTTATATGTTATTCTTTTCTCTGCCATCTGAAAACCTCCTGAGGGATTCTTTAATCTTTGTTCATTATACCAAATCGACAGATAAATGAAAAGGGTTATTTACTGAATTCCGTTAATATTAAGCCAGGATTTCTGTCCTCTGTCATACCCACACTCCAGGAATTTACAAAGAGGAGCAGCGGATTTCCCTTAAGATCAGTAACTTTTTTCATATCAGAGGTTCCAATGATCTTATCCACTTTTACTTCTTCTTTATTTGCAATCCAGCGAATATGTTCATATGGAAGTGTTTCCAGACGGATATCTACATTATATTCATTTTCCAGACGATATTTCAGAACATCAAACTGCAGGACACCTACAACACCTACAATAATTTCTTCCATACCGGTATTAAACTCCTGAAAAATCTGAATAGCACCTTCCTGCGCGATCTGATTGATACCTTTAACAAACTGTTTTCTCTTCATAGTATCAATCTGACGGACTCTCGCAAAATGTTCCGGTGCAAATGTAGGAATACCTTCGAATGCAAACTTTTTACCGGGTGCACAGATTGTATCTCCGATGGAAAAGATACCCGGGTCAAAAACACCGATAATATCTCCGGCATATGCCTCATCTACCACATGGCGGGATTCTGCCATCATCTGCTGTGGCTGAAGCAGACGCATCTTTTTATCACCCTGCACATGATATACTTCCTGGGAAGCGTCAAATTTACCGGAACAGATTCTCATAAATGCGATTCTGTCTCTGTGTGCCTTGTTCATGTTTGCCTGGATTTTAAATACAAACGCTGAGAAATCATCATCCATGGGGTCAATTTCCCCAATATCAGACACTCTCGGAAGCGGTGATGTTGTCATCTTCAGGAAATGTTCCAGAAATGTTTCCACACCGAAATTTGTCAGCGCAGATCCGAAGAATACAGGTGTCAGCTTACCTTTGCTTACCAGCTCCTGGTCAAAATCTGCACTTGCGCCGTCCAGAAGCTCAATCTCATCCAGAAGCTGTGCTTTCTGCTCCGGATCCATAATCTCATCTGCCCGGCTGTCACTTAACGGGATTTCCTCGATCACACCTTCTTTGGTACCTTTCTGTGTATCAGAAAAGGTAAGTATTTTCTCTGTATCACGGTCATAAACACCGCGGAATTTCTTACCGGAACCGATTGGCCAGTTGATCGGGCAGGTTGCGATGCCAAGTTCTTTCTCAATCTCATCAAGAAGGTCAAATGTGTCGTTTGCATCACGATCCATCTTATTGATAAATGTAAAAATCGGGATATGGCGCATTACGCAGACCTTGAACAGTTTTCTGGTCTGTGCCTCCACACCCTTGGAACCGTCGATTACCATGACTGCAGAATCTGCTGCCATCAGTGTACGGTAAGTATCCTCCGAGAAATCCTGATGTCCCGGTGTATCCAGAATATTAATGCAGTAACCATCATAATGAAACTGCAGAACAGAGGAAGTAACGGAAATACCTCTCTCTTTTTCGATCTCCATCCAGTCTGACACTGCATGGCGGGCTGTTGCCTTACCTTTAACACTTCCGGCAAGATTGATTGCTCCGCCATACAGCAGGAATTTCTCAGTCAGTGTAGTTTTACCTGCATCCGGATGGGAAATAATGGCAAATGTTCTTCTTTTTTCTATTTCATTCGTATACTTAGACACGTTCAGCCTCCTGTTGCGCTTTTTTATAATTGTTTGCATAAAACACCGGCAACAGCCGGTATCAGTTACGTTTTCTATTTTTTTACAGCATTCCTATTCTAGTATATGCACCTCTTTTCTGTCAAGATATATGTTCGCATATTCATATCAAAATATCAGTCATAAATATCAGTTGTATCGATTGCGGTATCCTCATATGGCTGTGCTGATGTTTCGCTGTCTTCCTCATACGAAGTATCTGCCGATGTTTCATCTGTCTGTGTTGTATCTTCTGCATCTTCACTCTCCTTCAGTGGGATGATCACAATATTTTCTGGCGCAATTCCTGTTTTCCTTTTTACAATATCTTCAATCTGTGCTCTCTGTGCATCAGAAAGTTCTGCTTCAGGGATCACAACATCCGCAGTTTCTCCGGTAAGATTTACAACTACATTCTTAAAGCCCTTCGCCTCTAGCAAAAGCTCTGCTGCCGCTTCTTTTTCTGAAAGATCTGTCATCGAGACCATCGTATGTATTGCCTCCTGCTTCTCTTCATCATCAATTTCTTCATTATTGATAATGTCCTGCAGATCTGCCTTGTTCTGTGAGCGCACCTGTTCTCTGCTGATCTTTGCCTGTGCGGCAAATCCTGTAGAACCCGTAAACACAGCCTCCCCGGGAGTATCCGTTTCCTGACTGTCTGTAAGACTGTTATCAGTCAGACCTCCATCTGCCTGATTTTCATCCAGAAGAGCAGTTTCATCTGTAAGATCATATCCTGCATCTTCAAGGATACTGCTGCTGTCCGTACTTGCCTCCTTATCCCTGAATCCAAGATCTACATCCGCAAAGTTCAGATATCCTGCCACTGCAATCAGAATTGCCAGCGATGTAATAATGACCTGATTTTTTCCGATGACTTTTTTCACATTTATCTCCTCATTTCATTTTCATTATTCTAATTCTATGAGCATCCACCTGAAATAATGCCATGACCGCCTCCTGAATATTTTGGACCACTACAGGATTTCCTCCGCCTTCCGCAGAAATCAGAACACCGGTCACCTGTATGGTTTCTGAATTATAGAAGCTCTGCCTGTCTTTCTTCTCATCTGTCATCAGGATAACCTGTACCTTTCCCACCCCTTCCGTATTTTCAAGAAATGCTTCAAGTTTCTCTTCCAGAACACTTTTTTGCATATCTTCACTCTGCTCTCCTGCCGTATTTTTCTTTTGCTGCTTACTGGATACAGGCATCGCCGCTACTGCCAGAAGTACTCCGATGAGCAACAGGATTCCCCATTTTGCCGGATTCATTTCGGACAATCTGGATACAAATTCTGTTTTCTTTAAGTCCCCACTCTTCCACCAGCGCATCTTTAAGCTCCTTTCTCTCCTCCTGAGAATTTTCTGTCTTCAGTACAAGGTTTGCCTGCGTCTCCTCCCCTTCTATATTTACTTTCACCTTATATACTTCTATGCCTCTTTTTTCCAGAGTTTCCCGGATTTTCTGTTCCAGTTCCAGTTCGTAACCTTTTTCCAGATAGACTTTCTGAATATTCTGAAATTCCCGGAGTTCTTTCTCTCTGTTTTCTTCAGAAAAATTATCCAGAAAACTTTCCGTCAGTTCCGAACCTTTTCCAAGAATGGAAAATATCGGGGTACTCATCATAAAAATCAGCAGCAGGCCCATAAAAAAGCGTACATATTTCTCATACTTCTGGTCAGGTATCAGATTCAGAACCGCAGTGAAAAAGATATAAAATACTGCCAGATTCCGAATCCATAAATACAGCTCTTCTTTCATATGTTTCC
>PPYE01108263.1_pt1 | contig 10073 bp, 8 predicted proteins | sample 1559881 | NCBI WGS metagenome assembly PPYE01 (sample SAMN08240022, study PRJNA423297) | Human gut metagenome, whole genome shotgun sequencing project.
GTAATATTATCAATATAGATTCTTAACCTTAAATTCACGCTCTGCTTCTCTTCTCTGGTCTTTCTTTGCGATATCCTGTCTCTTGTCATAAAGTTTCTTGCCTCGAGCCATTCCAATTTCCACTTTTACCAGACTGTCTTTGAAATAAACTTTCAGAGGTACTAAAGTTAACCCTTTTTCTTTGAGCTTTGCTTCAATCTTATTGATCTCATATCTGTGAAGCAGAAGCTTACGGATTCTCAACGGGTCTTTGTTGAAAATATTGCCTTTTTCATAAGGGCTGATATGCATTCCGTAGATGTAAACCTCTCCGTTCTCTACACGGATAAAGGATTCCTTGATGCTGCATTTGCCCATACGCAGGGATTTTACTTCTGTTCCTGCAAGGGCAATACCGGCTTCATAAGTATCTTCTATAAAATAATCATGAAATGCCTTTTTATTATTGGCAATCAGCTTCATTCCTTTTTTCTTTGCCATAATATCCTCCAAGCCATTTTTATTTAATTCTCTTCTTCATCATTCCAGATATCAGCAACCAGCTCAAAATCTACTGTTTTGAGCATTTTATCTGCATCTGCCACACGGACACAGACTTTATCTCCCAATTTGTAGACTTTCTTTGTCATCTCTCCGCGGAGTTCGTAGGTTTCCTGGTCGAAGATATAGTAGTCATCCCGCAGAGTGTTGACATGTACCAGACCTTCTACTGTATTTGGGAGTTCTACGTAAAGCCCCCATCCGGTAACGCCTGAGATAATTCCCTCGAATTCCTCTCCCAGATGGTAGGACATATATTCTGCTTTCTTCAGCTTGTCTGATTCACGTTCTGCCTCATCTGCACGGCGTTCACATACACTGGACTGTCTCGCAACTTCATCAAGGATTTCAGCATAGTGTTCGGTTCTGCCTTCACGCATCAGTCTGCCTCGTAAGTTATCCTTAATGATCCTGTGGATCTGCAGATCAGGATATCTTCTGATCGGAGATGTAAAATGGCAGTAATATTTTGCTGCCAGTCCAAAGTGACCGCTGCATTCTGTTGTATATTTCGCCTGTTTCATGGAACGCAACACCAGACGGCTGATCATTGCTTCATTCGGAAGCCCTTCGATACTTTCGATGATCTGCTGGATTTCTTTTGGCGTGATTTCTTCTTTTGCTTTCTGAATCTTCACACCCTGATTGTGAAGTAATGTCAGAAGACTCTCCACTTTCTCCGGATCCGGGTTATCATGGGTTCTGTATACAAACGGAATCTCTTCTGTGCAGTATTCCTGTGCCACAGTCTCATTTGCCATCAGCATGAAATCTTCAATGATTTTGGTTGCCACATTTGCTTCATATGGCTTAACATCGATTGCTTTTCCTGCTGCATTGAGAATAATCTTGCTCTCCGGAAAATCAAAGTCAATGGAACCTCTGTGATGGCGGCTGTTTCGTAAGATTCCGGACAGTTCTTTCATCATAAAGAACATCGGGATAAGTGCATCATACCGTTTCTTTGCTTCTTCGTCTGTGTCCTCAAGAATGTTCTTTACATCAGTATAGCACATTCTCTCATTTACGTTAATCACTGTTTCCGCGATCTGATGGGAAACTACCTTACCCTTTTCGTTAATGTCCATCAGGCAGCTCAACGCCAGTCTGTCCTCTCCCTGATTCAGAGAACAGATTCCATTGGAAAGACGTTCCGGCAGCATTGGCACAACGCGGTCTGCCAGATAAACACTGGTTCCACGTTTCAGTGCTTCCCTGTCCAGAGCACTGTTATACTGTACATAGTTGCTTACATCTGCGATATGGACTCCCAGATGATAGATATCCCCTTCTTTTGTCAGGGAAATCGCATCATCCAGGTCTTTGGCATCTTCGCCGTCAATAGTGACTGTCTGCAGATGTCTCAGATCCAGCCTTCCATCTCTGTCTGCATCCAGCACATGATCCGGAACACGCTGAGCCTGCTTCATTACTTTCTCAGGAAATTCACTTGGGATTCCGAAGCTCTTGACGATTGCCAGGATATCTGTACCCGGTGTTCGGATATTTCCCAGATTCTCCTTAATTTTTCCTTCAGGATTCTTATTTCCGGAGCCGTAATCTGTGATCACCGCGATTACTTTATCACCATTTTTAATTCCTGCTGCTTCTTTTCTCGGAATGAAGATATCTTTGGAAAATTTCGGATTATCACTGATCACAAAACCGAAATCCCGATTTAACTGGTAAGTTCCTACAATTTCAGGCATACCACGTTCCAGAACCTTCACAACTACACCTTCCTGGCGTTTTCCCTCTTTTTTGTCATCTCTGATGATGATCCTTACTTTATCCTGATGCATGGCTGTTCCTGTATCACTTTCAGGAATAAAGATATCCTCATCCTGTCCTTCGATTTCTACGAAGCCGAAACCTTTGGGATGTCCGATGAAGGTTCCCTCAGCCTGGATTCCCTCCGGCTGCTCTTTTTTATTTTTATCTTTCTTCTTTCTACCATACTCTGATCCGTATTCTTCTCTTCGGTCATCGTAATAACGGTCATCTTTTTTCTTTTTCCATTTTCCTTTGACCTTTTCATATCTGCCCTTGCGGTCTACAGATACCTTTCCTTCCTCGCAAAGTTCGTCCAGAACATCATACAGCTCTCTTTTCTCTTCTTTTGAAAGTCTCAGAAGAGAAGAAATCTCGCGGAGTCTCATTGGCTGATAAATAGGATCTCCCATCAGTTCCAGGATAAACTTTTTTCTTCTGTCCATATCTTTTTTACTCATATTACTCCTCACAGCCTCCGCAGAGGACTTTTATCTGATTCAGCTCTTTATGACACAAAAAACACTCTTGCACATAACAAGAGTGTTTCAAATTTCTTTTCTGATTAACCAAGCATATTTAATGCTACAGAAATTACAAAAAATAAAGTTCCCATAATAGTGGTTGCCTTAACAAGTCCGCCCTCCATGGAACGACCTTTGTTCTTACCCCAGTATGTTTCTGCTGCTCCGGCGATAGCACCAAGTCCCTGCTGCTTACCTTCCTGCATAAGAACTACTACTGTAAGAGCGATGCAATCTATTATGAAAATGACACTCAGAATGATCTTAATAATCTGCACTTCGTTACACCTCCTAATCAACTGAGTTTCATTGTAACATAGCCGGATGGGGATTTCAACCACAATTCAGAGTTTTTGTCAGGTTTCTTAACAATTTTTTTCATTTTCTTTAAAAGGATTTTCATACACTGCCAGTTCTCCCAATGCCTCATGGATACGAAGAAGCTGATTATATTTGGCATTTCGGTCCGAACGGCAGGGTGCACCTGTCTTAATCTGGCCGGCACCTGTGGCAACTGCCAGATCTGCGATAAATGAATCTTCCGATTCTCCTGATCTGTGAGAAATTACTGCCCTGTATCCCGCTTTCTGTGCCATTTCCACTGCATCCAATGCTTCTGAAAGTGTTCCTATCTGGTTTAATTTTATCAGAATGGCATTTGCCGCTCCCAGTTTGATACCACATGCAAGACGTTTGATATTCGTGACAAACAGATCATCACCTACGAGCTGTATTTTGTCTCCCAGTCTTTTTGTCATCTGTTTCCAGCCTTCCCAGTCATCTTCCTCAAGTCCATCTTCAATGGAAACAATCGGGAACTTCTCTGCAAGTTTTTCATAATATTCTATCATCTCGCCGGAATCCCTGAGAACTTCTTCCCCTTTCATTTTTCCTTCTCCGGGGAAAACATAAACGCCTCTTTCTTCATCGTACAGTTCACTTGCCGCAGCATCAATTGCAATGCTGATATCCTTTCCGGGTTCATACCCTGCCTTTTTTACTGCTTCCAGAATCACTTCCAGGACGCTTTCTGAATCGGAAAGATCCGGTGCGAAACCTCCCTCATCCCCGACTGCTGTTGACAGACCTTTTTGTTTCAGGATAATTCTGAGAAACTGGTATACTTCCGCACACATTCGGATCGCCTGCTCCATATTTTCCGCTCCCGTCGGCATGATCATGAATTCCTGTAAATCCACCGTATTGTCAGCGTGACGTCCCCCTTGTGTCAAGCTAATGACACAAAATTTTTGTAATTTGTCCATCATCACTTCAACTGCAGATTTTCTGCACCTGCTCTACATACTTCACCAGCTCATCAGCAAAATTCCATTCAATTTCTATTCGCTTATCATTATATACCTTGATACCACGAATAAAAGTTACTGCTATCTCTCTGGTTAATTGCTTATTTCCTTCGATCAGGTCTGTCAGGCACTGTCTGCCATCGGGCGGAAGTTCAAATAAACGTTCAGCCGCTTCACTCTGTTCTGTCTCCATTTGCGCTATCGCTAAGGTTTCTTTCTCAATTTGTTTATCCAGCTTGTCATTTTTTCTGGTGAACTCTTCTTCTGAGATTTCTTCCATTGCATATCGCATATATAGTTCAGTCTTCTGGTGCTTGTATCTGCTAATACTGTCTTTGGCATCCCGAATCTTTTTTGCAGCTCCATTCACTTTTGATTTTAATTCTACTTTCTGTAATTCGAGTACCGGTTCAGCATCATCACTGATCTTTGCAAACAGCTTTATTGCCCTGAAAATCATCTCATTGAACTCGTCATCATATAAATTGTCTGTTACACAATCTTGATTTGCCGCATTAAATTTCCTTGGGCACTTAAAGTGCGGATTGCATCTGGTTACATGCTGTAGATTCTGACCGCATCCCCCACATTTTACCAATCCTTTCAGCGGATAATTATTATTGTGGGTTTTGCTCCTCTTTCTGGAATTTAATTCCAACTTTTCCTGTACAGCATCAAACACCTCTTTAGAAACAATCGCTTCATGCGTACCCTCAACCACAATCCAGTCTTCTTCTTTTGTTTTCAAATGCTTATTACTTCCTACCGAAGCAACTTTCCACTTGCCGCCAATCGTAGTTCCCGTATACGTTTCTGTCATCAGTATCAGTCTTACAGTTACTGGATACCAGATATATTTTTCTGTTGTTTTCTTCACACCAGTTTTCAGAACTTCTCTTTTATATTGACCTGGACTCATAATTTTCTGCTCATTCAGGTAACGTGCCAGCTGAGTAATATTCATTCCATCAAGATATTTCTGAAATATCATCTTCACAACAGGCGCTGTCTCCGGATTAATCACGAGGCTGGTCACATCTTCATCAGGCTTCAAATATCCATACGGTGCTCTCGCTCCCATATATTTTCCAGCTTTCTGACGCTGTATCAAAGTTCTTTTTACTTTAACGGAAGTATCAATGCTATGATGTTCGTTAATAATATTTCTGAAACCAACATCTATTCCCGGCATACCAGATTCATATTTCATACTATCAACATTATCATTGATTGCTATGAATCTCACATTCATAAATGGAAAAATTTGTTCCAGATATGTGTCAACCTCTATATGATTCCTGCCGAATCGAGAAAGGTCTTTCACTATAATTGTGCTGACTTTTCCATCTCTTACTAATTCCATCATACTTTGGAATCCTGGGCGATCGAAATTCGTTCCACTATAGCCATCATCTTTGAATTCTAACACTTCCGTATTTTTGAACTCATTTTTACTGGCTATGTATTGCCCAATCACAATTCTCTGATTGGTAATACTATTGGATTCATCCAGCATATCCTCATCTTCCAGCGACAATCTTAAATACTTTACTATGCATTTACCATCTGACATCTGATCACCCCCTCCTCTAAAATTTCTGATAACGCCTGTATTTCATCTTGAAATTTAAATTCGATCTCTATACGTTTGTCTTCATATAAAGAGATTTTCTTTATATAAGAACGGACAACATCTTTTGTAAGGAATTCCAAATTCTTTCCTTTACTGAATTCAGCAAGCCACGAGAAGTTCTTTTTACACAATTTTTCTGTAATTTTTCTACTCTTCTCAATTTCTTTCTGTCTTGTAACCAGGTCTTTTTCGACCACGGTTATTCTTTCTGTCATACGATTATATGCATCCGTATCAATCTCGCCCGAAACATATTGCTCATATAATTCAAATCGTCTTGCTTCGTTCCTTTTATTGAGCTGAACAATTTTACTCTGTTCCCTGTTCAAATATTTTTGGAATGTTTCAAAATATTCACCATTAAAGCGTTTCAGTTGCGTTTTTAATTCACATACTGTTTTTAGCTGCATGATGAGTGCCCGATACACCAGTTCATCAATTACTTCTTCTTTCCAGCGATTACAGTTATATTTTTCCTTGGAAATTTTTGCATAATTACCACAAATGAAATAGTAATTGTAATACAAAACACCATTCTTTTCGCTGTAATAGTATCTCCGAACCATATTAGCGCCACAGTCACCACAGTATATCAATCCAACATACTTATTATCCTGTTTTCCATGAGTCTGCATATTCGATAAATCTTTTTTGGGCAATGCTTTCTCCTGCTTTAATTTGATTACATTTTGTACTTTTTCAAATAATTCAGCACTCACTATAGCCTTATGGGTATTCACATGTTCAATCCATTCTTCTTTATCCAACATTACATTTTTTTCTTTTGTAAGAAGTGAAGTTCTTGTTTTATGTGAATAAGTATTTCCCAAATAGTGCCTATTTTCCGCAATCTGTTTAATTACAGATGATTGCCAATGCATATCCGTTTCGTCAATTCTATCCAAGAATAACTTCCCAGTTCTTGCGTATACCCTTGGCGAAGCCAGCAGCATGGTATTAAACTCTCTCGAAATTTTCAAATATGACTGCCCTGCAGCAAGTTTTTCAAATATTTCTACTACATACGGTGCAGTTAAAGGATCGGGAACAGTAGTAGATTTTCCTTTTTCATCTCTAGCTCTCTTATACCCATAAGGAGCATCTCCACCACAATATTCACCTGACTCCATCTTAATTTTCATGGCACTTGTCATTTTTACAGATGCATCTTTTGCATACATATCATTTGCCAGATTCGATATCATGATTCCCAGCATCTGATTGTCACATTCTGGACTGATACTGTCATAGTTATCATTGACTGATATAAAGCGCACTTGCATAAATGGAAATATTTTTTCCAGATATTTTGATACTTCTTCCAAATCTCGACCAAATCGTGATAAATCCTTTACTATGACCGTATTTATTTCTTTTGTTTTGATGTCACCAAGCATTCTCACAAAGTCATCTCGATCAAATTTCGTACCTGATATACCGTCATCCTTATAAAACTTTACAACTTCAATATCCGGATGAGATTCTGCGTAAGAAAGAGCGATCAGTTTCTGTGTCTCCAGCGATTCTCTCTTCTCACCATTGATATCTACAGATATTCTGGTATAAATACCGGCTTTCCAGATCTTCTTCGGTGATGCCTGCACAAATGCTTCAGCTTGTTTCATCTGGCGATTTCTTGTTCTTGCCATTATACAGCCACCTCCTGTTTTGTTTTTCCAATCTGTTCTGCCAGTCTTGCAGCTGTTACCAACTCATCTTGGAATCGGTAAACAATCTCTATTTTTTTTCCTTCAAAGACATTTATTTTTTCCACATACTGAAGAAGCATATCTCTGTCAAGATCTCCCAGCGACGGTTTCTCAAGAAATGTGTTTACCCATTCTTCGCACAGCAGTTTATTTTCAAGGAGATTTTCCATATACTCTTCCTGCTTTTCAATATTGCTTTCCAGACTTTTAATTTCTGTCTGATACCGTTCTCTAAGCAAAGCGTAATCATCCCTAGAAATAACTCCTGACGCAAGATTTCCCGATAATGAATGTAACAACTTATAATATTTATTGACTTTGTTTCGTAACTCAAGTATCTGGTCATCATGCTGTATCAATGTCTGTGTATCCAAAGAATTCTCTTTCAAATACTCCATTGCACTCCGTATGGCATCCGTCATCTTACTGTATATTTTCAAAGAATCCATTACCAGCTGAATCAGCACATCTTCTCTGATACTATGTCTGGAACATTGATCCTTCTTTTTATTGTAAGAAGAACAGATATAAAAAACTGTCTTTTCTCCTTTATAACTGTTAGTTCGCCGGATCAGATTACTTCCACAGTCTCCACAGGATAATAACCCACCAAACAAATAAAGTCTGTTTTCTCCGGGTGCTATCCTGGTATCCTTCGCAAGCAACATCTGAACTGTTTCATATTCTTCTTTTGTAACGATACCTTCATGATGATTTTCAAAAATCACCCATTCTTCCTTTGGTAATGCCCTCTGCACCTTAACTTTATAGTTAATTCTTTGGGATTTTCCCTGTTGAAGCACTCCATAGTAGATTGGATTCTTTAAGATACGGATAATTGCTACTGCTGACCACCTGGATGTCAGATGTGTCTGAAATGACGATTTGAAGTTTACTCCGGTCGCACGTTTGTAATCAGCCGGTGCAAGAACTCCCAGTTCATTCAGTTTATCTGCAATCAGCTGATTGCTCATGCCCTCCATCTTCCAGTTAAAAATATCTCTTACATGCTTTGCAGCAACCGGATCAATTTCTATCTGACTTTTATCAGCATCACACTTTTTATATCCATATGACACGTAATTTCCCACATATTCTCCAATATTTCTTTTTGCACTCAAGTGGCTTCTTACTTTTTGAGAATTCTGTCTGCAATACGTGTCATTAACAAAGGATTTCACCGGTAATACAAGATGCGTATCGGTAATGTTTGCTGTTTCAGAATCATAATTATCATTGATTGCTATAAATCGTACTCCCAGTTGTGGAAATACTTTTTGAATATACCGATCAACATCTATATGCTCTCTACCGAATCGAGACAAGTCTTTTACAATGATACAGTTGATTTCCTTATTTTCGATTGCCTTGAGCATTGCCTGAAAACCAGGACGCTTAAAATCAGTACCTGAAAAACCATCATCTTTAAATGTCTCAACAATAGTAATATCAGATGTCGATTTCATATAGTTATCAATCAAAATTGACTGATTTACAATAGATTCACTTTCAGCCTTATCTCCGTCCTCAATACTAAGACGAAGGTACTTGGCTGCTATCCAGATATTTTTTTGCATAAAAAACACTCCTATCCAAAGATTCTGCCAAAACAGAACCCTTAAATAGAAGTGCTCTATTCAAATTTAGTCCTGTTAGCATTATAGCACACTTCGTCTTCTGTGTGAATATGAAATTTTGTTGTTCCAGTTATTCCCTTATGCCAATCCAGCTTTCTTTGCTACAAGCTGTTTTGTACAGTCTATATAGGAAAGGGAAGCTGCTGCATTAAAAACACTTTTTACGACATAGCCCATATCTTCATATACATATGGGTTATCAGAGTGATTAAGCAGCACTTCCATCTTATTGCTTTTCCTGCTATCCAGCTCTGAAATCAAATCCTTGTACTTGGGCAAACTATCTCGTTCAATCTCTTTGATATCAACTGTTTTCAACTCTTCTAATCTTTCAACTGTTGTCATGGACATCGCCTCCTTTTCCTATAGTTACCATTATCGAAAATAAATATTCGTAACAGTTATGTAGTCTTCTCTTCCATTCCCATCTGAATCCGTACTGCTTTCAGTACCCGATCTAGGCTCCACTTGTTCACTCTTCCGCATTTCTCAATAATACATTTCGTAGAAATGCTCATAACCTGTTCAGCCAGTGCCAGGCTTCCTTTTCGGATTCCCGTCATATCATATTTGCTGATAAATACATGCGTTGGCAAATACCGTTTCTTATAAATTCTTGATGTCAGCGGAACTACCGTTATGACTGAACTGTATGTATTGGCTTTATTATTGCTCACTACGATCACCGGTCTTACTCCACCCTGAACCGAAGTTGTCGGGAACATACCGAGATCTGCCCATAAGATATCTCCTCTTCGGATTGTCATTTGTCCTCTCTCCAATCTGTTATTTTTATTTGTAAAGCATCCATAGCGCTATATTGGCTCCACAGGAATACGGCAGAGTTTCTTTCCTATAAGGAAAGCTCTGCCGCATAACCTCTATAGCCAATTTGATTATTAAACAGTGCTCGCTCGATTCTATTTATCCTCGATACCCCGAATCGTTACTCC
>PPYE01233994.1_pt1 | contig 10071 bp, 9 predicted proteins | sample 1559881 | NCBI WGS metagenome assembly PPYE01 (sample SAMN08240022, study PRJNA423297) | Human gut metagenome, whole genome shotgun sequencing project.
GTATTTACTATGGAATTTTGAAATGGGCCTACCGGATGAATGCGTCGAATATTTTTTCGGAGGAAGAAAAGACGGCGCTTTTAAGGGAAGTCATTGCCGGGATGGAGCTTGAGATGGAAGATGAGAAGGAATTTCTGCAGGGAATCGCTTCGGAGATCGGACAGATCAAAAATAACAGACTTTTGCTTGAAGAGTATGAATCCTGCAGCTGTTCAGACCAGATGTTTCGCCAGATTTATGAAGAGTATGAGCGAAGAAGAAAGCTTTTAAAGAAGATTGATTTCGATGATATGCTCGTTTTATGTTATGAACTGTTTCAGAAGAGGCCGGACATTCTTCAAATGTGGCAGAAAAAATTTCAATATATTTTAATCGATGAATTTCAGGATATCAATCAGGTGCAGTATGATGTGATTCGCATGCTGGCACTTCCAGAGAACAATCTGTTCATTGTCGGGGATGATGATCAGTCTATTTACCGTTTTCGCGGGGCAAGACCGGAGATCATGCTCGGATTTTCTAGAGATTATCCCAATGCAAAATCAATTATACTGGACGTGAATTATCGGTCTACCAAGGCTGTTGTAAGTGCTGCGAGAAGGGTGATCGAACGGAATAAAAACCGCTATCAGAAGGAGATTGTCACAGTAAACGAACAGGGGGACAATGTGCATATTCAGGAAGTGCGTCATCCGGTGGAGGAGAGCCACTATGTGAGGGAGCAGATTGCAAAAGCAGTTGCCGCAGGAATTGAGCCGTCGCAGATTGCTGTATTATATCGGACAAACACAGAGCCGCGCGCACTTGTAGAGACATTTATGGAATATCATATTCCATTTCAGATGAAAGAGCACCTTCCAAATCTCTATGAGCATTTTATCGGGAGAGACTTCCAGGCATATATGCGGATGGCGCTTGGAGGAAGAGACCGGGGCGATTTTTTGATGATCATGAACCGGCCGAACAGATATATTGGCAGGGACAGTGTGGAGCCGGGGGCGATTTCTTTTGAAAATCTGCGGAAATATTACATGGAAAAAGATTGGATGGTTGACCGAATCGACCAGCTGGAAGTGGATCTGAAGGTGATCAGTCGGATGACACCTTACGCGGCAATTCAGTATATCAGAAAAAGTGTCGGTTATGATCTGTTCTTAAATGAGTATGCGATCAGAAGGAAGATGAAACTGGAAGATCTCCAGGAAATGATCCGGGAGATGGAAGAGCGCGCAAAAGAATTTAAGACGATCGAAGAATGGTTTGCACATATCGAAACGTATACAGTTGAGCTGAAGCAGCAGGCAGTTACGCGGACAGAGGACAGAAATGTGCTGTCGCTTATGACATTTCACTCTGCAAAAGGACTGGAGTATGATACTGTGTTTATTATCGGTGCCAATGAAGATGTGACACCATATAAAAAAGCAGAGCTCCCCGAGGAGATTGAGGAAGAGCGGCGGATGTTCTATGTGGCGATGACACGTGCAAAGAAACATCTGACGATCAGTTATGTAAGAGAAAAAAACGGGAAAGCGATGGAGCAGTCCAGATTTCTGGGAGAGCTGTTACAGAACAGATCAGCAAAGTGAGAACAGATTTCCGGGCGATGATTCAACAAGAAAACAGAAAGACTACAAAAAAGAGGAACTGAGAACCTGCCTTTTAAAGATGCCCGTTCATTCGTTGTGATTCTAATGATCGGAAACATTTTACTTTGCCAGATATCTCAGTACCTCTTTTTCATTACTTATTCTTTTGATAAGGATCAGCCCGACTTATTCTTCGTCGTCTAAATCGTCAAAATCCTGCTCATCGAGCCATTCGTCAAAAGCATCGGCAGCAACTTCGTACTCGTCATCGTCTTCGATGTTCTCAAGAGTCGGTTCTCCGTCTACTTCTTTATAGCGATAGATAAATACGTCTCCGTCTTCGTTCTCCCCATCTTCGTTCAGAGGGAGCAGAGCGATGTATTCTCTTTCATCTGCTTCATAGATCGTGAGGACAGCACATTCAACTACTTCATCGTTGTCTAATGTTAAAGTTACTGTGACTGCTTCGTCATTGTGGCATCCGCAGTTACAATCATCGTGATTGCAGTTGCAATCGTGGTTGTGTTCACTCATAATATTCTCCTTTTCTGCTTCATTCATTTATGAATTACTGATATGATAACTCTATCAGACTCCGGTCAGAAATGCAAGGGGAAAACTATTGACATTGGCATAAAAATAGGTAAAATTAAATTTATATGTGTGAAATATGTGTGAAACAGAACACAGTATACTGTTATGGAGGAAGAAAAGATGCAAAAGAAGATAATCGCAATAGTTCTCTGCATGATTCTGTGTGTACTGCCTCTTTCCGGCTGTAAGAAAAATGTGGGAACACCGGAAGATAATGCGGCAAGCCCGGAAGAGGAGAATGAGGAAGAGACAGAAACTTATACATTCGGGTATACATGCACGACGATGTCTGATAACCCATACTTTGTTGTGCTGGAGGAGTCAATCCGGGAAGAAGTGGAGAAACAAGGAGGGCGAGTGATCGCGCGTGACCCGAAGGGAGATGACGAGCTTCAGCTGGAGCAGATCAATGAGATGATCGAAGAAGGTATCGATGCGATTTTTTTAAGTCCGGTAAACTGGGAGACGATTCAGCCGGGTCTGGATGCACTGAGAGAAGCCGGTGTCAAGATTATCAACATTGATACGGAAGTGAAGGATCTTGATATGGTAGATGCCTATGTCGGAACGGACAATAAGCAGGCGGGTTACCTGTGCGGGGAAGATGTTGTACAGAGGTTCCCGGATGGGGGAAAGGTGCTGATCTTAGAATGTCCGACTACAAATTCGATCAACGAGAGAATTACCGGATTTGAAGAGGCAATCGCAAATCAGGGGTTTGAGATTGTCGCAAGAGAGAATGTGGATGGAAACAGAGAGATATCCATGGAGACGGCAAAGCAACTTCTTAAACAATATCCGGATGTGGATGTGATCATGTGCGGGAATGACCCGTCAGCACTTGGGGCAAAGATTGCAGCGGAGGCAGACAATGCTTATTCGGGTGTTGTGATTTACGGGGTAGATGGTTCTCCGGATCTGAAAAAGGAACTGGCAAAATCCGATGATATAATTGCAGGTACAGCAGCCCAACGGCCGATCACACTTGGCAAGGATGCAGTGAAGGCAGCATATCAGGTATTGGGCGGTGAGAAGATAAAAGAGCCAATCTATGAAGAAACCTTTTTGATCACAAAGGACAATGTTGATATGTATGGAGCTGATGGCTGGCAATAACAGACCAGATAAGGGAGGAAGAGATGAAGATCGTACAGGGAACACCACTGCCGCTTGGTGTCAGCAGGCAGGAAGAAGCGGTAAATTTTGCGGTAGAGGCCAAGAGAGGGAAGAAATGCACTCTTCTGTTATATAAGTGTGGTGAATGTGTTCCGGTGGAGAAAATCCAGATGAAAGAGGAAGAAGGAACAGGGACAGTGCGCTGTGTGACTCTATCGGATCTTCCTGCGCAAGATTATGAATATAATTATGAGATAGATGGGGAAGTGATCACAGACCCTTATGCGAAGGGAATTGCGGGGAGAGAACTATGGAATGACAAGGCAGAGCGTACGCCGCATCAGATGCGAGGGAAATTTCCGCCAAAGGAGAAATATCCATGGGAGGGAGACTGTCCGATCCGCATTCCGGAGGAAAAAGTCATCGCATACAGTCTTCATGTGAGGGGATTTACAAGACATTCTTCTTCCAAGGTGAAGAAAAAAGGAACTTTCCATGGTGTGATGGAGAAGATTCCCTATCTGAAAGAACTTGGAATCAATCAGATTCAGTGTATGCCGGTCTATGAATTTGAGGAGCGTGGAAGAAAAGTCAATTACTGGGGATACGGAGAAGGATTTTTCTTTGCACCGAAGTCAGCTTATGCAGCAGATCCGGATGCGGGAAAAGAACTGAAAGATCTTGTCAGGGCATGTCACAGAGAAGGCATCGAAGTCGTACTTGATTTTCCGTTTACAGCAGAGACCAGATTTCAGATGGTGGAAGACTGCCTGCGGTACTATGTGATGGAATATCATATTGATGGATTCCTTTTAAATCCGTATCAGGTTCCGGTAGAATTTTTGCGGCATGATCCGGTTTTAAGCGGGACGAAACTTCTCATAAAAGACGAAGCCTTCCAAAATACGATGCGGAGATTTCTGAAAGGTGATGAAGGCATGATTTCCGGTGTGGCAGAACAGCTCAGAAGAAAGACTTCTGTGTCAGGCTCCTGCAATTACATTACAAATCATACCGGGTTCACGCTGGAAGATCTTGTATCGTATGATGCGAAGCATAACGAGGCAAACGGAGAGCGAAATGAGGATGGGCCGGATTATAATTATAGTTGGAACTGCGGGGTGGAAGGAAAGACACGCAAGAGGCAGGTAGTCAGACTGCGGCAGGGTCAGAAGCGAAATGCGATGTTTCTTTTGATGACGGCACAGGGGACGCCGTGTCTCCTCGCAGGTGATGAATTTGGAAACAGTCAGGGAGGCAACAACAATGTCTATTGTCAGGACAATGGGACCGGATGGGTGGACTGGAGCAGGATGGAGCGGGAAAAACCATTCTTTCACTATGTCAAAGAACTGATCGATTTCCGGAGAAAGCACGGCGTGCTCCACCAGGAGGAAACACTGACAGGAACAGACCGAAGCGGAAGTGGAATCCCGGATATTTCCTATCATGGAGAAGCGGCATGGCAGATTCAGCAGGAGACATGGAGCAGGCAGCTTGGAATTTTATACAGTGGAAGTCATAAGAAGGAGAGTGATTGTTTTCTTCTTTATAATATGCATTGGATCGAACATTCCTTTGCACTCCCGGCTTTGCCGAAGGAGAAGGCATGGTATCAGGTCATGTCGACAGCGGAAGGATTCCGGGAAGAGCCCCTCTTAGTCGAGGGGAAAAGAAGCATTGTCCTGGAAGGACGAAGTGTGGCAGCCTTTGTGGCAGGAGTGTGCAAAGAAGTGACGAAAGGAAAAAGAAGCGTATGAATGTAATGACGAAGAAAATAGGATTGAATTCTTTTTGGCTGAAAATGATTGCAATTACAACGATGTTGATCGATCATGTGGGAGCGGCGCTGCTCCCGCAATATCCGGTTTTGAGAATCATAGGAAGGATTGCCTTTCCGATTTTCTGCTTTCTTCTGGTGGAAGGGTTTATGCATACACATGATGTGATCCGGTATATGACAAGAATGGGATTGTTTGCGCTGATATCAGAGATTCCGTTTGATCTTTTGTTCTATGGCAGAATTTTAGACGGAACACACCAGAATGTATTCTTTACGTTATTCATAGGGCTGGTTATGCTCTACTACCTGACAAAGCAGTATCCGGCCGTCTTAAACTTCCTGATGGTCATTCTGTTTATGCTATTGGCAGAGTTTTTGAGGACAGATTATAGTTCGATGGGACTTTTGATCATTTTGTGTTTCTGGGCATTCCGCGAAAAGAAAGTGTGGATGTGTCTTTCAGTAGCTGCGGTCAATATTTTGCTGATGGGATATATTCAGGCATTTGCGGTGCTGGCACTGCCGTTTATTCTGTTATACAACGGGGAACAGGGACCGAAGATGAAATATGTATTTTATCTGTTCTACCCACTGCATTTACTTGCTTTGCTGGGGATAAGGCTGTTGATTTACTAATATGCTGCAAAACATTTAGCTTTGATCATGAGAAGTGTTAAGATAGGGATGAACAAAATGGGAAATGCATGGAGACATTTTTGTACGATTACATATCATAAATTACTGGTGATGAAGGAGTGTTTCCGGCTTGGGTTGTATCGGCAGGGAATTCTCCATGATCTGTCCAAATATAGTTGGACGGAGTTCAGAGTCGGAGCGAAATACTATCAGGGAACGAGAAGTCCCAACAACGCCGAGCGGGAGGCGACAGGCTGTTCTTCTGCGTGGCTGCACCATAAAGGGAGAAACAGGCACCACTACGAATATTGGATCGATTATGCACTGGACGGGGAGAGTGGTCTGACCGGTATGAAAATGCCGGAAAAATATGTCGTTGAGATGTTTGTCGACCGGATCGCGGCCTGCAAAGTCTATAAAAAAGATCAATACACAGAGAGAAGTGCACTGGAATACTATGAGAGCGGCAGCGGGTATGAAAAACTGATGCATCCGGACACTCAGAAACTGTTGGAGACATTGCTTGTGATGCTCGCAGAACAGGGAGAGGCCGAGACATACTCGTATATCAAAGAAAATGTACTGAACAAAGGGGTACATGAAGTCGTATCGAAAGAGGATAAAGGATGCTTCAATAAAGATTCATGAAAAAACAGACATGTCTTGTCAGGATACTCATTCAGGTTTATGAAAAAAGAATGAGTTTTTTGGCAGGACATGTCTGTTTTAATTTCAACAAATTTATTCAGGATAGTATAACTGTTCTTCCTGAATATCTGTAAGGACTTCATTCAGATATTTTCTTGCCAGGAAGCGCGCCATCGGAAGATTCATGTCCAGATAATTTCCGCAGTCTCTGGCACTTGCGCCCGGCACTTCATCATAATAGTCTGCAACAAATGCAAAAAGTTCCCGCATCAGACCTACGATGTCAGAAGATTGATAATCTCCGGCAAGAAGCAGGTAGAAACCAGTGCGGCATCCCATCGGACCAAAATAGACGGTCTTTTTGCCGTAAACAGAGTGGTTGCGGAGAAATGTGGCGGCAAGATGTTCGATTGTGTGCATCTCAGCAGTATTCATGACAGGCTCTTCGTTTGGGTTGGTCATGCGGATGTCAAAAGTAGTGATCACTGCTCCTTCTACATGGTCTTTCCGGGAGACATAGAGTCCGGGAACGAGTTTATTATGATCGATTGTAAAACTTGTGATTTTTTTCATTGTATTACCTCCAGTGTTTGATTTTTTCATTATAAATGCTTTTGTTTTTTTGTGCAAGTGAGGAAAAAGTATGATAAAATAAAGTTTCAGAGAAAGACATAAGAGGAAGGTTTGGTGAGCAAATGAAGCTTTATTTGATTAGACATGGAGAGACAGACTGGAACAAGGAGAGAAAACTTCAGGGCAGGTCGGATATTGAACTCAATGCATTTGGAAGAATTCTTGCGAGAAAGACTGCGGAAAGTCTGAGAAATCTTCCGATTGATCTGGCAGTCACAAGTCCTCTGAAGCGGGCAAAGGAAACAGCAGAGATCCTGTTGGAAGGCAGGTCAATTCCTCTTTTGGAAGATGAGAGATTGGCGGAGATGGGATTTGGCTGTTTTGAAGGGTGCTATTGCAAGGGGGAGAAGATGAATGTGCCGGATCCAAAGTTTCACTATTTTTACGACGATCCGGCGAACTACCGGGCTCCTGAGGGGGGAGAGAGTTTTGAGGAACTGCTCAAAAGAGCAGAAGATTTCCTCACAGATCTCTGTGAAAACAAAGCATATGAAGAGAAGACGATTCTGCTGTCCACTCACGGAGCAATGCTCAGAGCAATCCTGGATACAGTCAAAGGAATCGGGGTGGAGCAGTTCTGGGATAGTGGTGTGCAGAAAAATTGTGCGGTATCTGTTGTAGAAATCAAAGATGGCGCCGCAAAGGTAATTGAAGAGGGGAGAATCTATTATGATGATGAGGTGGAAGACTGGTAGGAATATAGAAAACAAAAGGGGTCTGCTTGACTTTCGTGCGGGCAGATGTTAGACTTACAGTAGTTCATATAGTTTAATCGGACAAAATCAGTGACCAAAAGTAGTAACTGGCATGGAACATGACAGAGAGCCGGGGAGGTGGAAGCCGGTATGGAAAGTGGCAGCGAATGGATTTGGAAGATGCAAAATGAACAGAGGCAAAGGCCTTTTAGTAGTGGAGCCGTGTTCTCACGTTACAGAGACAAGAGTTATATAGATGGCAGACAGGAGAGGAGATTCCGATGCCGGAAGATATGAATCAGGGTGGCACCACGTAATACCGACGTCCCTAGCTTAGGCTATGGACGTTTTTTTGTAGATAGGATTCTTTTGGAATGCTATGTGCAATTTTTATTTAGGAGGGAAAGATGATGATCAATGACAAAAAAGTATTATTCAGCGGAATGCAGGCAACAGGAAATCTGACACTTGGGAACTACCTCGGGGCACTCAAAAACTGGTTGACATTAAGTGACGAATATGAGTGCTTTTACAGTGTGGTCGATATGCATTCGATCACGGTAAGGCAGGATCCGGCGACACTTCGGAAGCGGGCACGTGCACTTTTGACACTCTATATTGCAGCAGGACTTGATCCGGAGAAAAACTGTATTTACTATCAGTCACATGTGTCAGGACATGCGGAACTTGCATGGATTTTAAATTGTTACACATATATGGGAGAATTGAACCGTATGACACAGTTCAAGGATAAATCAGCAAAACATGCGGATAATATCAACGCAGGACTGTTTACTTACCCGGTGTTGATGGCGGCGGATATTCTGCTGTTCCAGGCAGACGTTGTCCCGGTAGGAATTGATCAGATGCAGCATCTGGAACTGACAAGAGACATTGCACAGCGATTCAACGGAGTATATGGAGATGTATTTACAATTCCGGAACCGTATGTTGCAAAAGTCGGAGCGAAGATCATGAGTCTTCAGGATCCGGTCAAGAAGATGTCAAAATCAGATGAAAATCCAAATGCAAGTATTTATCTGATGGATGATCCGGATACGATCATGCGCAAATGCAAACGTGCAGTGACAGATTCTGAGGCACAGATTTTATACCGTGAAGAGCAGCCGGGCGTGAAGAATCTGATTGATATTTACAGTGCATGTACGGGTAAGACTCCGGATGAGACCGTAAAAGAATTTGACGGAAAAGGTTACGGCGACTTTAAGACGGCAGTCGGAGAGGCGGTTGTCTCTGTGTTAAAACCGCTTCAGGATGAATATGCAAGATTAGAAAAAGATAAGGCATTTATCGATGGAATTATTAAGAACAATGCAGAGAAAGCAAACTATTTTGCAACAAAGACGCTGCGAAAAGTACAGCGCAAAGTAGGATTCCCGGACAGAATCCGATAGAGAAGGAAGAACGTGTATGCAGATACAGGAAGTTTTAAGACAGTTGGATGGGTTGTTTGCCGCAAATCAGATCCGGGAAGCAGAGCAGCTTATGACAGAGGCACTGATACGGGCAGAAGAAGAGGAACAGCGGGAGGGAACCGGAGGGGAAGCGGTGCTGATTCTTTTAAATGAGCTGACTGGGTATTACCGAAGTGTCAGCAGACATGAGGAAGCGATACAGACTGCTTTACAAGCATTGAAACAGATTAAACAGCTTGGCATGTCAGAAAGTGCAGAACATGGCACGACTTTAGTCAATGCCGCAACCGCACTGCGGGCGGCAGGACAACATGAAGCTGCACTGGAAAAATATCAGGAGGCAGAACGGATCTACACTGCCTGTCTGCCTTCGGATGATGCGAGATTTGCCGGGCTTTACAACAATATGAGCCTTGCTTATGAGAAGGAAAATGCTCATGAGAAGGCGCTTGCCTGTCTGCAAAAAGCACTTGGGGTCATTTCACGGACCACGGATGCAGAGGAAGAGACAGCGGCAACTTACACGAATCTGGCGGAACTGTATTTTAAAACAGGACAGGTTCAGGAAGGTTTAAACTGTCTCGAGAAAGCCTTGGCGTTATACGAGACAGGCGGATCACAAGATCCCCACTATGCAGCTGCACTTTCTACGTGCGGACATGGTTATTATCTGGCAGGCAGATACGAGGAGGCAGTTGACAGCTATACAAAAGCACTCCGAATGATTTTAGATACATTTGGAGAAAATGATGCCTATGCAGTTACATGTGAAAACTGTGCGGTTGTGCTGGAGGCGGCGGGATTTGAAAAAGAGGCAGGAGTGCTCCGGGAAAAAGCCGCACATGCCCGAAAAAAGTATCAGGCATTGAAAAATGAAGAGAGCAAAATGGCAAAAGGCAGAGGAAAAGACCGGAAAAAAGGAATGGAGCTGGCACGTACCT
>PPYE01433779.1_pt1 | contig 10069 bp, 4 predicted proteins | sample 1559881 | NCBI WGS metagenome assembly PPYE01 (sample SAMN08240022, study PRJNA423297) | Human gut metagenome, whole genome shotgun sequencing project.
ACGGGGTTCAGGGCCTCTTGCACCGATACGGCGGCTTCCTGGGCGTCGGGCACCGTGTTGTAAAAAGCCTGGGCGCCGTGGACGGAAGTGTCCGAGGGCAGGCTGTTTTGGTGGATGCTCAGCAAAAAGGCGTTGGGGGTCTCATTTACCAGCTCCACCCGGTTTTGTAAGTCCGAAGCCTTCTTCTCCCGCAGGGACTGGGCGCTCTCGTCGTGGATGGAGATGTCCGTCTCCCTTGTCAAAACCGTGGGCACCCCCACAAAGCGCAGCAGGTCCGACGTCCGCAGGGCGATATCCAGATTCAGCCCGCTCTCCACTGTGCCGTCCGCCGCCACGGCGCCGCCGTCCTCCCCGCCGTGGCCCGGGTCCACCACCACGGTGACCCGGGGCTGCTCCTGGGCGGAAAAGGCGTCGGTAAACGCGGCGTTCCCCTGCCAGAGGAGCCCCGCAAACACGGACAAAAACACCGCCAGAACCCCGCCCAGGGCCAGATGGCGCTTTCGGATCAGCAAAATGCGCACAAGGCAACACCTCCACAGGATGTTCCTATGACGCCGGGCAGGTCCCTTATTCCGATTATAGCGGCAGCGGGCGGTGAAATCAAGACGGTACCACCGGCGGAGGCGGCGCATAGGATGAACCAGGCGCGGGATTGCGCCTGCGCCTACCCTGTTCAAAGGAGGCACCATTCCTATGGAGGATAAACCCAGTCAGGGCGGCACTTCCGCCTGCGGCGCCGGAAACGGCACCCTTCCGGGAGCCTGCGCTCCCCTGGCTTTCCCGTATGTGCCCATGCAGGAGAATAACCCCGTGCGCTTCAGCCGCATGGAGGCCCTGCAGACCGGCACGTTGTTCCCCGGACTGGACCTGCCCTTCAAGGCGGCCATCCAGGCCCGGACGAAGCTGGCAAACACCGCCCTGGTGGAGCTGATGGCTCTGGACTTCGCCATCGACGAGCTGGGGCTCTACCTCACCACCCACTCCAAAGACCAGGAGGCCCTGCAGCTTTACTGGTCCTATATCAACCTGGCTAAGGAGGGCCGGGAGAAATACCAGAAAAAGTACGGCCCCCTGCTGCAGACAGATCTGACGCCGGATCAGGGCTATGCCTGGCTCAAGGATCCCTGGCCCTGGGATGAAGGAGGGAACGTGTAATGTTCGTCTATGAGAAAAAACTCCAGTACCCGGTGCGGATCAAGAACACCAACCCCAAGCTGGCGGCCCTCATCATCAGCCAGTACGGCGGGCCATATATCATCAAACTATAAAAAGATAGCGGGAATCAAACCGATTCCCGTTATCTTTTCACCCATCCAACCTAGGGATGATATCCCATTGACTTTCCGTCCTCCCATACCATGGGGCGTCGGAGAGTGTACTGGCCGCATATCCCGCCGCATAGTACAGCGCCGTTTTCTGGGCGATGTTCAGGTCCATGGCGTCAATGTAATCCAGGACTTTCCGCTTCTTGGATCCACTGATGGCCTTCCCTGCCAGGTTCTTATCGGCACTGAGTCCGGAGATTCCCTCCCGGAACGTGATGAACTGCTCCGGTGCAATGCCCTTTTGATAGGCGCTCATCAGATTCTCATATTCCGAATCCTCCATCATATCCCGGAGTACGGTCAGCTGTTCTTGCTGGGAAAGACCATAATCTATCACTGTCCGGTACCTTTGCAGATCCGTAACGCTGTCTTTGCCAGCTTCAGGTTTCAGGCCCTCCATCTCGGCGCTCAGGCCTCCGGCATCCTCCGGAGAGAGCCCGCTCTCAATGTAACCGGTATACCTCCGGGCAGCGGAGGCCGAGTCAATGGGATAGGTCTCAGCGATCTGATCCCATCCAATTCCTAGATTCAAAAGAGAGCGGATGGCTTGCGTATGCTGGCTATCCGCACCCGCCATGACGCCGGCAAATACCTGCAGCTTTTCTCTATCGCTGAGATCTGCCCGAGACAAGGCTTGCAGCTTTTCTTCTGTATCGGCACCATTTCGGATATCCTGGATGGCATCATACACCGCCGTCCGGTTCGCCCCTGCATCTCCCATTTCGTTGACCAGCTGGGTCTGCTTGGAAGACAGCCCGGTATTCCCGGAGGCATAGAAATCCCTGGACTCCGCCAGTCCGCTGTTTCCGAAAAGAACTGCCTGAACGATGTTGAAGGGGTCCCGTTCCACCGGATACTGCAGGCGCTGATCGTCTCCATAGCCATATGTGCGGCCCTGATTCCAGATCGTCCGGATCCCCTGCGCGGTTTTCTGTAGCTGTCTGCCACCGGGAATCGTGGTAGCGCCCAGATTCAGCAGTGCACCACCCATCTCCCTGGACAATATGCCGGAGTTTGCACCGGCCTCCCCCACGCCCTGAACCGCTTCGGCAATGTTGGTCAAAGGCATAGTCTGATCTCCAACTCCTGCAATACCAGCCACATTGCGCACAAAGGGAATATCGTTGAGCAGGTTATAAACCAAATCCCATCCGGCCTGTCCTGAATCAAAGGACTTCTCCTCCTCTTCCCTGTCGTCATCGTCCCCGAATAGGGCTTCTCCGAAGAGCTTTTCCCAACCGGCATTCACCAGTTCCGCCAGCCAGGCATTGGTGCTCATGCCCTTACCAGAGGCGACAAAGTTTGCCACGTATCCCAGCACGTCAAAGGGTGCCGGGGTGCCGCCGTAGGCCGCTTCCGTGATCCGGTTAAGGATGAAGGCGGACAGCAGCCCTTTGACGGCCATCGTTGCCACCGCCCGGCCCGCCGCCTGCTTCCCGTGCTCCGCCGCCACTTGGCGAATTTGCCGGGGAAGATCCTGACTGATGTGATCCCAGCTGTTCACCGCTTCCAGTTGGAACATATGGACCATCTGGCTGATAATTCCCTTGTGTGTATAGGCCATCGGCTTGGAACCCTTAGCCCTGGATCCCATGATAGACTGGGCAAACCGGCTGGCTTCGTCCATGGCTACCTCATGGCTCAACCCCTGGCTACGTAGCTGCTCATACTTGCTCTGTACGGTCAGGGCGGAAAGCAGGCTGTCCGTCAGTTCCAGCGGCTTGAACAGCGTATCTACATACCGATCCAGAGGGGTATCTTTGTCCGTGAGATAGTCGATTCCCTTTTTGGTAGTCAAAAGGTCGCTCTGGTCGAAGAGGTCTGTTGCTCGCATATTCCACAGCTTTCCGCCGGTGGACTTCACCAGAGACGCTACCGCCTTTGCTACGGACTTCCCATCCACCTCGGCCAACAGCAGGGGCAGCTGGGCGCTCTGATTGAGGGCCGATGAGAGGTTTCCTGCCACCTGTGCCTTGGAAAATGCAGATACCAGGCGGTTTCCCGCGTTTAGGCTGGCTCGCCCCGCAACGTACTCCTGGCCCCGGTCCGCCATGGACTGCTTTCCAGCCAGAATATTGGCGTAGTCATCAATGTACTTCACGAACTCCCCATACCGGGTCATGTGTCCGATCTCATCGTACAGTTTATCGATATGCTGTTCCAGCCTTGCCCGGGTGTCCTGGGGTGTCAGCACGGATCCTTTTTCGATGAGTCCGGCTTCCCGCAGCGCCTCCAGTTGGGATGCGCTGTCCAGCGTCCTCAGCCCTTCAGCATGGTCGATGGCGTCGGCAATCTCTTCCCCGCCGTAGGTCTTGCGCAGGTGCTGAGAAAGTCCCCGCAGTCGAGCAATGTCGTCGGTGTGGTACAGTACGTCCGCCAGATGCTCTACATATTTTTCATAGCCTTCCGCTACATCATAAACCGTGTTATTCCCCCGTCGGTGCTGGGCAAAGGGATTAAACCGCATTCCGGGCTTGTAGTTTGCTGTCAGGCCGGAGATGGATGTGGGCAGCTGCATGGCGTCCGGGTTGACGCCCAGGGCACTGAGTGCGGAACTGAGCTTGTTTTTGGTAACCTCCTCCTGCATGTGGGGCGCGTAGCCCTTGATGAAGCCGATGGTGCTGTACCCGTGGGCGGTGAGGAAGTCGTTGATGGCGTCATAGAAGAGATCGTATTGCTTGGAGTAGGCGTCCACGGCGTTCTGGATCTTCACGCCGTCCAGCTGACCGGACTGGATCAGTTCCTGATTTCCCATCCAGCGGGCCAGCTGCTGGGCAAGATCCACTTCCTCTCCCCGCAGACTGAACTCCTTGGCGGAGTCCCCCACGTCCTTTCCGTTCTTGATGTTGATGGCGGCATTCCGGATGCTCTCCGCCGTCTCCATGGAGGCTACCGTTTCACCCACGAAACGATCCTCCAGCATCTGCTGGACAACAGACCGTTCCTGCCGGGTCAGCGGGCTCTGCTTACCGGTGCTGTCCTGCACCGTGCGTACCTGATCCAGCATCCGGTTGACGAAGCGGAGCTTCTCCGCCTCATTCTGCTGCACCGGATAAATGTACGTTTGGTTCATCTGCTCACCCTGGCGGTCTCCGAACAATCTCCGCATAACCCGCTCCGGGGTCTTCTCGTTCATCAGCAGCATGGGGATGGGGTGATAGTCCTCCGGCTCTCCAATCAGCGACCTGGCCAGATCCTCGTTCTGCTGCCGGATCTGCTGCCTGCGCTGATTCACGCTGTCGGCGCTCTTGAAGCTGTTTTCCGCCGTGTAGTAGTCCGCCAGCTCCTCCACCGTTTCCCGGTCCATGGAGGCCGGAATATCTGCCACAGTGTAGTCCCCCTCTGCAATTCCGTGGGCAAACCGTTTTTCAGCCTTGGTGGGGTTCAGCCGTTTTTCAGCCTGTCGCCGCGCTTTCTCCGTTCGTTTTTTTGCTTCTTCGCTTCCCCGGATCCACATGGACCTAGCATAATCGCCCTGGTCATCCTCGATGTACACGCCCAACTTGTCCAGGGCGCCGCTGCCCCGGGCGGGCTCCGAATTCTTGACGGAATCCGACCCCTGTGGTATAGTAGAATCAGAATTGGAAAGACTTTGCGGCGGTTCGCTTTGGGCGTTAATCACAGGGACGGCACCACTGGTGCCGGGCATTGTGTCCCGTGTCGTGCGAGTCTTTCCTTTCGTTTTATACAGCGTGTCTGTCTGCAAAACGTTCTTTCCATTTGACACACCCTGGATGGTGATATACGCGTCCCCGATTTTCTTTTCAAATACCAGCGCTTTCCTGCCCTTGGCATCCAGCTGCTCGGAAAGATAGATCCTGTCAGGAGACGAGAGCACTTCCGGAATCCTTGCGACATCTTCTGCAGTGACGGCCGTCTGACCTCTCGCCGCCTCTGCGGCAGCGTCCCCGTGGCTCTGCATGATATGCCGCACATCGTTTCCGTTCATCATGACGCCGAATCCGCGGATATCCAGGCCGGTATCGGCCTGTACTTGCCTCACGACCCTGTCCGGTACTTTCCCGAGATATGCCCGGTCCACATTCTGCGTGTTGGATAGGGCATTTTTTACGAAGTCCACCGCTTCCTGGAAGGTTGACACGATCTTATTTTTCGCTCCTGAGGACAGGTTGAGCCGCTCCTGTACTGTCAGCGCTGTCAGTCCGTTTTCATTCACCGCCGCCTCCACTCTGGAAGCGGCGGTTTTCTGCTGCGGAAGCCCCGCATCCAGACGAGGCGTGATGTCGTAATTCACCACATCTTCCCCGGCTCTCTGCGCCCGCCAGACGGCCTCCCGGGCCTGCGGGGAGAACATACCTTCCCGGGCCAGGGTGTCATAGGCCGCATCCACGGCCTTTCCCGCCTGCTGCTGCCGGTATCCGCGGTAATCTCCGCGGGCAGTCATGGCTGTATCCACGCCACCGCCTACGCCACCCAGTATTCCGCCGATCAGGCCGTCATAGAGCATCTGAGAGACATCGAAATTCTCTCCGTAGGTCCGCTTCAGGTTTTCCAGTGCTGTTTCCCGGCTGTCGCTTTGATAAATAAGCTTGAGCACAGGATCCAGCACATCTTCCGCCATCTCTTCCACAGCCTCTCCGGCCGCAGACGCCCCGGTGCGGAGCAGAGCATTGATCGCCGTCTTTCCGGCCGCCGACTTTGCCAGCTTATCCACCGCCCGGCCGATGATCTCCTCCGTCATATCATCCGCGAAGCCCTTCCCAAAAGCCTGGGAGAAGGGCTTTACCAGGTTGGAAAGCCGTTCCGTGGCCGCCGAGAGGGCAGCAGATGCTGCACCATACCCCAGCTGCTGCCCCAGGGATGCCCCCTCCTGACGAGCCTCCTTGGCCGCGCCGCCGAAGCTGCGGGCCGCCATAGGGATCAGGGCGCCGCCGCCCGTTACGGCGCCCAGGGCGATATCCCCGGCCATCTGCACACCGGCGGCTCCTGCATCCACTAGGGTAGTCCCCACCTTGCCAAGCCCCTGCTTGGCAAGGTCCAAGTCCTTCCCCGCCGACTGATCCAACTGCTCTACGGCATCATAAGTAGCCTGTGTTGCCTTTTGCTGTACGTTTCCGCCGGCGACTTTCTGCATAGCGTCCACCTTGCGCTGTGCCGCTTCCACAATGTTCTGCTGCCCCTGGAGGCCGGCGCCCCGGATCCCCATTTCCCGCATCACCTGCAGGTCCCTCTGGGCCCTTTCCAGCTCCTGGGTGTACTGCTGCAAAAGCGATTCGTTTTCCTGACTGCGGCGGTTCTGTCCGGACTCATAGAGGGTTGCGGCCATGTTGGAAAGATCGGACGCGGCGCTTTTTGCGGCGCTGGAGACGGTGGAGGCCATCCGTCCCGCCAGGGTAGGAACCTCCGCCTGCACATAGTCCACCCGACCACCCCGGCCGGCACCCACCGCCTGCCGGACCAGCTTGGTATTCCAGTTTCCTGTTCCGGATGTCTTCCCTGCGGAAATCACCTGTCCGGTCATGCTGTCCACTACCTGATCCAGGTTCCCGGTGTCTGAAAACCAGGTTTTCAAGACGGGCTTCTTGACCTCCCCTCCGGAAGATCCGGATGCCTGTACTTTGGCCGCCTGGGCCTTTCCGGCCTCCGATGCCCGCTGTACTGCCCGTTTCTGAGCAGTTCCGCTCAAAAGGTCCGGTTTCTTGATTGCCATGGCTCCCACGCTCCTTTATCCATAAAGATTGCTGAGCTCTTGCTGCTGTGCCGGCGTCAGGCTGTCCCAGTATTTATCCAGGAGATTCTGTGCCCGCGTCGTCCCACCCAGGGACAGGTACCGCTCGATGGTGTCTTTGAGGTCGTTATAGTCCATCATGAGAGGCGTCTGCTGGCTCTGCTGCTGCATGGCTGCCCACGCCTCATCCGCCGTCAGCCCTCCGGCCGCGTTAGTGGACTCTTTGCCCCACATGCCGTCTGCGGTCACGCCCAGAGCCTGCTGCAGCTGGCGCACCTGACTGGCGGTCAGGCTGCCGTTATTGAATGTTCCGCCGGAGGCGCGGGAAGTTCCGTTGGAGGCACGGTACGATCCGGTAGTGGAGGTGGCCGTCCCCGTTCCGCTCCCAAGCTCCGCCAGGACACTGGAGCGGATTGCCTCCGCCTCCTGCTGGCTGAGATTTGCCTGGGAGAGCAGATCTGTCCCCGGCATAATACCCATACCCAGCATCTGCAGTGCCCGGTTGTAGGCCGTGTTCTGCTGCTCAGCGTTGAACTGCTGCTGGTTGGCCAGCATCTGCTGGCGGTTCCAGTAATCCTGCTGAGCCATGGCCTGCTGATTCTGCACATAGCTGAGCCAGCTTCCCTGCATCTGCTGCAAGTAGGACTGGAGCTCTTGTGCCGACTGGATATCTCCTGTGAGCTGCGCGTCCTGGATAGCCCGCTCCAGCTCCGCCACCACCTCCAGCCGCTGCGTCTCCAGATCCCGGAGGTTGTTTTCATAGTTGGCCTGCATCTGGATGCGCTGGCTGTCCGCCATGCCTCCGGCATATCCGGCGGCACTGAGCTGCTGATCCAGATTCTTCTGCCCCAGCATGGAAGCGATGTAGGCCTGCCGCGCCAGATCCTCGGTGTCCCGGTTCGCCTGCTCAATCTGGGCGTTGTAGTTGTTCACGGCCTGCTGCACCGCCGCCTGGATCCGCTGCTGGGTGGCAGCGCTGTACTGGTCGTACCCGGTCTGGGCAAGGAAATCCTCAAAGGAGAGCATCCCGCCGTTCAGCCCCCCTGCGTCCATGCCGGCGCCTTCCATCCCGGTCCCCTGCATCCCGGGCCATTCCATACCTGTCACGCCCTGGATTGTTCCGACCAGTCCCGTGGTCGCATTGCTCCCCGGCAGATAGGCACCGTTTGCTGCGGCAGACTGCCCTTGCCTGTAGGAGTCCAGCTGTGAATTGAGAATCGGGTTGATGCCTAGGGCTTGCAACGCGGGGATCAGGGATTCCGGTGCCACATCCGCTTCATCCAACAGCAAAATTCCATTCTCGTCGTATTTGCGGCCTACGCCGGTTCGGTCAACGGCAAAGTTATGAAGCCGGTAGTAGTCATCCAAGGAAAATCCGTTCCGGTAGTAATCCGCCATGGCGTCGATTTCCGCGTTGGAATAACCGGGTGCCCGCTCTCCCTCTTCCGTCCCGACGCGATTGACCAGGAAGGGGATTCCGTTGCCGTCAAATGTCACATAGTACATCTTCCCATCACTGCCCCGCCGCTGGGTGGTTTTATAGGCGTTTTCGGGCTGGGCGGTGTCGTCATAGGGCCGTGCCACCAGATCCAGATACTTCTGGTTGCGCTGCAGGAGCGAGTCATATGCCTGCTCCAGCGCTCCGGACTGGCCGTAAGCCTGCTGGACCATCTGGTATGCCTGTGCCTGGGACGTACCACCCCCGGTGGAGCCAGTGTCCGCCAATTTGTAGCCTCGCCGCTCCAATGCCTGATAGGCCGCGTCCAGGTCGCCTCTGCGGGCCGCATCCAGGGCCTCAGAAAGGTAGTCGGTATTGCTGCTCCATCCCTGTCCCAGATAGAGATTCTGGTCGCCCACCATCTGCCCTGCGTAGAGCCGGGCAAGGGTCTCATCCCGGGACTGCTGCCCGCTGTCCGGGGTGCCGTACTGGGCAAGAAGGCTCTGGTAAATGCTTTGGTTGCTGGTTCCCCGGTCGTTTCCTCCCTGTGCGTTAATCTTCTCCTGTCGGCTGGACAGTGCGCTCACCACCCCGCCCCAGTCTCCTTTGGAAGCGGCGTCAATGGCCTGCTGATGATAATCCACATTGGGATTGGAAGAATACGAAGGCAGCGAGCTGGAGCTGTCAGGCTTGCTGGATGTCCCGGTAGTCCGTCCGGAAGTGCCGCTACTTCCCATAATATTGCTGGATCCCTGATACGGATCAGTACCGCCGTACTGCGCATTGATCTTGTTCTGCCGCTCCTGCTGAAGCCGATTGATCTGGCTCTGGCTTGCTCCGGAGGCCTGGGCCTGTTTGATCGCCAGAGAGTAGTCCTTATTGGGGTCATAGTAGCCGGTTTTCGTTGCCATGTTTGTTTCTCCCTCCTTTATGCAAGTCCTGCCAGCCTGGCAAGCCGGTACAACACCAGCATCAGCTGCCGCCGAGTGACGGGATCATCCAGGTGCATCTGCCCATCGGCATAGCCTGCCATGATCCCTGCAGACTGCACCCAGGCTTCCGCCAGTTCGCTCTCCGTTGGCTCAGCAGGCTCCTCCGGCGCTTCTTGGGCCTCCTCCGCCACCCAGTCAATTCCCAGGTATTCTACGATGCCCCGGGCCTCCGCAGCGGCCACAGTGGCCCGCCATGTGCCGTCTTTGAGGTTTGCCACGTCCTCCTGGTTGGTGTGGAATCCGTGCTCGATCAGTACCGCCGGATCGCTGGTGTATTTGAGAACGTAGAGCGACGGATCGTACACAATGGGATTGGACCGCATGACCACTCCGGACTCTTTGACTTTCTCCATGATCTCCTTGGCGGCTTTCTCCCGTTCTCTGCCGGCGCCGTAGATGTAGCAGCTCCAGCCCCTGACATCGCTCCACCCGCTGCCGCCTGCGGCGTTAGAGTGCAACGACACAAACAGATCCAGCTTCGGGATGTCGTTTGCAATGGTGCAACGCTTGGCCAGGCTCACGGCGTTGCCGTCCGGCCGGGTCTCCACTACCTCCACGCCGCAGCGCTCCAAATGGTCTCGAATCCGCTTTGCCATGTCCAGGCAGAACTCATGCTCATAATAGG
>PPYE01048221.1_pt1 | contig 10063 bp, 8 predicted proteins | sample 1559881 | NCBI WGS metagenome assembly PPYE01 (sample SAMN08240022, study PRJNA423297) | Human gut metagenome, whole genome shotgun sequencing project.
CTTTTATGTTCCCCTTTGTGGAACCATCCACTTTCAGGGTCAGAAGTACTTGTTTTAATCGTCTTTTCTTCTTTGCCACTGGATGGGCCGGATGGCGGGGTATTGTCATCATCCTTTTCTTTCAGCGGCCGTTTACCATGTGCTTCACGGTCTTCATTGATTTCCTTCTTCAGCAGATCTTCAAAAAACAAAGCCTCCTCCTGGGCAATGCGTTTCTGCATCTTTTTATTGTTTGCCCTGGCTTTTACATGGGTAGAATCCACAAAGACCTCACTTGGGTCTATCAGTTTAAATTTATAGCATTCCTGCAGTATGTGGGAAAATATCTGCTCAAAAAGGCCAGTGTCCTTAAAACGGCGGGTATAGTTTTTTCCGAACGTTGAGAAATGAGGGACCTTATCCATCATTTCAAGGCCAAGAAACCATCGATAAGCTACATTTACTTCGATTTCCTTTACGGTCTGCCGCATGCTTTTGATGCCATACAGGTACTGGATGAATGGAAGTTTTATCAACATGACCGGGTCCATGCTGGGGCGTCCATTATCAGGGCTGTACTTGTCCACTACAAGGCCATAGATGAAGTTCCAGTCAATCGCTTTATCAATGATCCGCAGAAGATGATCCTGGGGAACCATGTCATCCATACAGAATATCTGAATCTGTCCTCTTTTCTTGTCCTTATTCTGAGTCATCATAGAAATATCCCACCTTCCTTTGATACTTCCATTATATCAGAAAAGAGCTATAAAATCCTGAAAAAAGGAAGCTTTATAGCTCTTTTAACGAAAAATCCAAGGCGTGAGCCTTGGGCTTTGTCTACAGTCTGACCTCTGTCTCTATTAAGAGACAAAGGTTATAATCCTCTGCGGTACCACTCTTGTTGCCGTTAAACGGCCACTCGTCCACATCTGTCAATGTGTAACAGGATAACGGCTGTTAACCGTTCAGTCTTACTGGTAAAGCTGTTCAGTCTGAAAGCTCAGAGGTGATTTTCTTCCGGTGTTCCTGCTGACTCGCACCTGCCGTCAGCTCTCTGAAAGGATACGGGACGGAATACTTTTCCTCGTCAAAGCTTGTTGTTGCTGGCTATTTAATTAAGAGTGATTCTACCGCGTTAAAGCAGATATGTCAATAGCCGGATTTGCCTTTTAAGAAAATCCGCTTGATTGATGACGGTGACCTGTGCGCGGAGCGTGCAGTTTATCGTTTTATTTGTCCTCCCTTCAAAAAGAGGGGGCTTACCGGAGTTACTTTTTCTTCTTCGGCGGATTCTCCTGCCTCAGTTGTTCGGCCAGTAGTTCTATCATCTGTTTTTTCAGATAAACGTCGAATGCCAGCTCACAGATGAAGGAAAAGAGTCTCAGGTATTCCTGATCGTCACCCTCAGCGTCCTGGAAGGTTCCGGAAGCTGCCTTAAATTTCGCCATTACATCGTCTTTCAGTCTTTTGCGCTGCTCACGCTCCAGTGAAAAAATCTCCGTGTACAGCTCTGCCAGTTCAGGATTAGAACCGTCCGCAAAATGATTTTCGCTGATGGGAGAAAAAAGCTGCTCAATATCGTTGAAAGATAATACATTTTTAAAATAATAGATAAAAATCAACAGCAATATATGGTTTTTAGAATATTTCTTTTTCTCCGGCGGCGGAAGCAGGTTATTCTTTGCATAGTTATTAATCATGGTTTTCGTCAGAATCTTATCTTCACCAAACCGCTTGGAAGCAGATAAATGTGTATCCATGAAAGTGGTAACCTGATCCATATATAAATCAATGGCGGGGATATCAGACGGATTGATTCTGGTCACACTGTCCAGATAAGCCATCAGATCCTGCAGTCGTTCTTCATTCGTTTTCATAAAATTCACCTCAAATCTTATTATATAGTAATGAATACTAGATGACAAGACCTAAAAGCTGTTTATTTTATAATGTTGTCAGAGTTTTGTTACTGTCCACACGGTTATGTCCCGCGAGGTGTTTTCGTGCGTATTTTGCACGAAAATCCCGAGTTTCACGGCGCGACGTGATAAAAAGTGAACTTTTCACCACAATCAACGGCGTCTTTTGCCGTTTCTGTGCATCGCGAAGCGTGTTATTGTTCGCGGCACGCCGCTTTTTGGCGGGGGGTGAACAGTAACAGAGTTTTTATTGTCCGCACTGCGGCGTTTGCTACTGTCCGCATGCCATTTCCCTGATGCTGTATCGAGGAAGCAATACAGGGAATTTACCTGCTCTTTTGGAAAACAGAGTTGACAAAGAATATATGTTCGTTTAGAATGTTAGTGTGCTTACATTTTTGGACAAAGCCAGGAGCGGAAAAGCTGATTCAGATTAATTTAAGAGGCAGGCGTCCGCTCCCGAAGCCAGCTTGATATTTTTAAATATAGGGAAAAAGCATTCAGGAAGGAAATAAAGATGACAGTTAACACCCATGTCGGATTTGAAATCCGTGTATTATCTAATCTTATTTACCGCAGAATCAATCAGATGTCGGCCCAGGAAGGGGAGACGCTGACCGCGAACCAGGACTGGGTTCTGCATTTTTTGATTCAGTCGCAGGGGAGAGATATCATGCAGAGGGACATTGAAAAGGAATTTTCAATCCGCCGTTCTACGGCCAGCCGGACTCTGCAGCTGATGGAGCGCAACGGATATATCCGCCGGGAGCCGGTTTCCTATGACGCCAGGATGAAGAAGCTGGTAGTGACGGAAAAGGGAGCCGAGGCACGGGAGAGGATGATAGACCGCCTGAACCGGTTTGAGGCAGAGCTTCAGTCTGGAATTTCCCGGGATGAGCTTAATCAGCTTACGCGCACGATAAGAAAGCTGGAAGAAAATATCAAGTAGACCATGATATGGCACATATTTTAACACAATATGAAATAGTTATTGCAGGCAATGAAAAAGGAGAATTATTTACATGAACACAAACAGAGAATTATTTGAGGAGGCGCCGGTCCCCAAAGCGGTGGCCCTCATGGCTGTCCCCACCATGATTTCCATGCTGGTGGTGGTTATTTATAACATGGCCGACACATTTTTTATCGGCCAGACCGGAGATCCCCTTCAGGTGGCGGCCGTTTCGCTGGCTACACCGATCTTTATGATTTACATGGCGCTGGGCAACCTGTTCGGGATCGGCGGAAGCTCCGCCATATCGCGTGCGCTGGGAGAGAAGCGGATGGACCGTGCCAGAAACCTGTCGTCCTTTTGCTGCTACGGCTCTATCGGCCTGGGCATAATAGTTGCGGCGCTCTTTATAGCCGGAATGGATTTGATTCTGAAGCTGATAGGAGCCAGCGCGAATACAATTGAGTATGCCAGACAGTATCTGACCTACATATCCTTCGGAGGCCCATTTATCATCTTTGCCACTGCCTTCGGCAACATTCTCCGGGGCGAGGGGGCAGCCCGGGAGTCAATGATAGGAAATCTGATTGGAACCGTGGTCAATATCGTACTGGATCCCGTTATGATTCTGGGGCTGGGCTGGGGGGTAACCGGCGCGGCGATCGCTACCGTCATCGGAAATATTGCGGCCAGCGCCTTTTATCTTGTCTATTTTCTCAGGAAAAAATCTTCCCTCTCCATTAAGCTTAAGGACTTTAAGATGGGGGAACGGATCGCATCCGGTGTTGCTTCGATTGGGATTCCGGCATCCCTGAATAACATTTTGATGAGCTTTGCCAATATTATTTTAAATCTGGCATTGGTTGGATACGGTGACACTCCGGTAGCCGCCATGGGCGTGGCGATGAAATCGAATATGCTGGTGGTGCTTCTGCAGATTGGCCTCTGCGCAGGCATCCAGCCGCTGATTGGTTATAATTACGGAGCCAGGAATAAAAAACGGCTGATGCAGGTCTTCCGATTTACCGGTATATGCGCCGTGATCATGGGTACGGTGCTGACGATTATCATGATGATTGCACGCCGGACGCTGATTCAGATATTTATAAACGATACCGAGGTTATTGCCTATGGAATCCAGATGGTCATTGCCCTTCAGCTTTCCGGCCCGTTTATCGGCATTCTGTTTCTCTGCATTAACACAATTCAGGGAATGGGAAAGGCGCTCCCGTCATTGGTACTTACGGTCTGTCGCCAGGGCCTGATTTTTATCCCTCTTGTATTTATTCTGGATCGGATGTTCGGACTGGACGGCGTAATTTATGCGCAGCCTGCGGCCGATTATTTGTCAATTGTATTGGGCATTATCATTTGTTTCTGGCTGTTTAAGGCAATGGCGCACCGAAACGGCGCAGAGGAGGAATTCTGATATGGGAGAATCTGTGGTGGAACAGGTAAAAGAAAATATATACAGGCTGGGCGTAACGCTGCCCCAGAATCCTTTAAGGGAACTGAACAGCTATCTGATCCGGGGCGGGGAGCGGGATCTTCTGATTGATACGGGATTCCGCCGTCCGGAGTGCCGGGAGGCGCTGATGGCAGGTATAACGGAAGCCGGCAGCAGTACAAGCCGGATCGATGTGCTTCTCACGCACCTCCACTCCGATCACACCGGGCTTGCCAGGGAGGCGGCGGCCCCAGACGGCCGGATTTATATCAGTGAGACGGATTTTAAGGTATTACAGGAGGGTTTTCTTCCGCAGCGAAGCCTGCTCCGTCACCGCCAGTTTTTGGAGGCCGGTTTTCCTGAGGAACTGTTAAATGTAATAGAGACGGTTAATCCGGCGTCCCGCTATAAGCTGGATGCGCTGGACGGACGCTTTTGCCCGCTGCGTGAAGGTGATAAGATCCAGGCCGGCCCATACAGTCTTACGATGATTTCCGTGCCGGGACATACGCCCGGCAATGCAATGTTCTGGGAAGAGAAGCATCGGTTTATGTTTACAGGAGATCATATCCTGTTTGACATTTCTCCCAATATTACATCATGGCTGGGCGTGGGGGACTCTCTGGGCGATTATCTGGACAGCTTAAAAAAAGCAAAGAAGTACCCTGTGGTTTTTGCACTCCCCGGGCACAGAAAGACGGGAAATTATGAGGAGAGGATTGAACAGCTTCTGCTTCATCATGAAAAACGGCTGGAGGAGGTCATAAAACTTCTCGAGGAAAAACCGGATATGACACTTTATGAGCTGACCGGAAAGATGCGGTGGAAGATCCGGGCGGCCAGTTGGGAGGATTTCCCGGCGGCCCAGAAGTGGTTTGCGGTAGGGGAATGTATGGCTCATGCGGATCATCTGGAGAAGCTTGGGAAGGTCAGCCGTTATTTTGAGGACGGTGTCTGGAGGTACCGGGCGGAGGTATGACGGACAATAAAGGAATATGAAAAGAAGTAAAAAAGGCAGAGAAAGAGGTGCAGCCGCTTTTGTAGGTGAATTAAATCTACAAAAGCGGCTGCACTTTGGCGCTGTTAAACTGCAAAGCTCTTCTTTTTTAGCCCCGTTCCTCATTCTTCAAGTTCCTCAAAAAAATTTTGAAATATCTGAAAAAAACGTTTCGGAAGGTTGTTCAGAATGCTGTATTTGGACCAAACCAGATAGGTGATGAAAGGCCCCTCTTCCTCTTCCAGGGGAATACTGGTCAGATCAGGGTAGCTGTTGGTAAGTTTTCTTGTGAGGAAAGCAATTCCGGCGTTTTTTCGCAGAAACTGGATAAGGGTGGAGAGCTGGTCGAAACGCTGGGCATATTTCAGCTCTGCGCCATATTTTTGATATTTTCTCTGCAGGAGCTGGGTCTTTAAAGTGTCGCCGTTATACCCAAGTACCGGATACGGTAAAAGGTCCAGATAGGATAAGATTGGGCGGCCTGCCAAAGGATGGGAGACAGACATGGAAACATAGCTGTGCTGCGACTCTTTCAGGATCAGGGAGTAGGGCCAGTCTTCCCTCTGTTGGCGGAGCACGAGTACTCCATCCAGGGCATGATTTTTTAACATATCCAGGAGGACAGGAACGGTCCGGTTCACCACCTCAAATTCCATATCAGGGAACGTTTGTTTTAATTCAAAATACAGGTCTACCCAGTAGACGAAGTTAAGGATTACAGGGATCCCCAGGCGGATAGGACGGCGAGCGGTGAAAAGCTGCCCCATACCAGAAGAAAGGGCTTCGGTTTCCCTGAGGATTTTCTGACTTCTTTTCAGAAAATAAGAACCGGCCTCATTGGGAATCAACCCCTTTGAGGTACGCTCAAAAAGGACGACGCCCAGCTCTGCTTCCAGGGTCCTGATGGCGGTGGAGACGGTGGACTGGGATACATTCAGGGCCTGGGAGGCCTTTAGGGTGCTGCCGTTTCGGCACACTTCGCAAAAGTACTGCATCTGCAGGAGTGTCATGATTTCAGAGCTCCTTTCTGTTTGAAGTAATGATTGTTTAATTATATCACAGTGGAAAAAAGGTATCAATAAAATTGATAACAATAAGAATTATATATGTTTCCCAAAGAACGGCCAATATGAGATAATATGCACATAAAATAAGACTGTCCCATATAAAAATTGTATAATTTCACAACAGTAAAACCCGGGGAACGAAATTATGCGAAAATATGAGGGAGGCAAAAACAAAGGAGAGAATAAGAATGATTGCAGTAATTGGATTAATCATGTTTGCAGTGTCCTCCTATCTGGCACTGTGCAAAAAGATGCATCTGATGGTTCCATTCGTAATAGTTCCCATTGTTGCAGGACTTTTCTGTGGTTTTTCCCTGACTGATGTATTGAATTTCGCGGCGGAAGGGGTAAGCGGAACCTTCAATTCGGTTCTTTTATGTATTTTCGCGGTTCTTTATTTCAGTGTCCTGTCGGAAACCGGGATGTTTGATATCATCGTAAACCGTATGGTAAGTCTTACCAAAGGAAATATTTATATCGTTATGGTGGTAACTGTTGCGGTAGCTTTTATCAGCCATTTGGACGGCGCCTATAATACCACGTATTTAATCGCCATTCCGGCGCTGGCTCCCTTATATAAAAAGCTGGGAATTGACCGCCGGTGTCTGGTTCTCCTGGTTTCTCTGGCGGCTGCGCCCATGACTGCTATGGCCTGGGGCCAGCCGGCCAAAATGGTGGTATATGACCCGGCTATCGATCCGGTGGTGATGGCTAACAGTTTACTTCCTGTAATTGGGATCCTGCTGGCGGCTGCCGTGGTCATGGCGTTGGGATTCGGCCATTATTATTCCAAACAGAATGCAGCGGAAATTGCCGTGTTAAAACAGAGCTTTTCAGGCAGCTCTGCCTTTACAGAAGTTGATTTTTCCGGTAATCCCCTTGCCCGCCCGAAACTTTTCTGGTTAAACCTGGTACTGTTTCTCTGTTCACTGGCCTGTTTTATCTTCATGACTGCTGCAAAAACTTATATCCTGTTTATGGTATTTTCCTGTGCAGCCCTCTTAATTAACTATCATACTCAGCAAGAGCAGAGTCAGATTATCAGGAAACACTCCGCTACTATGCTGGCTCCGGCGCTCCTGTTCCTGGGAATCGGTGTCATGGTAGGAATTTTAAACGGAACCGGTATGGTGAATGCCATGGTGAACGCCGTTCTTTCAGTGGTCCCCCAATCCATGGCACGCTATACCCATGTGCTCTATGCCATCGTGATAATTCCCCTCCAGGTTTTTATCCCTTATCAGGCATTCCAGAGCATGAACCCTCTGCTTCTCGGCATTGGCGCCAGTTGTGGACTGAACTCTTACCAGGTACTAAACTGTTTGAATATATCGTACTTAAATCCCAGCTCTCCGCTGGTGGCTGCAGCCAACATGGCCTGTGAGCTGGCAGAGGTGGATATCATCAAACAGGTGAAATATTCCATTGTACCCTGTATCATTTTCAACACGCTGGGAGTTCTTCTCTGTGTGCTGCTTGGGCTCGCATAAAGGCGCCTGTATAATTAGAAAGGAAAAATTATGAGCAAACATGTAAAGGTAACACCGATGACTATTGTAGACGACAGCAGAAACCAGCCCTGGAAGGTGGCCATTGCACCCTTCCGGGTGGCTCCCCGGGTTTATTATGTGGGGAACCGCTGGGTAGGAAGCTTCCTGGTTGAGACTTCCGAGGGGCTGGCTCTTATTGATACGGCGGTGATGGAGACTCTCTATCTTCTTCTGGATTCCATAAGAAAGCTGGGTTTTGAACCGTCGGATATAAAAAAGATTTTCCTGACCCATGCCCATATGGATCATGATGGAGCGGCTAGAGCTTTAAAGGAGCTGACAGGAGCCCATATCTATCTGGCCAGGGAAGATGATGAGTGGAGGAAGTGTCCGGAAGCGGATATGAGCGATACGGGATTTAAAATCGTGCCCTATGACGTGGACCAGTACTATCACGACGACGAGCCTATTGTCATGGGCGATGTGACGATCCGGACCAGGCTTTCCCCGGGCCATACGCCGGGAACAACGTCTTTTTTCGTGGAGATGGAGGATGAAGATGGAAAACCAGTGGTTTGGGGGATGCATGGCGGCGTGGGAGTTAATACAATGAATACGGAGTATTTAAATAAAGTTCATCTGCCCCTTTCTCTCCAAAATGAATTTTTCAAAGGCTGTGAGGAGATGAAGTCCATCCATGTGGACGTCTGTACACCGAGCCATCCGTCTCACTCGGATATGCTGGAGCGGATTCCGCAGGATCCCATGGATTACAGCCCCTTTGTAGATGAGAAGAAATGGCCAGCATTCCTTGAGGAGCGGGCCGATTCCCTCCGAAAGATACTGTCTGTTGGAAAATACGAGAGATAAGGGCGGCAGGGATGCCGAAGGAGATGAAAGAATGGACACCTTGATAATCAGGAACGGAATCCTTGTGGATGCAGAAAGCGGGATTAGCCGCAGGGGAGATCTTGCGGTGGAAGGAAATCGGATCCGTGCCGTGGGGACGGTGATTTCCGGAAATGCGGTAAGTGAGATAGATGCATCGGGCTGCTATGTAACACCGGGGCTCATCGATCATCACACCCATATTTATCCCCTTGCCTCCATGGGTATCTCAGGAGAGGGAGGTTGCTTTGGGGCCGGGGTCACCACGGCGGTGGACGCGGGCAGCACGGGCTGCGAGACCTTTGAAAATCACCGGTCCTGGATGAAGGGAAATAAGCTGGAAATCAAATCGTATGTAAATGTATGCAGCACCGGACTTTCCAGCCTTCCGGAAGCCATGGAGGACGTGGATCCGGAACATATGGATCCGGATAGGCTGGCAGAGTTATTTGCGGCCTGCGGCAAAGAGCTTTTAGGCCTGAAACTTCGGACCAGCAGGGCTATTGTGGGGCGGCAGGGACTTCTGCCCTTAAAAGCGGCGGTAAAGCTTGGCGAAAAATTAGAGATTCCTTTGATGGTCCATATAACGGATCCTCCGGCGCCGGTGGAGGAGCTTTTAAAGTATCTGCGGCCCGGGGATATCGTTACCCATATGTATCAGAATACGAGATACAGCATTCTGGATCGCGAGCGGGTCAGTGACGCAGTCTGGGCGGCCAGGGAGCGGGGGATACTCTTTGAGGCGGCGGATTCCAGGGCACATTTTTCTTTTGAAGTGGCGGAAGCGGCCATAAAAGATGGATTTTACCCGGATCTTATGGGAACGGACATCACAAGGCTTAGTATGCATTTGCGTCCTACGGCCTTCAATATGGCCATGCAGGTTTCAAAGTACACAGAGCTTGGAATCCCATTTCCGAAGGTGATTGGTATCGCCGCGTGGAGCAATGCGGTGAATCTGAAGATTTCAGACCGGGTAGGCAGTCTGCGGCCTGGAAAACAGGCAGACATCGCCGTATTCCGCCCCGCCTGGAAAGTCAATCTGTATGGCGACCGGCCCAATCGGGATCCTGCTCAGGCACTGAGGAAAGGAACGATGATTTATGAACCGGTGCTAACGGTGAAAAATGGAGAAATGGTATATCGGAATGTGACATTTTAGGGAGTTGCCACATAGAAGATGAAATAACAAAGTGCAAATTTTTAATGACATATTTATGTAATCGTAAAAATTGGTTTTTCTACAGTCCGGCAGTGGGGAGTATTCTCCACTGCTTTTATTGAAGATGGTGATCTGTATGCGGAGAGTGCAGGTTATCGT
>PPYE01663280.1_pt1 | contig 10063 bp, 7 predicted proteins | sample 1559881 | NCBI WGS metagenome assembly PPYE01 (sample SAMN08240022, study PRJNA423297) | Human gut metagenome, whole genome shotgun sequencing project.
AAATCGACCTGTCCAATTTTCCTGGCCTCCGCCTCAAACACGCGGATGAATTCCTCGCCGATGATTTTCCGCTTGCGCTCCGGCTCATCTACGCCGGCAAGCTTTGTAAGAAAACGATCCTTCGCGTTGACACGGACGAAGTGGATATCCCATTTGGAGAATGCTGCCTCCACCTCGTCGCCTTCGTTTTTGCGCATCAGACCGTGATCGACAAAAATGCAGGTCAGCTGACTGCCGACCGCTTTGGCAAGCAGAGCCGCCGCAACGGAGGAATCCACACCGCCGGAAAGCGCCAATAAAACCTTACCGTTTCCAACCTTTTGACGGATATTCTGAATTGCCGTCTCCGCATAGCTGCCCATCGTCCAGTCGCCCTTCGCGCCGCAGACTTCATAAAGGAAGTTTTTTAGCATCGCGGTGCCGTTGTCCGTGTGCATAACCTCTGGATGATACTGCATACCGTAAAGCTTTTTCTCCGCGCATTCCATAGCGGCAACCGGGCATCCGGCGGAGTGTGCCGCAATGCGGAAGCCTTCCGGAATCTGCGCGATATAGTCGGTATGGCTCATCCATGTTGTGGCCTCTTGGGGCAGGCCTTTAAATAACAGACAGTCCTGCTCAAAGCAGGTCTCCGTCTTGCCGTACTCGCGAGTTGTCGCAGTCGCAACCGTTCCGCCCATTTCATATGTCATCAGCTGCGCACCATAGCAGATGCCCAGCACCGGAATGCCGAGCGAGAAAATCTCTTTTCCAATATGGGGCGCGTCTTCCGCGTACACACTGTTTGGGCCACCGGTAAAAATGATGCCAATCGGAGCCATTTCACAGATGAAATCCGTTGTAATTTTATTATAGGGGTGAACCTCGCAGTACACATTGCATTCACGCACACGGCGCGCGATCAGCTGGTTGTACTGTCCGCCGAAATCGATAACCAAAACCGTTTCGTTCTTCATGAAGGAGCCTCCTGCTTTTATTTTTCCCGGCAGCGCACACGCGGCGATACCGATACAGTTTATATTTTGCAGTCGTCGTTTACGCTGACGGTAGAAAAAACGCGCGGTACAATTTATGACAGCAGAATGCGGCCGCTCACTGATACAAAAGAAAAATATATCGCGGCTGTTGTTCCGTCCGAGGAAAACGAGGCGCTCATCCTCTCCGACAGACGCTTTCTCGCAGAGCACGCCACGCTTCTTGAAAAGCTGTCGGAAGGATACCCGTTTTTAACGGAGGTGAGCGGGGATATCGCCGACATCCCGCAAGTCACGGTTTTCCACTCGTCCGAGCGATACGCGGAGGATGCACTCGCCACACACATTATAGGGTATACAAACGGCGACAATGACGGCGTTTCTGGAATCGAACAGGCATATGATAGCCTGCTCAGCGATGCCTCGGCAAAAACAACTATTACCTATATGGTAGATGCGCTCAGACGGCCCCTCGCCGGAGTGGAGCCTGAGATAAGCCTTGCACCGGAGCCGGTCGAGGGCGTTGTACTGACCATCGACAAGCGGCTGCAGGAGATCTGCGAGGAGGTCGGAGGCAAATATTTAAAAAAAGGCGCAGTCGTCCTGATGGAGGCCTCCACCGGAAAACTGCGTGCCTGCGCAAGTTTTCCGGACTATGATCCCACCAATATTGGGGCGGCAATTGCCGATACGGAAAACGCGCCGCTTGTAAACCGGGCGTTTTCCGCCTACAACGTGGGTTCCGTCTTTAAGGCAGTCACCGCTTCGGCCGCACTTAATCAAGGAATCAAGCCGCCGGATGACTATTTCTGCACCGGCAAAGTCACAGTCGGCGATACGGATTTCCACTGTTTCACTAGAACCGGCCAAGGAACGCTTGACCTAAACGCCGCAATGGCCAAAAGCTGCAATCCGTATTTCATCACGCTCGGGCTCTCCTGTGATCCCGAACGGTTTTATGCAACCGCCGCGGATTTTTCATTTGGAACGCCGACCGTTTTCGCACCGGGCATGACCTCCGCCGCAGGAACGCTTCCAGCCGAAAAGGAACTCTCCTTAAAAGGCGCCTGTGCAAACTTTTCTTTCGGGCAGGGCAGCCTTACCGCCACCCCTATCCAGATCGCACAGATGCTTTCGGGTATTGTAAACGGCGGCTGTGTGACACAGGCGTCTCTTGTGGAAGGAACTACGAAAGACGGCTCCTTTTTATCGGATCCGGTTGAAGAGGCCGCCCCGGTGCGCGCGGTTACCGCCGAGGCGGCGGCTCGCGTCAAGGAGGCGCTTGTCTACAGCGTTATGGGAAACGAGGAACACAAAGCGCGCCCGCGTTATGTCAGTGCGGGCGGCAAAACCGGCACGGCACAGACCGGACGCTTTCACGAGGATGGCTCGGAGATCCTGCAAGGCTGGTTTGCCGGCTTTTTCCCAGCGGAAGATCCGTCGTATATTCTGGTTGTACTGGCAGAGGACGCGGAACACGGCAGCAGCGATGCGACCCCGGTTTTCAAAGAAATTGTCGATCGGATGACTTCGCGCCCGGCGCAAAAATAAAATACAAGAAAAAGCCGAAACGGCGGACGGTATGATGATACCGTCCGCCGTTTCACATTGACGCTTTTTCTTTCCCCCATAGGAGGTTTCTATATATTTTCCTGTGTAAGGATTGAGATGATATTCGCTTTTTTTATCTTCGCTGAGGAGTAAAGCATGGTGAGACCAACAATGGCAAAGATAGCAAGCACCGCAATTACAAGCGGGATAACCGGCAGGAAGAACGAGAACGAAAAATTCCGCGACAGACCGCCGTACATCAAAAGCTCGATCACAATGCTTACGGGGATTCCCCACAAAAGCGCTTTCATGCCGTAAAACATACTTTCAAACCGCAGCATTTTATCAAGCGATTTTTTTGCCATGCCGACGCTTCGAAGCATGGCAAACTCTCTTGTGCGCAGACTGATACTTGTTGAAATTGTATTGAAGATATTGGCAATCGAAATCAGTGTGATCAGCGTAATAAATCCGTACAAAAACACATTCAGGATATTGAGCATATTGTTTATCTGCGCCTTTGCTTCAACCAGATTCTCCGCATACCCCGCATAGTTTTCAAGCTCCTCGCAAAGCGCTTCGGCCTGATTGGTCCGATAGCAGTACATTCGGCTGACGGCAAGATCAGTCGGCTCGCCCTCCTCGGGCATAAGGTTTGCCGAAATCTGCTCTGCCAGATCGTCCAGCATGCCGTCCATGGTCTCCTCCGAAACGATCAGAACAATCCGCGACTCATAACCGCTCTTCTCCGTAACGCAAAGCGGTGTTTGGTCCGTAAATGCCCGGAGGAAAAACCCCTGTTTTGGATAGAGCTTTCTTTCCGTTTGTTCCTCGCTTTCATAAGAATCCATCGTGTAATACGGGCGAATTTCCGATACCTGCTCTTCGTCCACGACGCGGTGCTCGCTGTAGTTATGTCCATTTGCATAAAGATAACGGTTAATCGCGACCGCACTGTTCTTTTCATCAAGCAGCTCCGGATCAAGTCCGGCCTTTTCAAGATACCGTGCCTGAGAAGCGCGGTCTAAAGCGATCACTTCGACAAGGGCATTTAAATACTCCGGCCGCTCGCCGTCCCCGAAAAGCGCTTTAAGCTCCGGGCTCGCCTCGCTGTACGGAAGCTCGAACTGCATGGAAAAACCCCGGTTCATCTCTGCTGCCTGCGCCTTCGGCATATTCAAAAGCGCCTGCATGGAGTCCGACGTATCGGAATCGGTGTAAAAGCATACGTCGTATGGCACATCCTCTTGCGTCATGCTATAGGAATAAGCCATATAGCTGTTGAAGCCCGCAGTGGAAAGAAACAGCACCACGCTGATGCAGAGCGCCAGGATAGTGGCACGATAACGCTTCCGGTTCCGCTTCAAATTTTTCATGGCGAGCTCGCCTTCAAAGCCGAACACTTTTTTTACAAGACGGGAGGTTTTCACGTCTTTTGCTGTCAAACGCACGTCCTGCGACTGGCGGATGGCCTCAATCGGCGTGATCTTGGAGGCGCGTTTGGCCGGCATCCACGCGGAAACAAAAATTGTAAACGCGGAAAACAGAACCGCCGCCAGAATCGCAACCGGCACAACCTCCACACGAAAAGGCACGTTGATGCCAAGAGCGTGCATCATCCACGGGGAAATGGCCCAAAATGTGATGCCGATACCCGCAATACCGAACAAAATGCCGAGCGGAATTGCTATCACACCGATCACAAACCCCTCAAACAGCACGCTGCCCCGCTTCTGCCGACGGGTTGCACCTACACTTGCCAGCATACCGAGTTGTTTGGAACGTTCTGAAACCGAAATAGCAAACGCGTTGTAAATCAGCATAACGGAACCGATCATAATAATCAGCCCGATAATCACAATTGGGATCAACAGCGTGGTAAAAAAGTCTAAATCGCTCATAACGCCGCTATAGTTTAAAAGCGTATTGTGAAACTGAAGCGTCTCCCGCTCGATGCCGTATTGCTGTGCAAGATCATAAATCTGTCCATAGGTGCCGGTCTGAATCTTCGCTGCGCGCGCCGTCAGGTTGAGCTGCGCCTGCGCGGGCAGCGCGTCCGCGGAAAAGCCGGCAATTGCATTCGGAAAATACCGGCGGATGCCGACCCCCTTACAAAAGCCCGTTATCGTAAACGTGTGCTTCGTAAGCGCGCGAAACGTCTCTCCTTCCATGTAGGGCGTGATGCTTGTCGCCCGTTTGCCCTCCTGCATACGGATTCCATAGGAAAGCTCTATCGTGTCGCCGATCTGATAAGAGGAAAGCGCCTCCATTCCTTCCGGCAGACAGATCTCGTCCGCCGTCTGCGGCAGCCTGCCCTGCGTCACCTTCATGCTGTTTAACTCCATGGTGCTTTGATCCGCAAACAGGATCTCCATATAGTCGCCAGTCCTCTCGCCCCCACCAGGGCTTAACGGCACAAAAAGATCTCGGATCGAACAGCCGGTTTTGTCAAACAGCTGTTCCTGTTCAAGCTTTTCCGCCGTCGCTTGATCAATCGACCGGAACGAAACGATCCAATCCCCGTTTTCATAGATTTCCTGCCTGCGGTACAGACTCGAAATCGAGGCCGAAAAGGTAGAAACCGCCGTGATCATCGCAACTGAGATGATCACGCCGATGATGGTGACAATTGTGCGGCGCTTGTTTTTTATCATGGACTTTAAGGTCACACGGTGCATGATGTTCATTGCCGGATCACCTCGTCCCGTGCAATGCGGCCGTCCTCAATGGAGATGATGCGGTCGGCCTGCAGCGCGATACGCTCGTCATGCGTAATGACAATAAGCGTCTGGTGGTTCTCACGGTTAAAATGCTTTAAAAGCTCTACAATTTCCGCACTGTTTTTGCTGTCCAAGTTACCGGTCGGCTCGTCGGCCAGCACGATCGCCGGATTATTTACAAGCGCGCGCCCGATCGACACGCGCTGCTGCTGACCCCCGGAAAGCTGGTTTGGCAGGTGGGAAAGCCGCTCCGAAATGCCGAGCGTGTCGATGAGCTTCTCCAAATAGGCGCGGTCCACGCTGCGCCCGTCTAAAAGCAGCGGCAGCGTGATGTTTTCCTCCACGTTTAAAACCGGGATCAGGTTGTAAAACTGGTAGATCAGTCCGATCTGGCGGCGGCGAAAAACCGCAAGCTTATTTTCATTCAAGGTGTAGATATCGTTGTCCTCGATAAACACCTTGCCGGATGTTGGCCGATCTACGCCGCCCAGAATATGCAGAAGCGTCGATTTTCCGGAGCCGGACGGCCCGATGATGGCGACAAACTCCCCTTTCTGCACGGAAAATGACACATTGTCGAGCGCTCTTACCGCGGTATCTCCGCTGCCATATATTTTTGTAAGATTTTGTATGCGCAGGATTTCCATCTGCATGCATCCTTTCTTTCAAGCTCTATCTGAAGCATACCGCGCCGGTATGACGTTTTCGTGACTTCCTATGTGACAGTTTTGTCATGTGAGAAACCATCCGTCAATACAGGCGGGCGTACCCGCTTTTATGCGGTTTCGCGGAGGATTTCCCGATAAAAGGCGCCGGGTAAAAGCGAACTCGTCCGTCGCCTAAACGATCTGCTTAAAAAAACGGATGACGAACTTTGCTCCCACGTCCGTGTTTTCCGCCGTCAGATCGCCGTTTTGATGCAGCAAAACCGCCCGCGCCATGGCAAGCCCGATCCCGGCGCTGTCCGGTTTCGCGTCTTTTCCCCGATAAAACCGCTCAAAGATGTGCGGAAGATCCTCCGGATGAATCCCGCCGCCGTTGTCCGTCACCTCAACACGAACATGCAGCGGATTGTCGATACATTGTACCCGCACCCAGCCGCCGGACCCGGTATGCTCAATACAGTTTTTCACGATATTTAGAATGGCCTCCTCCGTCCAACGCCTGTCGCAGGAAAGCATCGCGTTCGGGCCGGACACAGAGAGCGACACCTCGCCAAGCTCCGCACGGATCATAAGCGGCTCCACCGCCTCTTTGCACAGAGCAAGCACCCCGGATGGCTCCGCCTTCATTACAACGGAACCTGCATCCAGCTTCGCAAGCTTCAGCAGAGTCGATACCAGCCACTCCATCCGGTCAATGGTCGTTCGAATGGAGTTTAAGAATTCAAGCCGCTTTTCCTCAGGCAGGGATGGCTCCCGCAGAAGGTCCGTCATCACCGCCATGGAGGTAAGCGGCGTTTTGATCTGATGGGAAATGTCCGCAAGCGAGTCCGCAAGATAGGCCTTGTCCTTACGCAAAAGCTCTGCCTGCTCCCGAAGCATGACTGTCAGCTTGTAGATATCGTTTTTCAGCTTCGAGATGCTGCCCTCACGGTTGTCCCGGATATCCAGCGAATAATCCCCCGATCGAATCCGCATTAGATCCTCCCCTTTTCCGGCGCGTCGAAACGATATCCAAGGCCGCGCACGGTTTTGATATACTGCGGCTCCTGCGGATCATCCTCAATTTTATCCCGCAGCCGCTTGATGTATACAGTCAGCGTATTGTCGTTTACAAAGTCTCCCGCCGCGTCCCACAGATTTTCGAGAAGCTGCCCGCGGGAAAGCACCTGTCCCATATGCCCTGCGAAAATGAGCAGCAGCCGGTATTCAAGCGAGGTCAGGATAACCTCTGTTCCGGCCTTGAATACGCGCGCCTCCGTGGTGCTGATGACAAGGTTTCCGGCGGTAATCTGCGTCTGGGCTCCCTCTCCGCCATACCGTCTTAAAACCGTGCGAATCCTGGATAACAGCTCGCGCAGGCGAAACGGCTTCGTCACATAGTCGTCCGCGCCCATATCAAGGCCCATGACAACATTTCCCTCATCGTCGCAGGCGGTTAGGAAAATCACCGGGACGTTTCCGCGTCCTTTTATCAGGGAGCAGAGGTCGTACCCGCTCCCGTCCGGCAGCGTCAGATCAAGAAGACACATGCCAAACGTATGCGACGCAATCGCATCGCGTGCCTCTTCGCAGGAATGACATGCCGTCACCGTATATCCCTCCTGTGTAAGCGAATAAAAAAGTCCGGTTGCAATAACGCGGTCGTCCTCTACAAGCAAAAGCTCCATCTTTGCATGCTCCTCTCCTGCCATTCTCTCCGCAATGCCGGCCCGTCGTATATTTATTTTTATTATAAACCATTCGCGCCGTTTTTGCGTGACGATATTGTAAGAAACCCGAAAATGCCGCAAAAGGAAGCTGCAAGTTCGGTGTATATTTATGCGGTTTGGTTCTTGTAATCCTGCAAAACCAGGTGTATAATGTAGTATCAAAGGCGCAGTATACCTTTCGCGCCAGAAGTTCAGAAAAAGAGGGGTTCTCTCATGGAAGAAATCAAAGTGTCTCTCACCACCGCGCCAAAAGAAAAACCGACCGACGAGTCAAAGCTCGGCTTTGGCAAATGCTTTACCGACCACATGTTCGTTATGGATTACACCGCGGGGAAAGGTTGGCATGATCCGCGCATCGTTCCGTATGGCCCGATCCCGCTTGACCCCTCCGCCTCCGTTTTCCACTACGGACAGGAAGTGTTCGAGGGCATGAAGGCCTACCGCACAGCCGGCGGCACCATTCAGCTGTTCCGTCCGGAGGAAAACTTTAAGCGCATGAACAATTCGAATGAGCGTCTCTGCATCCCGGCAATTGATGTGGATTTCTGCATTAAAGCCACCAAAAAGCTTGTTGAGATCGAAAAGGACTGGGTTCCCGCCGCAGAAGGCACTTCTCTTTACATCCGTCCGTTCATCATCGGATGCGAGCCGGTTCTTGGCGTGCATCCGGCCAACAACTATAAATTCATCATCATTCTTTCGCCGTCCGGCTCGTACTACGCAAACGGATTAGAGCCGGTCAAGATCTATGTCGAGCCAAAATACGTCCGCACGGTCCGCGGCGGCACGGGCTTTGCAAAAACGGGCGGCAACTATGCGGCTTCCTTAAAAGCGCAGCAGGACGCGGTCGGCTATGCGCAGGTGCTCTGGCTCGACGGCGTGGAGCGCAAATATATTGAAGAGGTCGGCTCCATGAACGTCTTCTTTGTTATTGGCGACGAAGTGGTCACGCCGGAACTCTTGGGCAGCGTGCTGCCGGGCATTACCAGAAAGTCCTGTATCGAAATCCTTAGGGATTGGGGCTATAAGGTCAGCGAACGCCGTCTCTCCATCGACGAAGTAGAAGCGGCCGCGAAGAACGGTCAGCTCAAGGAGATGTTCGGCACCGGTACGGCTGCGGTTGTCTCCCCGGTCTGCGAATTAAAATACAAAGACGACGTCATCAAAATCGGCGACGGCTCCATCGGCGAACTTACGCAGAAGCTTTATGACGAGCTTACCGGTATTCAGCTTTCAAAACGCGAAGACAAATTCGGCTGGGTTTCCAAGGTCTGCTGAAAGCTCCACTTTGTTTGTATAAACGTAAAAAGAGAACGTCTGCGGCACATCTGCTGCGGACGTCCTTTTTTATGCAATCGTTTTCTTCAGCTCTCACCTTTGGATTTCGACTCTTTTTAAACCATCTTTTCTCTTCCTCCGAAGCTTGGAAAGAAGCCCTGCAAACACAGCCAGAACACTGCGCCGCAGATCAGATTTGCAAGCACCCCGCCCGACTGGATCAGCAGGTTCTGTGCAAAGCCGGGCAGCCGCTCCGACGGAATCAGGCGGATGCCGGTCAACTCGAACACCATGGCGCGCGGCCGGTATCCCGTGAGGCAGAACGCAAGCAGATGGCCGGTCTCATGCAGAAGACAGGCGGAAAGCGCCAGAATGGAAACGCCGCTTTCGTCGGTAAGCAGGCAGAACGCGACGGTCGCGGCAAACAAAAAGGTAAATTCGAGCGTAAATCCGCGCCAGACAAATCGGATCATCTCGACGTCCCCATGGCGGGCAGAATGGAGACCGCATGCACCGCAAACGCATCATACACATAGGCGGGGTCAAAATACACGCCGTTCTTTACCATCGCGAAATGCAGGTGGTTGCCGGTCGAATTCCCCGTGCTCCCGACATAGGCGATCACATCCCCGGCACGGACACGCATCCCCTTCTGCGCGACCAGACTGCTGCAATGACCGTACAGCGTATAAAAGCCGTTTCCGTGATCGATCTTGATATAATTGCCGAATGCCTCATCCGACGTGCTCGTCACCACCTCGCCGTCCGCCGCCGCCAAAATGCGGGTGCCTTCGGGCGCGGCAATATCCACACCTTTGTGGAAATCCGGTCCGCCGCCAAACGGATTTTCACGCACGCCGAACGGCGAGCTTACCCGCGTATAGGCGGCAATTGGGAAGGTGCACTGTCCGGTATAGACAACGGGCGCGGTGGTCGCGTTTGCCGGGATTCCCGCCGCCGCAGCCTCTCCGCCCATTCCTGTAAAGGAAAGCGAAGCCAATACCTCATTTACCGCGCTCCGGATTGTCGGTGCAAATGAAAAATCTTTCTGTACGCAGCCTACCGTCTCGTGAAGCGCCGTATCCGCCTGTTCTGGAAGGAAAAAACGCACGCCCAAAAACAAGATGGCGATAAAAAGGCAGACCGCCCACTGCACGGTCAGCAGG
>PPYE01358720.1_pt1 | contig 10060 bp, 10 predicted proteins | sample 1559881 | NCBI WGS metagenome assembly PPYE01 (sample SAMN08240022, study PRJNA423297) | Human gut metagenome, whole genome shotgun sequencing project.
TATACTTTGGAGTGAAAATGATGTGATACTTACACATCCATTTTGTATGTGCTAAAGAGTTTGCTTTATTAGCCATTATGATCACCATTTTTTCTTATTTTGATAGCTTGAACAACTTCATTATAGAAAGAATGGTGATTATTTTGTATAACATTTTTTGATACCACCCGCATAGCAGGTGGTTTTGTTGTTTCGTACTTCGTACTCAACTGGCTAAAGCCAAAAGCGTAAAGTAGGCCAGTGAACGAAATTTGAAGGTTTCGTCACTGGCTTATTTTATTCCTGCGGGAAAGAGGCAAGCAATGCTCCTGGATAGCCATTCGGCTCCCGGCGCTGCTTGTTGAGGGTATCCCCCATGAACGCAGAATTTCATTCTGCGGCTGCGCGTTCTACAAACGCATTTGACCATGCTCAGCTTATCGCTGTTCGTGGTCTTTTTCTCTTTCTGTATCGTGTTCCGCCTCCATGTTTAAGAGCCAATCCACATTGGTCTTTGCCGCCAGCAGCTCCCGCATTTCTTCACGGGAGCGCCGATACTCGGAATAGGTCTTTTTCTTTTCCTCCAGGAGCCGGGCATACTCGGCTTGTAGCTCCTTGACCTTGAGCAGCTTCTTGACCCCCATATCGTCAAAGGCATTTTTGGCCGCCTGATGGAGCAGGATTTCCTCCTCATGTTCCTGGCGGAATCTCTTGGAGTAACCGGCCTTCCGGTAGGCCTCATAGGTGTCGCGGGTCTTGGCATAGTTGATGATATGGGTCCGCAGGACGGCAATCTCCGCCATGTGTTTTTCCGCTGCCTTGATTTTTGCAGATAGCTCATTGTGGTGGGCCGTGGCCGCCTTTTCCTCCAGTACAGCATGCTCCAGCAGGTTATGCTCGGTGAGATAGTTCACGGTCTGTGCCATCTGTTTCAGATTAAAGACCTTGGCCCACCGCACATACCCGGCACCTTTTCCGGCCTGGAGCTTTGCCTGGATGTCAACCAGCAGATTGACTTTCGGCGGTTCTGCTTGCTTGGCGGACTTCTGACGCGGCGTATGCTCCTTTTGTCCGGCGAGAACGGCCAGCAGGTCCTCCAAGGTGTAGCCGTCGCCCAAACTGTCCAGACGGGACACTTTGCTCCAGCCGGGGAGCTTCAAGCGGTAGGATTTGCCACGCTTGGATACTTCACAGCCGGATTCCCGGAGCAGCTTCAGCAGCTCGTCCAGGTCAGAAGGCTTTTGTGCCAGAGCATTGTCAATGGCAGCACGGAGCAATTCCCGATGGAGGGCTTGACCTGAACGCCCAGCCACTGGTCGTAGCTTTTTCCGTATGGCTTTGGGTTCTGGACAACGGACAGACCGTTCTCGATGCAGAGGGTATCGCTCAGACGCCGGACGGCTTTGGTGCTGCCCAAAAAGTTGCGGAACTTCCGGTCACAATCCAGATTGACAGCACTCCAAATAATGTGATTATGGACATGGGCCTTATCAATGTGAGTGCAGACGATGAAGGCGTGTTTGCCCTTGGTGAACCGCTTGGCAAATTCCACGCCCAAACAGTTGGCTTTTTCCGGGGTGATCTCCCCAGGGTAGAAGGACTGGCGGACATGGTAGGCGATCACGTTGTCGACGCCTCGGACCCGTCCGGTGGCAGCAATATACTGGCGCTTGGCCAGCATGAACTCGGCGTCGGCCACACGGCTGTCGCACTCATAGCAGGTGATGAGCTTGCCGTGGTCTGTCTTTTGCGGATTGACCACATAGTCAATAATCGTGCTAATGGCACGGTTCTCGGTCCGGCCCTTGCCAATATGCAGCGGCATGATACGCGTAGTCGCCATTGCTATCAAACCTCCTCTGCAAAAGAATAGCGGCCGCCGAAGCAGACCGCCGTAGGTATATTTTTTTATCATTTAGTCTCAATTTTAGAGCATATCAGCAATTAAGGAAAGTTCATCGGTTGAAGTATATTGGGAACCGTTTCTTGTGGTTCGCCCACTTTCACTAAATAAGTACAAATTCTTTTTAGCTCTAGAGCAAAGAACATAAAGAAGCTTATAGGTCTCATTTTTCCTACACAATTTTTTTATGGGATTCAAAATATAGTCCCAATGTGGTAGGTATCCGTTCAACAGACCAGCTGCTATAACTGTAGTATATTCTTCGCCTTTAACGCCGTGAAGGGTAGAAATTACCACACCATTTTTTTCTCCAAAATACTTGCTGATTGAATTAAAATCTGTGGAAAGCGCATACCTATCTACTCTTGAGCGAATTTCATCAAAAAAAGAATTTGTTAATGCTGACAAAGCTGCTTCTTTGCTTATTCTAACATGTAGAATTGCAAAAACCCTTTCAATTGCGGAGCCTAAACAGGTTATGCCATCTGCATCTGTGCCGCGACAACAATTAACAGCGGAAAGGACATCATAGTTTTGTATATTATCAGGCACCATGATTCTGAAGTCATCTCTAACGATTGAAATAAATTCAGTTGCAATTTGCTTTCTTAAAGTCACATTTTTCCCGGATGGAAGAAATAGCAATTTCGCTATCAGAAACAAAGGATTCATGGGATCATACTTTATTGGAGAAATATCTGGTGCATCAAATGGAATATCCGGAAGTATTATACGTAGTTTTCTAGATAGATCGAACAACATACCCCATTGAGGAGCAATAACACAAATTTCCTCAGCCTTTGTTCCATTTTCAAGTTCTTCCTCTATTAAGGCTGCAATTTCAGATGCCAGATCTGTGTAATAAACGGAATCAAAAAAATGTATTTCACCAAGTTCATCCTTATGCTTTGCAACTGAGTGAGCTTCAGTTCTAGAAACTTCGAATCTGCTATATAAATCCACCAATCTCTGAGTAGAACGATAACAGCCTCTTAGTGACATAGAACCAAAATCTGTTTCATAAAGTGTTTCTAGCTCTTGTTTGGTTTTTGCAACTCCACCTAAAGAGCCATAAATAGCTTGATTAGAATCACCCACAAACATCAAAGTTATTGACTTATTTGCTTTATAAATTTTTGACAATATCAAGTATTGAAGTTCATTGGTATCTTGAAATTCATCCACCAAAATACTACTTATTACTGATGCTATATTTGAACTAATAAATGGACAAGACGACAGCAATTCCTCTGAAAGAAGCAGAATTGTATCAAAATCGATTTCCTTCTTTTCCTCTAATAAGCATTCGTATTCAGTCCTAATGTTTTCGTATTGAAAAGGATCATCAAAATTTCTAAGGCGTATGCCAAGGCGCTCCGCTATCTCATGTCCATACTTTTTCTTACAATAATCGTCAATGATTTGATAGCCCTTACAAAGCCTTTTTGAATACATGGCGTAAGGACGAATTATATAACGCATACAAAACTGATGAATTGTACCTGTCCAAATGCTTGATAGGTCAATATTCATGTCTTCTAAACGGTTGATAATTTCTTCAGCGGCACGATTAGTATATGTAATTGCTATGTTTATCTTTCTTGAATCTGATTTTTGGAGTACCTGGTATGCCAATCGGTGTGTGAGTGTACGAGTTTTACCACTGCCTGGGCAAGCGGTCAACAAAACATTATTTGGAGCTGTACATGCAGCCTGTTGTTCAGGGGAAAGTTCCTTAAGTATGTCATCTACACCATCAAACATTCAGACCACCTGCCTTAGCTATAAATAAGGAGACCATATCATCTGGAAACTTATCGCAGAACATTTCTATTGTCTCTTTAATTTCTTTTGAGCTCCTTGCTTCTTTAAATGCAGTTTTCAAATCGTCATAGTCTTCATCCAAATTGCAAGTATTAAAGGAATAGCTTGCCATTTTCCACAATAATTTCTCGGACAAAATGTCTTTTGATGCAAATGCAATTGCATCGAGAATATACATTGGGATTGTGGCAGTATCATCGATCTTTTCAGCGAGCAATGTTGCGTACCAGCCCTTTTTGATATTCTTTGCCACAGTCATTACCGAGTCATATCTTTCTGCTTCTGTCCCTGATTTAACTGCTAAAACATGTTTCTCTTTTGTAGCAGCATCTTTATATGCACGCTTTATGATTGCGCAAACAAAACGTTTGTTGTTATCTTCGCTTGCAAAATCGACTTCAAGGGTATGCGGGGCATAGAATGCGCTAACATAAGGATTTGCATCAAAGAGCTGGGACAACTTTTTTCTTCGTGAGGCACCTCTATCCATTGCAACCTGGTTTGACTTTTTTGCTCCATCAACTACTACATCCAAATCTGTCACGATGGAGCACTTTCGCTGTAATCGTGATTCGTCAAAAACACATGCAACATTTTCAAATCCAACACTTCCAATGTTAATCAGACCAATTCCCATCTCATCAAGGGACACTCCAAGGACTTTTTTGACCAACGCTGGGATCAGTATTTCTTCACCGTCCCCTTCAACCAAAATAACCCCTTTAGAAAACAATAAAACACTCCGCTTTGCATCTAAATATCTCGATAGTATTTTCGAAAAAGGTATCCCTTTATATTCTAAAACATCTGCTCCGAACTGATCCAATCCATTGGTAGGTTTCATTACAAGCGATGTCTGTTCATCAACTTTTTTCATGACATTGACCTTTTCAATATCTGATACTTCAGAAAGATGAGTTGAATGTGTGGACATCACAACTTGGGTATATGTATGTGTAACTTGGAGATTATTGAATAAGGTTTTCTGAATATGTGTGTGAATATGAGCTTCTGGTTCTTCAATAATCATAATATTGAGAAGTTCGCGATTACGATTAACCTCGAATTCAACCAGCTTCATAGCAATATACAAAATATTAAGATGCCCTAATCCCAACAAGTCTATATCCTTCTGATTGGAAGGAGAAATCGTCAAATACCTAGCAAGTGTAGCAAAATCTTCTTTTAGCCGTGACTCTAACTTGATTTCTGGCGAATAAATTGCGCCAATCATTTCAAGTAATTTTTTATTTACCTGACTCCCGATATCAGAAACCTGAGGAATATGAGATATTTTTTGGTTTAGTTCGGAAATTTTTCTCTTTATATCATCGATATCAGTTTCTTCAATATTTCCTTCAATAGTGTCAATAATTTGGCGGATGGGGTTTTTCGGTTTTCTAAGTTCTGACTCAACATCGCGAAGAGCATCGATAAATACTGTTGATATATGCTGCCATACGTTCATGATATCGATTTTACTACCAAGAACAGATTGATCGTCATCCTCAGGGTTTACATACTGGCCAGCGCAAATATCTCCAACGATAGATTTATATACATTTTCGTCTGTAAAATCTGCCTGTGAACGTGATGTATAATAAAATTCGTAGTCACTTAATTTTATTTGAGAACGAACTGCCTCAAATGTACCATTTTGAGCAGCTTCGGCCAATTCTGCTCTCTTAGCCCTACAAGGACGAATAAAAAGGGAAACCGTTCCAAACTCTTTATCTGCGCAACGAATATATGATTTTAAGAAATCAATATTTTCCTGTTCTGGAGTTAATTCTGCACAGAATTCATTGCTTTTGTCTTCACTTGAAATTTCATCAAAAAAAGCAGATATTATAATCCAATGGCCTCTCCAATCACCAAGAGCGTATGAAAAATCGGTTTCTTTGAGGCGTTTCGTATTGTAGTAGTAATTGTCATCAAGAAGAATTCGAATAGCCGTCAACGCATTTGATTTACCCGAATCATTTTCTCCAATTATGGTGTTGGCTCCTTTGGCAAATTCAAAACGCGCTGTTTTGAGATTTTTGAAATTAACAATCTGAATATATTTTAGATACATAATATCCCCCTTATTTGTAATTCGTTCCATATAATAAAACACGCCTTATTATTTAGGAGGCATCAATCCTATTTATTGGTCCGTATTTCCAATAATATATATAATATAACTCATGTCTCATCATCCTTCAATTTTTTTCGCGTTGTCGTCCTATTTTGAGTTGCTGTTTTGAAAATGCCGCCCAAGGTAAAAATCCCTCTAGCAAGCAACCTTATCGTGCCACTAGAGGGATTTCCAGATATTTTTATCTGTATATCACATTTTGAACCGCAAACTTCAAATCCTGCACCTTGTCCAACATCCAAAAGGCCAGCTTCGGCAGCCCAAAGGGGCTTATGAGAAACGCGATCACCAGCAGGATAAGACCGTTCTGCGGAGAGTATGTCACCAGGACGACCACGCCCAGCAGGGCAATTTTTAATTCTACCTTTTATTTGTGCTGGAGTTAGATACATTACAATAAAACCTCCATATATTGTCTAATTATCTTTTCAATTCGAAATGCTTTTGCATACACCATTAAACGATTAAGATCCTTATCACTTCTTTGTAAATAAGTTTTAATCGCCATATTAAAATCCTGAATTTCGAAATTACGTCTACTTCTCACTAAATCACAAATTGTTCTTTCCAAATCATACATTGGGATTTCATGACCAAATTGATTTGTGATTGTAGTCTTTCCTAGATCCAAAAGCTCCTTTTTTACAGTATAAACCTTGTAACCTGAGTTTGTTAAAGCAGAAGGATTATATCCACTATAAATTGTAATACAATGCACAAAAGGTTCTCGATCAACCAGACCATAATAATATAAGGCATCATCATGAGAAATAACTCCTTTTGGGCAACGCTGTGACAAAACATAAGCTTCATCTTCCAACACATCTTTTGAAATATAAATACCTGGGCCAACTTTTTCCATACAATTCCTTTTTATAAAATTATAAATAGACTGTCTCGATACATTCACATTCTTTAATTTTTTAACATTCAAAACCTCAATTTCTTTAGAATCCATTACTCCTTCCATACTCTCACCGCCTTTTACATTCTTGCTAATATCATACTTTATATTAGCAAGAATGTAAATCGACTTCAATTTATTTAATTATTCATATCCAATAATTTATGTGTTCATTTTGTACTCACGGTCAAAAACAACATATAAAAAAGCCCTTATATAAAGGGCTTTTGATGTTTATTGAATTATTCGAACTCGACAATTACTAATCAATTTTGTTTAGAGATTATTTGTTGCCGTGTTCGCTTTTCTTTCGATTTTTTGATTTATCCATATTATCCTGCCTATATGGGCTGATGTTATCAGTCTGTTATCGGTATTGATAACACCCGCTCCGTAGCTGTGGATAATAGCAATATATTCCGATTCAGATTATAAGCGGTTTTGCTTAGGAAATCAACCATTTGTTTCTGTATCTTCAATAAGATTTTTCTTTAGTGCCTCAATCGTATCTTGGTTCTTTCTTAAAAGTTCTAATTGCCTGTACGCTTTTTCTCTTAATATTTTCAACCTTTCAATTTTAGGCACTTCCTGCCTTATCAGGTCTGCGTTTGTATCTTCCAGATTGATAAGCACAACCAATTCTTCCGCAGAAGCAAAATCTCTGATATTAGGAGTTTTCCCTTTTATTCCTTTTTCATTTCTCCATTGTGCTGCCGTTTTTCCAAACAAAGCCATATTTAGAATATCTGCTTCTGAAGCGTATGTATATGCCATTTCCTGCGGAGATAATGTAGGAGTTATCAAAAATTCTTTTACTGCATCCGTGTGGATACGATAGTTTATTTTTGAAAGTTCTCTCTTTACATCCCACCCAATCGCTAACCGATCTGCTTCGTCTTTCTTTAGTCTCTGATAATCTTTGATGATATAAAGCTTAAATTCCGGAGAAATCCATGAAGCAAACTCAAACGCTATATCCGTATGAGCATAAGTACCGCCATATCGTCCCGATTTTGATACGATACCGATTGCATCCGTTGCTTTTATCCACTGCTGTGGTGTCAATGTAAAAGCATTATCTCCAGATTCTGCTTTAAACCTATCGAATTCGATAGGTTTAAAATTGGGATTGTGAATTTGTTCCCACAAGCCCAAAAATGAAATCGTAGAATGATTGCGCATCCAGTTTGCTACCACGATAAAAGCATTGTCTGGATTTTTATATTTTGCAATATCAGTGAGTGAAATGTAAGCATCCTCTTTAACAACATCGCCCATCACTCTGATTTCTGTTCCATTGGCATCTATTTTCATGTTTTTCATATAATTTTCATTTTCCTTTTTAGCAATAAACCCAACTCTTTATTTGTATCCGATAATATCCTGAGATACTTTTTCAATTACTTCAGGGTTAATTGAAGATATCTCGGCTATATAAACTTTGTTTTTTCTCGGATTAAATATTCCGAGTTTTTCAATTTTCTGAAATTCTGGATGTATTGAATGACATCCCATAATATAGTACATTAACAACTGCAATGTATATTTACTTTTTGGTTCCTCTTTTGATACCTTAAAATCCCACAATGTATCCTCAGTTAAATAATCTCCATCTCCTGATGATACTATATCCGTATAACCACCTTCAAAAGTAAAACCATCTTGTGTAATAGGACCATATTCTTTCCAAAATGCCAGACTTCGTTTAACCATAATCGCAATATTCTCAATAGTATCACTATCAGGCTTAATTTCTTCTACTGGTTTATACCCAATTACACCCGCTCTGAAACAAACATCGTAACCAACTAATTTACATGCATTACTGACAGACTCATTATCAAGACCTTTTATGCCTTTTAATAACTTCTTAGCATTTCCTAATGCCAACCCTTTTTTGCCACTTGCATTATTTAAAAATAAATCAAGACACAATGCTCCCTGTAACGAAATTTTAAAAGCTTCTTCTACGGATGTTCCCATCATAAAACGGGTCAAATAGTCAACCGCAAGACCAATTAACGAAGCATGAATATTCTCTGCTTCATTCAATGCCTTTCCGTCATCAATAGTAGTAATATCAAATTGCTTTTTATTTAGATATCCTCCATATGGCTGTTTTACCATACTAATACGTTTAGTAACAGAGTACATTGAAATCTCCTCCCTCTTGCAAAAATAATTTTAAATTACAAGCATCCACCTAACGTCAAAATTATCTGAGTGTATTTAAATCCTTCATTTAATCTACTACATTCCATGACGATAAAATAATCATCTTCATTTTCTGCTCTCACAACAATACCTTGCGATAAATCTGTTTTCCACAAAGCTTTCTTTCCATAAAATTGATCAACAAAGCTATTTGTGGGATTAGGCATATTGGCATCAAATCCATTATGTATTAACCATTGATGGTAATCGTTTAACGCTGGTAGCCCAACGCTTTGTATTGCTGCCATGATTGCTGATTGCTCACTTAATTCGCGTTCGATATCGATAACATATCTTTCTTCTGCATCAAGTTCGTATCCATGAGCCTTTACAATTTCTCCCATATTTTCATTCAATTTAAGTTTTTTCACTCCAATTTACCCCCTTTCCTATACTTTACGAGATCATTTTCTCAAATATTTGCTTACTGTTGCTTGAGAAATTTTAAGCATATCCGCTATTTGTTGTTGTTTATATCCTTGCTTTCTTAAAGCTTTAATTTGTGATATTAAAGCTTCCTTACCCAAATTGGTAGCAAATTGTGTTGTCGTTTGCACTACGCCGTTCATATGTTTGGTCAACGTTGTAGTATACTGGAAACCATCCTTATTTCCAATAACACTGGCAATTCCAGTCTTTGAATCAAAAGTCGTTTTTACATCATTTAAACCTGTATTAGAAACAAAATTATTTATTGCATTCAAAATATTTTTCGATTGCTTTCTCATCAAATCATTGCTCATTCTTCTACCTTCTTTATTCTGTGTTATATTTTTTATAACTTTATAATAATTTATCTTGGGTACTTCGTCAAGCAAAAAATATAAATACAATACATATTCATAACGGCACTTACCAATAGATTATCTGGTATATTGTAATTGACCCATCTAACTGGTCATCTACAATATACTTCTCCTTTCTTTCAACCTTTGATAACCGTGGTTGTAGACGGTGTTGTTAATTTGTAAAATTGAATATGTGAATGTGGATTTGTATATCTTGTACCTGTGGCTCGACTACTTTTGAGAGGTTCTTACCACACCTTATTCCAAAACAGTGATTAGTTAGATGAGTCTTTGAATTCGTATTTTGA
>PPYE01618055.1_pt1 | contig 10058 bp, 8 predicted proteins | sample 1559881 | NCBI WGS metagenome assembly PPYE01 (sample SAMN08240022, study PRJNA423297) | Human gut metagenome, whole genome shotgun sequencing project.
GTATTCTACAGTTGTAGAATACAATTAACTTCTACAGATGTAGAAAATAAAATTCTAGGAGAATCCACGATGAAGACAAAATTTATGACACTTATGACGGTAGCAACACTTGGGATTTTTTCAGCTGCAACGGTTATGGCAGCAGGAAATAACGATTTCTATACACAGCCGCCGGCTGGATCTGAATGGGAAAAAGCAGATACGGAAGGTACCTATGCAAGCTATACGAACGGAAATGATTATGTAAATATCTATAAATATTCACTGGAGGATGTCAAAACAGGGATTGCCAAATGCAATGACACATACGATGCCTGCTATCAGACAATTTATTCAGAGGGAAACAGCCTGTATATGGCAGTGGGATATGCAAAAGATGCAGATGACATCAGTGACGTCAGAAAATTTGTAGAATATATTTCGTATCCTGGAAATCCTTCACTTACCAGACAGGAGAATGAAAACCAGACCGATGATTCTTCTGATGATTCTGATAAGGCAACTACAGATACTGCCAGTCAGAAGTCAGGAGGAGATTCAGATTCCTCCGATACAGAAGAAAATGCTTCTGCAAAATCCTCGGACAGCAATGATGATTCCGATATCCTTTCTACCTCACCAATGACATTAGTTGACAGTGATGGAAATACCATTGAGATTAATTACATTCTTCACAAAGATTATTCTTGTGAATATCGTGGAGATGATGGAATGAACTATACCGATAATGGGGATGAGACTTATACCGACGAAAATGGAAATACCTACTCAGCTCTGAATGATGATACTCATCATCTGGGACATACGTTGGAACAGCATGACCTTCAGGATGCAAACGGTAATACTGTGACGGTTACGGAAACTACAAATGGTGATTATTATTTCCAGGACGAAAATGGTACAGGATTTACGGACAATGGAGACGGGACATGGAGTGATGAAAATGGCAGCAGTTATACAGAAATAGACTGATAGTGGTCAGTAGCTGCAGGAATGGCAAGGGCATTTGCAAATTGTGCAAAAGCCCTTGCCATTTCCGTGAACCGTGGTAAAATAGAGTTATTCCTACATTTGTAGAAAATATGTAACAGGAGGTATGAAAAAGTGAAAAAAACTTACCAGAGACTTCCGGAATCAGAGCTGGATATTATGCTCGTTCTTTGGAATAATACTCCGCCGATGACCAGACCGGAGATTGAGAAAGTGATCACTATGAAGAAAAAACTTGCATCAACAACAATTTTGTCATTGCTGACCAGATTGGAGAACAAAAATTTCGTGGAAGTGACGAAACAGGGAAAAATGAATCTGTATACACCCATGGTTTCGCAGTCAGATTATCAGGCACATGAAAGCCAGAGTGTTCTTGAGAAACTTTATGGGAATTCACTAAAAAAGTTTGTAACTTCACTTTATCATGGAAAGAAGATCAGCTCGGAAGAAGTCCAGGATCTCAGTGAATTTCTTAAGAACCTGGAGGACAGGGAGGAATAGCGAATTATGGAGGTTTTCATTCTACACATTCTGAAACTGAATGTTATTGCAGCAGTAGTAATTTTACTGGTAAAAGTGCTTGCGACTCTGTTTAAAGGACGTGTATCAGCGAGATGGAAGTACTTTATCTGGCTGTTGATTACGATAAGCCTTTGTGTTCCGGTGCGCCTTCCGGCGAATCTGGCACTGGTGGATTTCAAAGTACTTAGAAGCAGTCAACAGAATACGCAAAGCCCGAAGATAACGGATTACGCAGTCAGACCAGAGGAAAGTCAGAAGATAACAGAAAACGTATCATCTGCGAGCAAAGACATGAAAAATCTGACAGAAATCCCGGAACAAAAGAGAACTGTCAGGTACGAATCAGATAAATGGCTGGGAATTGTGGCTTTGATTTTTGCTGCTGTCTGGCTGAGCGTAGCGGTACTTAAACTGACGGGAGAATTGCTGGCATATTATTTTTCTATAAGGAATCTGGAACGGATGAGTCTACAGGTAAGTGATACGGTGAGTATTCAGATGTACCGTGCAGCGTGTCAAAAGAAGCACGTACGCAGAATACCGGAACTCAGGCAAAACGCAGGTCTTACCACACCGCTTCTTGCAGGACTTTTACATACAAAATTGTATCTACCAGCAACCGGGTATTCAGCAGAAGAAAGAAAACTTATCTTTTACCATGAACTTACACATTATTGCCATCGGGATCTCTGGTATAAGATGCTCCTTCGAATCTGTGCATCGATATACTGGTTCAATCCCTTTCTTCTTATCATGCTGAAAGAAGCGGATAAGGATATTGAAAATCTGTGTGATACAGCGGTTGTTCGCAGAGTTAATAAAAAGGAACATAAATTATATCGACAGCTGCTTCTCAGGACAGTGGCCATGGAAAATCAGATTCCATATGTGACAGCAAGTCTTAATGACAGCGAAATGGTGTTTAAAGATCGGATTCTGTATATGGTGAACATTCGGAAACTCCGCAAAGGAATTCTTCCGGGAATTCTTGTGACGCTGCTGCTTGCAGGCGGTAATCTGGTATTTAATGTCTCTGCCGGGACAGATACAGTTTCAGTAGAGACGGAGAAGTCTGGTATTGAAAAAAATGCAGATCCAGAGAAAAATAATGTACCGGATTATGCACCGTTTTCTGAAATGGTAACTATGCAGAAAGCTGCTGAAACACAGGACGAAGGAGGAGTGACAGAGAATACAGATACAGAGGATTCTGTAGACGAAGAGGAAAAAGCGGATGCGGAAACAAATGATGAACCTGCCATGGAAAACAGCGGACAGGTAAGTGAAACGACCGATGATGGAATTACCTCTGACAACAACGGGTCTGTTTCATCTTATGAAAATCTGCCAGCAGGCGTACCATATACCAGTGGATTCACTACTACTTCCGGTGTAGCATCAATTGTAGCACCGGGTGGAGGAGATGAAGAATCCAGAGTTCTTTACGATAACGGAGATGGGACCTATTCTGATGCTTATGGGAGCCGATACAGTTATCAGGGAGATGGAAACTGGGCAGATGCCAATGGAAATTCATATCGTACCTGGAATGACGAAGGTTATCATTTCGGAAACCAACTGGAACAGCATGAACTTCAGGGCAGTAACGGTACTGTTAATGTAATAGAAACAACAAACGGAGATTATTATTATTGTGACGCAGATGGGGTCGGATACACAGACAATGGTGACGGCACCTGGACGGATGAGAATGGGAACATCTATACAGAATAAACAAAGAAGCAGGACAATGGGGATGCTACCCAATGCCCTGCTCCTTTGTTTATTCAAAATGAACCGTAATATATTTTTGATTGCGACTTTTAGGTTTATCGGGAATCGTCATTTCTAATTGCCCAGATTCTAAAAGCGGATTGATATGCTTCAAAGTGAAGTTTCTTAAATCTTTGAAGCCGCAAAATGCTGCAAGCTCTTTCTTTGATTTTGATGTTGTGCAAAAAGCCAAAATCTGTTTTGATACCGTTGATGATTCCGATTTCTGTCTGTCAGCCAGATTTTCCAATGGGATAAATTTACTGGATTTACGCACAAGGCTGTAACATTCGTTGATTAAGATACGGATTAACCAGGCCCGGGCATAGTTATCGTTTTTTAATGTACCGACGTTGAAAAAAGCCTTCACAATTGTATATGTGATTGTTCATCTTTATGCCCGAAATACCCCGTTGCAGGGGATAGACTTTTTTTGATAATTGGGGGAATGTCGATTTGTGTCGATAAGTTGATAAGTGCATGGCGGCTACCTCCTAAAGCCGCCATGCCTTTACATGGTAGAGGGTCGTCGTTGGAATTTAGATGGATAAAAAGAAACGGCGGCTCTGATAATCAAAGCCGCCGAAATAGAGTAGGCGCGTGAAAATGTGTCTGCTCTGCGACGGCTTTTTTTCTTTTGCCGTCGTCCGGCAGATGAAATCATTTAGTTAAATAGTCAGATTCATCTATTGTTTTAAGAATATAATTCACATCATCATATCTTGAAGAATCCGATTGAGAGCCTAAACTACATATTAAAAATTCCTTTCCATGTTGTTGATAAAGAACAACTAAATTATAGTCATTAGATAAGGAACCTGTCTTGATACCTTTAACATTTTCATTGTAATATTCTGATGTTTGGTCAAGAAAAGTATTAGTATTCCTCCATGTCTGCGTACTTCCGTCAGGTAAAGTAGCTGTATAATTACTCTTTGAAACAATATCTCTAAACCATTGCTTCTCTAAAAGGTGAGTAGATACTGATTTTAGGTCTGAAACGGTAGTGAGAGCATTGACATCATATCCGCTTGGGTCATATAAAATTGTGTTTTCATACCCTTGATTTTGTAAGTAATTATTTAGATGTTCCATAAAAACATTAATACGTTCTTGACTATTCTTAGCTTGTGGTGAAAGAATAGAACCACAATAATCCGCGACTACATAAGCAGCGTCATTTCCAGATGGAACCAACATGGCAGCAAACAAATTGTGGAGAAAATATTTTTTCGCGTCTATATTCGCAACAGATGAACCAGGTTTAGTTAATTGGATTGCTTCATAATTTGCAGGAACAATACTATCTAAATCCGCAAGTGTTGCTGCGTATTCAATGACAAATAATTTGGCTAAGCTGGCAGGAAGCTGTTGCTCGTTTTCTCGCTTTGAAATAAATATATTGTCATTAGAAAGGTCAACTAATATGAGGGATTTTGCATTATAAAAATCTTGAAAGAAAATTCCATTCAGCCAAGAGTTGATTTTATTCTTCTCATTGCGAAAATTGTCAGGTTTCATTGCCCACGGTATGAAAAATACACCTGCTATCGTTACAGCAGTAAGGAAAACAAAAAATATTCCGAAACGAGACGTCCTTCTCTTGTATTTTCTTTTCATAAATTGCACCTCCGACAGTAATCAGTCAGATTTAATAGGTAAATCTAATTGGCATAATTTGCTCTTATACTTTCTGTAAATCCAGAGGGGTCACCTAATTTTGCTTTATCTATATTTTCGCGCAAATAATTACGAGTTGCGTCATCACACCGGTCTATTCCCATATATGGCATGTCGAAGGCTTTTTCCAATTCTTCTAATGCTTTTTCGGCTCGCTCTGGATCTGTATTATAAGTATCAAGCCATTCTTTCATCCATGAATATTCCCACAAATAAGAAGCTCTCGTTTCTCCATAACCAACCTGAAAGGAAGCTCCTGTATCTTCATCTTCCAGTTTATCAGGAAGTGCAATGCCATCAGGCCAATTCAAACTGTCAATGGTTGCAAGATATTCTTCTTCAATGTGTGCAAAATCCGTGAGTCCTCTTGAAGTAGAATTTGTTTCAGAATTTGAACAACCTGTAAACATCAGACATACCAATAAAGAAAGCATTGCTCCTAAAAAAATCGTTGTTTTCATAGATAATATTTTCATGTTTTTCCTCCAATTTTATAAAATTTATTTTATCTAAGCGCCAATGCAGGTTCAAGCTTTGCAGCTTTTAACGCTGGCAATAGTCCTCCAAGCAACGCTACAACAACGGATGTTATAACAGCTACCACTGCCGAAAGAATAGGATATTCCAGTGCCGCTACGGGAGAATCCACAGGCAGAAATAACCCCATGCCTTGAACCAAGAAAAAGGATATCAGGATTGAAACAATACAAACAAACACTGATATAGTTAATTGTGCGCCTAACACTAAAGTAACAATATTCGCACGAGAAGCGCCAATCGCCCGTCTAATTAGTAATTCGTGAGTACGTTGTTCCAAGGATGATAACCCTATGTTAATTTGTCCTAATACAGAAACAAATAACAATAAAAATGATGTTACCAAAAGTCCTAATTGAAGTACAGAAAGTACGGAATTATAAGTATCTCCAATATCACTTTTCCCTATGATATCCAAATTTCCTCCTATTGTATCTTCTAAAATGTCATGTAATGACGAATACATCTGTCTCATGGTAATTCCCGCTTCTGAATGCCAATGAACAGTTGCATTTTTTACTTTCCACATATTCGGAACAAGTAGTTCTATTGAATGGGCGTCAAGATATACAGTTGGTATATCTGTCCCGTCATTCACAGTACCTACCACATTAAATGGTGTTAATGAAAGACTACTTTCTACATTTCCAACAGCATATGAAGTATCAAAATAATTCTGTGCTGCTTTATTTACTACCATGCACAGAGTTTTATTTATTTCCGAAGAATCAAACCAATCCCCTGATGACATAGGCAAATTATAGATTTTGTTATATGTGCTTGTAGTAAAAACAACATCTACGGGTACAGTCTTTTTGTAAACAGTGTCACTTATGTCTTGTAGAGAAGAGACAGACGCTACTGGAGCAACTGTTATCTCTTCCAGCATGGAAAAGGTAACAGCCACAAAATGATCAGTATTGTAAATTTCTCGAAAAAAATTCTCCATTTTAATGGTATCTTGAAAATCTGATCCTGTAATTGAAAAAGAATATGTAGGACTCCATCCATACATCTGTGCATTGACAGAAATCAAATATTCTTTACCAAGCGTTCCCACCAAGACAGAACTAATCATTGCAATAATTCCTACAAACATCGATATACCTGTTAAGATATTTCTTAGAGGAGAAATACGAAGGTCTTTAAGAATCATATTTAACACATTGAAGCCTCCCTCCGTCCATTTCAAAAATTGTATTACAAGTCTTTGCAATATCGAGGTCATGAGTTACTATTAAAAGCATAATGCCATTTTTAAGCACAACTTGATGTAAAAGGTCCATAATTTGTTTTCCGGTTTTTTTATCTAAAGCACCAGTAGGTTCATCACATAAAATGGCTTCCGGCGATACTGCAAGTGCGCGGGCAATCGCCACTCTTTGTTGTTCGCCTCCTGATAAATTAGATGGATAATCATTTTCTTTTCCTTCTAATCCAACACTTTGCAAAAGATTTCGTATTGCTTCTTTCCGCTGTCTTGTATTCATTTTCTTTTTGGAATAAAGTAAAGGAAGCTCAATATTTTCCCAAACTCTTAAATGTTTAATTAAAGAATAGTTTTGAAAAACAAAACCGATATTACTTGCTCGAAGCATAGATAGCTGGCTATCTGTTAAAGTGGAAACAGACATACCATTATAAAGAAATTCGCCTTGATATGAGTGGTTGAGTAAACCTATAATTGATATAAGGCTTGTTTTTCCTGAACCCGATTTGCCTACAATAGCATAGCTGTTTCCTCGCTTTAGTTCCATATTTGCTTTGTTTACAGTTACTAAGGTATCACCATTATTCAAATTAACAGTCGCTACCAAGTTTTTTATTTGAATTAAATTTCCTCCATTCGTTTTTTCCATGTTACAAATTACTCCTTACTCCTTGGGTCAAGGTTTGGGGGAATAGAAGAAATTGTATCGCCCTCATTTACACCCGACAATATTTCTATATATGCACCATCAGTTGCACCCAGCATAACTTCTGTTTGAATTTGTTTTCCGTCATTTATTACGGTTACCATTCCCTTACCTTGTCTGCCCGCAATGACTGAAAGTGGTAACAAAAGCACATCTTTTCTAGTTTCGGCTGTTATGACAACGGTAGCACTTTGTCCGGGTTTTACATCAATATCTTTTCCAATTAAACATTGCAATGTGCTTTCTGCATTTTCTGATACTGGTACTACAACTGCAATCGCTTCCGTAGGTCCCACACCATCAACTACTTGAAACTTTGCTTTTAATGCTGCATTTTCCGGCAATATTTTCAAAAAATTTTCAGCTTCAATATTGAGAGCAAAACCTGTGTACTTAGCTGTTGCTAAGGGATAATTTTTGGGAACACTCTCATTAGATGAGATAATAGAAAGAATCGTTGCGTCAACTGGGGATTTTATTTCTTCTTCAGATACTTTCCCAATCACACCACCCTCAGTAATTTTGTTGCCGGCTGAGGAACAGGCTTCAAAAGTACCCTCAACAGAAGAACATAAAACAAAATCCAAAGCCGGAATAATAGTTGTGTGAGCAGATACCGTTGGAGTAAGATTACCGCGAGTAACGGATACCGTTTCAACGGATTGTACTTTTGGATTTACGTTACTGGTTTCATTTTTCTGCTCGTCAAAACAACAGGCAGATAACACAATTATTATCATACATAGCATAGGTAACGCCATAATTCGATTTTGGTATTTCACCAACATACCTCCTTGTTATTGTATATTATATTTCGTTTAAAGATAAAAGGCTTTCACCTTGATACAATAATTATATCAAAATAAAAGCCTTAATTTTGATGATTGTTCGCAAGAAAATCCTCTTTTTTGCTACGGAATTTCTTACGATTTTACTACGAAAGTGGAAGTGTAACTATAAATTTTATACACTCGTCTTTACTATGAGCAACAATAGTCCCCTTATGTAGTTCTACAATATGTTTCGCAATCGCAAGTCCCAATCCGGCACCACCACTTGTAGTATTTCTTGATGTGTCAACTCGGTAAAACTGCTCAAATATTAGTTTTAGTTTTTCTTCTGCGATAGGATTCCCAAAATTTTCAAAAGTAATTACAATAGTGTTCTCTTGAAGTTCTGTGGTTATTGCAACTTCTGTATCTGTATAACTGTAAATTACCGCATTACGCAAGAGATTATCGAACACACGTTGTATTTTGTTTGCGTCGCAATGTAGCATAATGTCGCTTGTACTATTGAGAGTACATTTCAAATTTTTTTCCTTTAATATGGGCTTAAATTCATAGATAAGTTGTTCTAATAAACGGGTCAAATTTATGTTGCTGTATTGTAATGTTATGTTAGATAAGTTAAATCGTGTGATTTCAAAAAACTCGTTTATCAAATCTTCAAGACGTTCTGCTTTATCAAGAGAAATAGAAAGATACTTTTCTCTTAACTCCTGTGATATTTGTTGTTCATCATCATGCAGTAGTGTTAGATAGCCAATGACGGAAGAAAGCGGCGTTTTCAAATCATGTGCAAGGTACATAATCAAATCATTCTTGCGCTGTTCATTTTCCTGTGCAAGTCGCGCATTGTTTTCTGCTTCTTGCTTTAAGCGATTTATGTTGATAGCAATTTCGCTTAGTTCCGGTGAGAGTTCAATATAATCTACTGATTTATCAAATAGTTTTCCTGTTGCAGCTTGTAACTCGTAGACATAATTAACAACCTTTTTCAAAAGTTTATAAGTCAAATACAAAATGCAAACTACCCATAATATAAGCCCTACCATATAAACATAAAGTCCCCTATATATCAGGTAGTAATGTTCCACATATCTATCCAGTACCCAAGTAAGTCCCATATCTAACGAAACCGTACACACTAAGATAATTCCCGAACAAATTACACTCTGTAAGATATAACTTTTAAACAGGATTGTAAGCAGATAATTTTGTTCATTTTTATTCAATTTCATAACCTACCCCCCAAACTGTTTTGATAAATTTTGGATTTTTGGCGGGTTCATTTAATTTTTCTCTAAGCCGCCCTATATGTGCCATTACGGTGTTGTTATTATCTAAATATTTTTCTTTCCAGATATTTTCAAATAGTTCCTCAGTTGAAACAACTTTGCCTTGATGTTCACATAAATACCAAAGGATTGAAAACTCGATAGGAGTTAAAGATATTTCTTTTCCGAACAAAAAGCATTTATGCGTGTCCTTATTGATAATCAATCCTCTAATGTCATATTCACTTTTTGGAAAAAACTGCTTTTTTGTTGGATTGTTGTACTTCTGATAGCGTCTTAACTGTGTTTTCACTCTTGCAATGACTTCAAGGGGATTAAAAGGTTTTGTTATATAATCATCGGCACCTATTGTTAGCCCCATTATTTTATCGCCATCATCAATTTTAGCTGTAAGCATAATAACAGGGAAATAATAATTTTCTCTAATTTTTTGGCAAATACGGAATCCGTCTATATCAGGAAGCATAACGTCCAATATCGCCAAATCAATTTCCGTTTTCTGAATACATTCCAATGCTTCAATTCCATTGTAATATTTGTGTACTATATAATTATCG
>PPYE01208734.1_pt1 | contig 10057 bp, 12 predicted proteins | sample 1559881 | NCBI WGS metagenome assembly PPYE01 (sample SAMN08240022, study PRJNA423297) | Human gut metagenome, whole genome shotgun sequencing project.
AAGGCTCACGAGCATTGCCTTCTCTCGGCGACGGCATTAAACCTGAAACGAATGGTAAAGCTCCTGACGACCCGGAAACTCCCGGGCGTGAGTCTCCATAAAACTCTAAGCGCCATAGGACGCAGCTCCATGCTGTACCCTATGGCGCTTTTGTCAACAGGGCCGTACTGTAACACTCCGAGCTGTACGACACCATCATAGAAGTAGCCGACGACCTCTATAACGGCTGCCGGATGACAAAGTACGGCGCGTACAGTGATGAGGTTTGGCTGAGGAAGTATGTGTATATAGAATAAATACTGTAATTCTAACATGCCATTGGCTTATATGATCGGAATAGACTTATTTATACCAAGCAATTTTAACAATTTACTCATTGTGCTTATTTGTTCACCAATCATTCAGATGGGCTTGCTATTTTTAGTTGCTTCAAAACTCAGCTCAAGAGCGTAGTCAGGGCCCAAGAGTTCTTTCGCATACTGCCAAAACTCAGGAGAATTGGGAGGCATGATTGCGTATTTAATCCTTGGATCAGTAAAAGAATACCGATCGTTGCTTTGCGATAGTAGATTACTTTGTACTTGATTTAATACGGCAAGCCCAAGGCCAATTATTTCATCGTCAGATTGCAAATTGCGTAGATTAAATTCATAGTATTTAATTCCTGCAAAATTAATAGTCCAATTAGATTTGATGCCTTCTCTACCAACTAGCACTGAGTAGACAACGGGTTGATTTACATCTGGCTGCTTTTCCCTAACTAGCTCTGCTGCCATAACAAATATTATTCTTTGTTCTTTAATGTGCTTAGCAAATGATTCCCCTAATTCTCTTAAGATTTTTTGCTCATTACTATGCAGGGATAGACGGTAAATTTCACCTAGCCTATTAGCAGATAGATGTAAATTAAGGATGATAGCCACCATTTCATTTCCTGCATTTTTATTCTTCTGATATTTGGATATGCTCATTACCCAATATTTGGCTTATTCTTCGTTGTCTTCTAATGTGTAAGAAATATTGAACTCATCGCAAAATCTAGTTAGATATTCTGGAGTTGAATATTTTTTGCTAAGCGATTGAATTTTAGTGACGTATTCAACTTCATCTTTTACAATCTTTATGCTGCCCAACAAACCTCGTTCCCAGTAATACCTGTGCACCCCAACTTGGAAGGCAATGTATTCACTATTTCGGAGAGATAACGGCCTCCCACTATCAATTGAAGATGTTTGATACTCACGTTCCAAAAGAATCAGCTCGTCTATAAAGCTGGCTTGAAAGAGCTCATACAGCACAAACATTCCTCCTGTTCAATGAGACTTTGATTAGTCTTACTTTTGCCTCTGACAAAAGCAGTGTTGTAACCTCGTGACTTATTTGTAAGCGCGAATGTCCGTAATAGCTGTATCCTCCCACTGAGTACTTTCGTAAACGTCCAAAATGGTGAATTGAATATAACTTGTTTCTACTGGAGCAGAAAATTCATATCCCTGCCATTCTTGTAGATCGTCCACTTCAATTTGATAGCTACGTCCGTCGGATAATTCTACCTTCAAACGTGCAGGGCGACCGTTGCGCACCCAAGCGCTTTCGCTTTGGTCGAATCCAGGAAAGAGCATAATTCCACTTACTGTCTGCTCACTGTCAAAGTAAAGCATTATATATTCTCCTACCCCATAGCCCTCGGCGTTTTCCTGCCAGGAGGTATTCGGATCATCATCAATAGCACGATCTGCAGCGTAGGATATGCCGTTGTGATAGATCTCACTGCTTGCGGCTGCACTATCAAAATACAATCGTTCATTCTCGGAAGGCGAATAGTAATAGTTTCGTACTAGTTCATCTTGTAATACTGGTTCTACAGTGGGCTCGGGAGTGGGTTCAGGCTGTGGCGTGTATGTAACATCAGCTTCTTGAGTAAACTTGGGGGACGTAGTGCTTGATGCCACGCCGGGATTATCATTAGTTTGTGTTGGGTTGGATTCAAAATTCTGTAGTCGTATTATTAAAAATATAGTTGTTGCCGCACATATGAGGACTATAATGCTTAGTGCAACAATTGCACCATTCCAATTTCGGATTCTTGAGCCGGGACTGGTTTGGTGCTTTGCTTTCTCTTGATTGTATTTGCTGTCATGCGCAGTTCCCGGTTGCCCCGACGATTAGTCACAAGGTATGGCTCTGAGCTTCTTTCCACAAATATTACAGATTTCTGCTTTATCGTAAATATACGCACCACAACGAAGACAAATCATTGAGTGTTTTCCCTCGCTTTTTACGAATTACACAGATACAAGGCGGCAGAGCCACCAGACAGAATGATTCACAGACTTTTAGAGAAAGCTTATAGAATGTCAAAACTCTTTACTTTCTTGAGTCCAAGAGGTTTGTTAGCCAGTCTGCATCAGCTTTCTTCAATTTGTTTTCCTCACGAGTTTTTTATATGTTGTTATCCATTTTTCAAATTGCTGATTTAAATACGGTATTATTTGCTCTTTATCTCGCATATATCTCTTTGCGTCTTAAGCAAAGGCGTCTATTGTGACTTCATGTGCATGCTGATAATACGAATAACCGCCCAATGGAATTGAAAACCCAAACTCATTTGAGAAGACATACGGTGTGTTCCCCAAATATTTTCGCGTTCCTAAAAACCGTCCTGTTAAAAGCTCAAAAAACTTTCCGTTCTCCTCATAAAACATCATTTGATAGCATTTACTAGGAGTGCTTGAGAAAAGCCCTTTGCGACCCCATTGATATTGAATCGAACTACGTGCATTCATATAAAACTTACGAGACATCTTTACTCACCCACAATGCTTTTATGAACAATAATCCTTAGCGTCTCCCTACAACCAATTATGACGTTACCAAAATATAGCATTATACGAACTCCAAAGGAGCTTATGGATAATTAATAACCGGTGCCATATTCAGTTTAATTACTTTCTGCCGTCTAAAAGTTCGCTAAGCCAATCAACATTATTCTTGTCCTCTATTTTCTTCCTTTCTTCAGCAACCCGCTCCTTCTTTTCTTTCTCCAAACGTTTTTTGTAAGCATATTTCCACTCATCTAACTTATCGTGAATAAACGGGATAATTTGATTTCTATCATTCATATATTGCCTAGCCTCTGAGGCAAATGTTTCTGCTGTAACTTCATGTGCATAGCGACGATACGAGTATCCGCTCAAGGGAATTGAATACCCGAATTCGTTCGAGAAAACATAGGGCGTATTCCCATCACTTTTTTTAACACCTAAACACTTCCCAGTAAGTAATTCATAAAACTTTCCGTCTTCTTCATAAAACAGAAAATAGCAGTATTTATCTGGTATGCTAGTAAAAAAACCGCAGTGTCCTTGTTGATAGTGGATGTAGTATCGTCCATCTCTATAATACTTCCGCTCCATTTCTGGCCTCCCTAATCAATTTACTTATATATGCATGGTACTTGCTTTCATTATCGGCAAGCCCCATTACTGAGATAAAATCATCATAGGATATTGATTCTAGCGAGTTAAAATCCTCAAATGGCAAATGAGTTAAAAAATTGTCATCAGCTTCAGAGGCCCTATTTAGCGCGCCCACCGTCTCGGCAGATATCCCCTTAATCGCAAGGTATTTGCAGAATTGAACAAACCTTTTCTTTGAGAAGAGGAATGGACTCAGTCCGTCCAAAATCCAAGTAAAGAACATCTCCAGCAGACAATAGATATCCGTATTTTTCCCAACCCTTACAGTGTTGTCATCTCGGAAATACTTATGTCTTGGTATGGTTTCAAAGTTAACTCGGTCACAGCTGATAGGGCATGTCAGGCAATAGCCGTTGTCTACAGAAAATCCGTCAATATCTATTAAGGAAATCTTACAATCGTATGATATGATTATATTCCTTTGGTGTAGATCTCCAATATGTATATTTGGTGGTAATCTATTAATCACAGAGGCCACTTGATTGAATACAGAAATAATATCTGCTCTAGGCTTTAACTTGCGAGAAATCACCTCATCCAAGGTGTTGCCCTCAATGTACGGCATAAGATATCCCACAACATCATTCTGATACTCAAGCAAGGCAGTCGGGAGCGTCAGTTCAGGTATGTCTTCTTGCGAGATTTGACCGCATATCAATTCTAAATTGGCGAGATTTTTTCGCCAATGCTCCTCATTGCTTGTGAAAATCTTAGCCACCTGTCCATATTGCGATAAGCACAGAAGTCTCGAATATGCATTAAGGTTTCCGACCTGAGAGATTTCACCGTCAACCGCTTTAACAGCTTCTAAAAGAGGGGTAACATAAAACATTTCTTTTCGCATTAGTTTGCTTTAGTTAAAAGTTGCTACAAAATAGGTATTAGTATAATTTACAATTTTGCAGTTTCTAAATTGCTCGGAACACCTTTCTCTAAGATCGCGCAGAAATTTCCCTCTAAGCTTTTGCCCCTCTGGTGGAAATGACACAACAGGATATTTCAAAACCATATCATTGCCAGAGCAGGAAAGGAACTCAGTAAAATGATTAAACGGGTAGGAAACCGGATTGTAGGAGCCAAACAGGCTGGACATAAGAGCCAAATTAGTTGTCTGCTCCATTGACTGAACCGCTGTTCTCATCTCATTCATTGTAATTTTTCCTTCAACCGATTTAGCAATGGCATTGCTCTTATAATTACGAAAGTCATCCATCATTACCCTATAAGATGGACCGGAATCTACTATATGAATTTCTACATCGATTGACGTGGAGTAATTCTCATCATTGATACTAAATGTACAAATTAAATGTTCCGTCATGCTCGCCAAGTCTGTAATGAAAGATAGAGCTTGCTTTATTTCTGGAGTGGCATCAACTGAATTTTGTCCTGATATGCTGCCAAACAGTTTTGATAGTAATGCACACATAATTGCCTCCTATTAATCATAACAGATACATTTTTCACCAGCAAAGATAATTGCGCCGCGCGGGAACCATTCCGTTTGGTTTAATAACCCAACTGCCGCAAGTACAAGGAATAGACATCAATACCGCTGCTTGTTTGCGGCATATAAACAACGACTTTTTGTACTATTCTATAGTCAGATTCCCACCGGTCCGGTTTATCTAATTTTATCAAATGGTCGGCAATATACTCAATATTAATTAAATCTTTTGCTACTTCATAGTGTGAACCAAATAAGTCCTTTGCAAAAAGTACCAGCCCTTGCTCACGTTCTGGCAATGTTGTGCCATTATAATATTTTCTTAGATTTCCGATGAACAGGTCATATCCATCATACGTCAATCTAATGGTAAACTCGTTCTCCAAAGAGACAAAAGGTTTAAGTGTCACATTGTGACCCGCGTCGGCCAGTGTCATCCAGTAAATTTCCGCTTTTAGTTTTTGTAAACTATCTTGGAATTCGTGACTGGACACAATTTTTTGTTCTTCTATTGCTAGTCGCTTCCTCTCCTCTTGCTGACGGAACCCATAGCCCTTTTTCTCTTTTGCCTTCTTAATTCGGCCTCTATTTGCCAACACTATAATTAGTAAAACAACCACTATTGCAATCGTCCTAAAAACAGGCTTTGTAAAAAAGGCCACAATAGCCACCAGTGCCAAAAAGGACAACACTCCAACGATGAAGTCTTCCACAGTTGATCCCTCCCTTTGTTATTGCAATGTGAATTAATGTTGTTAGGTCGGTTGTAAAATCAAGTTGAACACATAGAGGGAAAAATCCATAGAGGAAGTATCTGTGGTAGAATGAAGTTCCCCAACACCATTCGCCACGAAAGGATACAACCACTATGGACAAGAAAGATCATATCACAAATTGAGCCGAACGCAAGAAAGGGAAACATCTGACTGCAGAGTGTCGAGGTACAATCCAGGCACTAAAAAAGGAAGGATATAGTATTTGCGCTATTGCCCGGAATATTGGTTGCGCCCCCTGAACTGTGACGTATGAACTGCGGCATGGAACGCCGGGGCGAAAGAGCAATAAGGGCAGAACCCCTGACTATTCTGCCAAACGAGGCCAAACGGTCTATGAGGCCAACCGAAGGAGATGCCACCGCAAGCGCAAAGCGGTTGGATGCAGGCCTTTCATCGATTGGGACACCAGACAGCTCGGGGAGCATAAGTTGCCCTTGGACGCCTGCTGTGGCTATGCCAGACGGATGAAGCATTTCCTGAGAACGAGATGGTCAGTACCGGAACCCTTTACCATATGGTCTGGGATGGCCTGCTTCCTATAGCCATTACAGAACTGCCGGAAGCCTTAAAACGCAACACCAAACACCCCAAGCCCAGAGAGAGCAAAAAGTGTTACGGCACAAGCATTTCCGAGCGTCCTGAGGTTGGGCCCCGGCGTGTTGAGGAAGGGCACTGGGTGAATGACACCATAGTTGGTAAACGGGACGGGCAGGAAGCAGTCATTCTTACTCTGCTGGAAAAGAAAACACAGCTTTACATCGTATTGCGTATTGCAGGAAAAACCAGCCAGGCAGTTATGGGGACAATGCATTTGCTCCATGAGGAATATGGAGACAATGCATTTGCTCCATGAGGAATATGGAGACAAATTTGGAACTGTGTTCAAGACTATTACCGTTGACAATGGTTCCGAGTTTGCCGACTTCTCTCAGGTGGAGGCATGGGGGAGCAAAATCTACTATGCCCATCCCTACAGCTCTTGGGAGCGCCCACAGAATGAGCGTCACAACGGAATCTTCGCGCTTATATACCTAAGGGCAGATCCGTTGAGAACTATTCCGCGGGATACATCCTGTCTGCTGCTGATGAGTTGAACGGAAGACCGCGGTGAAAGCTGGGCTACCACTCGCCGGAGGAACTATTCGATGCCTTTCTGGACTCCGTTTACGCAGCCTGACGGCTGCGCCAACCTAGCTCATGGCAGCAACCTGCGGTTCCAGCCCTGACCAAGGTTTTGTTCTTCATTCTACCGGGTGTTCAATTTGTTCTTGAAATTCGCGAATAATTCTGGCTCCACAAAACGAACAATATTTTGCGTTATCAGCTATAGTGTTACCGCACTTCGTACAATACTTCACTCTAATGCCCCTCTCTGTTGCCGAATGATGTTTACAGATAACTTATAAGTACAGAATAACCACACAGTATAGAATTTGAAATTGCAAGTATGCAGACGTCGTCTCAATCTATAGAAATGTGCGCCATATCATTTTTTCTCAGTTACAATAACTAAGTATACTGAGTTATAAAGAGTGTTGCGCCAAACTCAATGTAGGTTTAAGAATGGTATGATTGGGCAAATTCTATCGTGCCGAAATGATGATGCCTAAATATCCTGTGCTTTTGTTGAAGCTAACGTCACATTCAGGGTATATCCCTTTCACTCGCTTTGCTACTGCTGATATAATATTTTTCTGTGTACTTATATCGTAAGACGGCATCAAAAGCGTAGTACATAATTCTAAATCGTGATTGTCCTCTTCGCTTATATGTAAAAAATCGGTATCCCATAGATCCTTAAACCTTCGATTTCGAAGATGGTATTCGCCAAAAAGTTTTTCAGCAAGTTCTTTGTTTGTTACTGATTCTCTATATTGTTCACATTGCGCAAACAAATCATATGTGTTAATATCACCCAACCGCAACTCAGTCTCTTTTTGCTGCACGAATCGCGCATAATCATTTATGTACGCTCTGCACAAATATGCTCTGTCTGACAAGATAACCTTCACCTTAGGAACCTTGTTATCCTCAGCGGCAGTCATAAATAGACATCCACCTCTGATGTGGCTCAAATCTGCGATAAACTCAACAGCATCTTCTATACATTTACCATTCTCACCTTGTACATGATTTAGATTGTCGTTGTTACCAAAGATTTTGGAAAGAAAACCCGCCATGGTTAAAATCACCTCTAACGTCAGATTCTTATTACAAATTATAGTCTATATTTCATTTTTCGAGGCTTTATTACTTATGTCACATAGAATTATGAATTAATAGAACAAAAGCAGAAAGGCGGCTGCTCCAGCTCCCTCGTAATCATATTCACCAACAGCATTTTTTCCCCACCCTGTTCCACGATAAACCGTTCCGTTTTTATACTCTCCTACACGTGTTTTTCCCCAACCAGTACCTGAATAAATCGTATCCCCGTCGTATTCACCGATACTAGTTTTTCCCCAGCCAGTTCCACTGTAAATGGTGCCATTTTTGTACTCTCCAACACATGTACGTCCCCATCCAGTGCCGGCGTAAATTGATCCGTTATCGCATTCACCAACCTTGGTTTTTCCCCAGCCAGTCCCACTATAAATAGTACTCATATTTTTCCTCTCCTTTATTGATATTGCCTAAATTCTGTTCGGCCACTTACTAAATAATAAACTAAATTCGAGAACTTCTTATTAGAAACTAAATATATAATTATTTATCTTATGCAGCTTGCCATTTGTCTCATCTATTTTACCAATTTAGCTATTTGGTTCTAAATGAACAACAATCTATGTCACTCAATATATTTTAATATTGCTCCGTCGTGTGTTGCCGGCCATATTGTCAGTAATATTAGAACTTTAATAATCTACAAAATAATAAATTCCAACTAGGCACTTTTCGGAATCATTATTAATTTATTCCATATTACAGTATACTCCATAAATGGATAAATTACAAGCAATAGTTACTTATGATTTAAAGCTTTATTACGCTGCTGAAAAAGCCCTAAACATTTAAAGCAAGAAGTGCTGCGACTATACTATATTCAATGGTAAAGCGATAAAAGGCATTAAGCGAACTCTTTCTGTTCCAATCGATTAATCTTTGGTTTTATTAAAGAGTGTAGGAAGGTGAGGGAATGCCTCTCTGTCAGAACTTGCAATAATATGTAGCTCATTAATGATGCTATCTAGTTTTTTGGCGGGAGAGCCAGAAGCACCAAATAAAGTAAAGGACACATCCATATTGTTGTTCATTACAAAAGAATATGTATAAGTTTAATACTAAGCTTCTCAATTTTACTATTACAGATCCTAACTGGCAGTATGCGATTTCTTCAAACGGCGTACAGTCAGATGGAAGCCTCGACGCTCATCTCAGCGTTCCGCTCAACTCCAGCAAAAGTGACACCAGTGTTATCTATATAATTCCCGATAGCACGTCTTAAACTCTGGATGAAACAGTGAGATGGATACATTTCGTTTAGGTTTCTTTACAAAGGCATAATCATAAATCACAACAAAAACCGAGCCAGCCTACACTAAAACGTCGCTTTTTTCAAGGAAAAGGCGGCGTTTTTTCATGGCCCGGTTTTGGAAAGGAGTGGTGCTGACTTCATATCTAAAAAGAAAGGGGGAATTTTTTAGCTGGCCGGGCCGGGAGGTCTGGCCTTTTTTCATCTCACGAAAAGGAGGTTAGCCAATGGCAGATGAAAAAGTAAACGCGAGCCCGGAGGAAAGCAAAACCCCGGAAGCTCCGGCCCCGTCCGGGCCGGGCGATCCGCCCGCGCCGGAGCACACCGATGGGCCCGCTGTCCCTGGTGGGGATCAGGCGGCCCCCTCTCATGCGGAGCCCGCCGCTGGGGAACATACCCAGCAGACCGTTCTCCCCGGTATGGGTGAGGACGCTCCCGCGCCGTCCGGCAAGGTGATCAACCTCTCGGACATCCAGGCCGCTGATAAGGGCGGCAAGGAGGCTTCTGCTCCTGCCCCGGACAAGAAAGCGCCGGAGGCGGATAAGCCGCCGAAGCGCCGGGGCCGCCCGCCGAAAGAACAGGCCGGGCCGACTGTGGAGAAAAAGTCGAAAGCGGCGGAGCCCCGCACAGGCCGCCCGTCTAAGGTTGACAAGGCGGCCCGTGAGGATGCTCCGCCCTCTGTTCGGGACAAAGTGTCCAGAGGTAAGAAAGCCGACAAGGGCAAGGAAACGGGTTCCGGCGGTGCGCCTGCGTCTAAATCCGCTCAGACGGTAAAGCCGGGCAAGGCCGCTCCCGTCAAGGAGGCGGCAGTCCCGCCGCCGGAGATCAAGCTGCCGCCCACGCCGGAGGTGCCGCCCCGCCCGGTGGAAGAGGGAAAAATCGT
>PPYE01233997.1_pt1 | contig 10056 bp, 7 predicted proteins | sample 1559881 | NCBI WGS metagenome assembly PPYE01 (sample SAMN08240022, study PRJNA423297) | Human gut metagenome, whole genome shotgun sequencing project.
GCCGGAACCACGATAGGATATATTTCAACCCTTCCAGCTTCTCAGGCAAAAAGATGGACCAATGAGCAGCCAAGGATTGATATCTATATTGATCAGATAATGACTGTCTCAGGGGTGGCAAATTCTTCCGGATTCGCCCTTGCCGCATTACTTAATGCTAATATTGAGTTGGGTAATGACCCAATAATTGGTATAGAAGCCTATCCCGGTACCGCGGAGATCCATGCAAAAATGGGATATAAAGTTATCCCGGGTGATGAAAATGCACCACTCAAACGTATGACTCTGCAACCGTCATCTCTTCCAGAACTGTTTGAATTAAAAAATGGTGAATGGAATTATATTGGTAAATAGCCACTGAGAAGAATGAGTACTAACATTCAGGTTATACAGATAGCTAAACAATACCCTGCAATTTACAAAGTAATACTCATTGCGACTTCTTAATTTAAGAAAGCGCAAGGAACGTTTACCCTTGCGCTTATTATAATAAGTCAGGCGTCGACTTTATCCAGCGGCCATGAATCAAACAGATAGCCATCAAAATAAATATCGTCAACGTTCGAGAATTCCAGCAGACGTTGCTTAACGTTTTCCAGATGCTGCCACATTGCCAGCTTCGCCGCTCGGGCATCTTTTTTGATTAACGCGGCGAGGATCTGTTTGTGATCGCCCAACCACTCTTTGCGATACAGGCTGTCATCCAGATGGCTGTGCAACTGGATCCACATTGGATTGTTTTCCCGCCACTGCCAGGACTGACGGAACAGCTCCACCAGCATGCTGTTATGCGTTGCTTCGGCAATAGCGAGATGGAACTGCATGTCACCGCTTTCGCTGCTGCCCGGCGCACTGGAAGCCAGTTCACGCTCTTCCAGTTGCAATGCCTGACGCATTTTGACGATATCTTCGCGGGTAGCCTGCAAAGCGGCAAACTCGGCGATGTTGCTCTCCAATAACTGCCGCGCCTGTAACAGCTCAAAAGGACCGGCATCGTTGCAGACGTTGGCATCCGGACTGTCTGTGTTCTGGCTGCCTGAGTTATCAAGAACATAGATACCGGCACCCCGGCGTACTTCCACCAGCCCTTTGATCTCCAGCATGATCAGCGCTTCACGTACCACCGTCCGCGTGACATCAAGCATTTCTGCAATTTCACGCTCCGGCGGCAGCCGTTCGCCAGGATTGTACGGCGTCTTTATGATCAGATCGCGGATCATCGCCCCGACTTCCTGGTAAGGTCTTTGCGCAGAGGTGGCAGATTTCATGGTGTTGTGTCCGTTAGGTGCGGTTAATCAAATTTTTGCCGGATGCGGCGTGAACGCCTTATCCGGCCTACAACGGGCAATTTTACGGCCCCCGTTAATCTCAAACTATACCATTAGCACTGGAAGTTGGCACGTATAGGTGGGCAAAAAAACGAAAACTGGTCAACCAAATATCAGTTTGATTGACCAGTAAGTCTGTAGGGTAATCAGTTAGTTACAGCGCAGCCACACACTCGCGCGCACCGCGTTCGCACAGCTGCTGATATGCCGCCGTCACTGCGCCAACAAAGTCGGCATTCTGCGGCAGATCATCGGCAAAAATACCGCTCAGGCCCAGCAGCGCTTTCACGCGGTCTGCGCCCTGATACTGCGCGTTGACCTTCTGGAACTCCGCCAGCATCGGGTCGACCACGTCAATGGCATTACCCTGCTCATCCACGCCCTGGGTGTAACGCATCCAGCCAGCCACGCCCAGCGCCAGGTGACGCCAGCTGCCGCCGTTTTGCAGGTGCAGACGCACCGGGTCCAGCAGACGCTGCGGTAACTTCTGGCTGCCGTCCATCGCAATCTGCCAGGTACGGTGACGCAGAGACGGGTTGCTGAAACGCTCGATCAGCAGCGTCGCATAGGCGTTCAGGTCCGTACCTTCCGGCATCAACAGCGTTGGCGCTTGTTCCTGCATCATCAAGGAGAAGGCCGCTTTGCGATAATCCGGGTTAGTCATGGTGTCGGCAATGGTTTCATAGCCGCCGAGGTAACCGAGGTATGCCAGGAAAGAGTGGCTGCCGTTCAGCATACGCAGCTTCATCATTTCGAACGGCACAACGTCTGCAACGAACTGTGCGCCCACTTTATCCCAGTCCGGGCGACCGTTAACGAAGTTATCTTCAATCACCCACTGACGGAACGGTTCGCAGGCAATGGCGCACGGGTCGTAAACACCCAGCTGGTCAGCAATTTCCTGCAAGGTTTCTGGCGTCGCCGCCGGAACGATGCGGTCAACCATGGTGCACGGGAAGGTGACGTTTTCTTCAATCCATGCCGCCAGCTGCGGGTCACGCGCCTGAGCCAGTCCCAGTACCGCGACCTTCGCCACATGGCCGTTTTCACGCACGTTATCGCAGGACATCACCGTAAACGCTTTCAACCCTTTTTCACGACGCAGCCGCAGGGCTTCGACGATGTAACCAATCGCGGACTTCGGCGCAGTCGGGTTTTCCAGATCGTGCTTGATCAGTGGGTTATTGAGATCCAGCTGACCGCTTGCCGCATCAGCGCAGTAGCCTTTTTCCGTGACTGTCAGAGAGACAATCGCCGTCTGCGGACGCGCCATCGCATTGAGAATACCTTCGCAGCCGTCGATTTCCGGATGCAGCGCTTCTTTCATCGAACCGATAATTTTCAGCTCGGTGCTTTCCGCGCCTTTTTCCGCCACGGTGTACAGCAGTTGCTGTTTTTTCAGGTTTTCGATCAGCACGCGGTCGTTGCCTGGCATCAGGTTAACTTCGCAGATACCCCAGTCGCTGTCGGTGCTTTCCAGCAGGTGATGGGTATACAGCGCCTGGTGCGCGCGGTGAAACGCCCCGCAACCGAGATGCACAATGCGTGATTCCAGACGAGAATGCTCCCATGACGGGCGGGCAACCGGCAGATTGCTGTCAACAATAGTAGTCATCGTAAACTCCAGAATCCGTCTTCAGAGAGTGACGGCAAGGAAGAAGGAACCGGCACGGCGCGCAGCCATGCCGGTGGGTATTAACGGCTAAAGAAAGCGCGCTGGATCGCCAGTTCGACACCGCGAACTTCGGCCAGGCCTTTCAGACGACCAATTGCGGAGTAACCTGGGTTGGTTTTCTTCTTCAGGTCGTCCAGCATCTGATGACCGTGGTCCGGACGCATCGGGATCAGGTCTTCTTTGCCTTCCGCTTTACGACGGTGTTCTTCTTCAACAATCGCTTTCACCACTTCGTACATATCAACGTCACCGTTCAGGTGCGCCGCTTCGTGGAAGGTTTTCGGGTTATCTTCACGCATGGTGGAGCGCAGATGGGTGAAGTAAATACGCGGACCGAACTGCTTGATCATATCAACCAGATCGTTGTCAGCACGCACGCCGTAGGAACCGGTGCACATGGTGAAACCGTTCGCCATGCTGTTTACGGTATCAACCATCCACTGCATATCTTCAATGGTGGAAACAATGCGCGGCAGGCCAAGGATCGGGCGCGGCGGATCGTCCGGGTGAACCGCCATACGCACGCCAACTTCTTCAGCAACTGGAATAATCGCTTTCAGGAAGACGGCAAAGTTTTCGCGCAGCTTCGCTTTATCGATATCTTTGTACAGCTCCAGGTGCTTACGGAACTGGTCGAGGGTATACCCTTCTTCCGCGCCCGGCAGACCGGCAATGATGTTACGCGTCAGACGCGCTTTGTCTTCGTCGCTCATAGTGGCGAAGCGAACAGCAGCCTGAGCAATTTCTTCTTCGGTGTAATCCGCTTCCGCGCCTGGACGTTTCAGGATATGCATTTCGAATGCAGCGAATTCGATCTGGTCGAAGCGCAGAGCTTTGGAGCCGTCTGGCAGCACGTATTCGAGGTCAGTACGGGTCCAGTCGAGCACCGGCATGAAGTTGTAGCACACGGTGCGAATGCCGCACTGCGCCAGGTTGCGCAGAGTCTGCTGATAGTTAGCGATCCACTGCTCATAGTTGCCAGTGTGGGTTTTGATATCTTCGTGAATTGGTACGCTTTCTACGACAGACCACACCAGGCCTGCGTCTTCAACGATCGCCTTGCGTTTGAGGATCTCTTCTACGGACCATACTTCGCCGTTCGGGATATGGTGCAGCGCGGTAACCACGCCAGTTGCGCCCGCCTGACGGACATCAGCTAAAGAAACCGGATCGTTTGGGCCGTACCAGCGCCAGGTCTGTTCCATGATTTTTCCTCTTTCACATAGTGGGTTCCACAGCAAAGAGACGCGGAACCCTGGAGTTGTTTAGGTATCCGGATGAACAACCAGACCGCAGCCGTGGCGTTGCATCGGATGAGATGGCGTATAAGTTCTACCTTTTGGTAAGACATGTCAACCCGAATTCTGAAATTGGTTAACCACATCACAAGAATTTCACTCTCATGGTTGTTGCTGCAAATTGCAGCAAAGGGTAATCGATGGTTATTGATCAGAGGATGTGACATTCATCGCAACAATGGTTTACCAATTTACATAACATGTCGCCCAAAATAACAACGGTTCAACCAGGTAAGGTAAAACGTTATGCATGTGCTTAACATTCTCTGGGTGGTATTCGGCATTGGCCTGATGCTGGTACTGAATTTGAAGTTCAAAATCAATTCAATGGTGGCTTTGTTGGTGGCGGCGCTGTCCGTCGGGATGCTGGCGGGCATGGATTTGATGTCGCTGCTGCACACTATGAAAGCGGGCTTCGGCAACACGCTGGGGGAACTGGCTATCATCGTGGTGTTCGGTGCGGTCATCGGTAAATTGATGGTCGACTCCGGCGCGGCTCACCAGATAGCGCATACGCTGCTGGCGCGTCTCGGTCTGCGCTATGTACAGCTGTCGGTGATTATCATCGGCCTGATTTTTGGTCTGGCGATGTTCTATGAAGTGGCCTTTATCATGTTAGCGCCGCTGGTTATTGTTATTGCCGCCGAAGCTAAAATTCCGTTCCTGAAACTGGCGATCCCGGCAGTAGCAGCTGCCACTACCGCACATTCACTGTTCCCACCGCAGCCGGGTCCGGTGGCGCTGGTGAATGCTTATGGCGCGGATATGGGGATGGTTTATATCTATGGCGTACTGGTGACGATCCCAAGTGTAATCTGCGCAGGTCTGATCCTGCCGAAGTTCCTCGGCAATCTTGAGCGCCCAACGCCATCATTCCTGAAAGCAGATCAACCGGTAGATATGAATAATCTGCCCTCTTTCGGCGTTTCGATTCTGGTGCCGTTGATCCCGGCGATCATTATGATCTCCACCACCATCGCCAATATCTGGCTGGTAAAAGATACCCCTGCCTGGGAAGTGGTTAACTTTATTGGTTCCTCGCCGATTGCGATGTTTATTGCGATGGTGGTTGCATTCGTACTCTTTGGCACCGCGCGTGGTCATGACATGCAGTGGGTGATGAACGCTTTTGAAAGCGCGGTGAAGAGTATTGCAATGGTGATTCTGATCATCGGTGCGGGTGGCGTGCTGAAGCAGACCATCATCGACACCGGCATTGGCGACACCATCGGCATGTTGATGTCCCACGGCAATATCTCGCCCTACATCATGGCATGGCTGATCACTGTGCTAATTCGTCTGGCGACGGGTCAGGGTGTCGTTTCGGCGATGACCGCCGCCGGGATTATCAGTGCTGCAATCCTTGATCCAGCAACCGGTCAGCTGGTTGGAGTGAATCCGGCGCTGCTGGTGCTGGCGACGGCTGCGGGTTCCAACACCCTCACCCACATTAACGATGCATCTTTCTGGTTGTTCAAAGGATACTTTGACCTGTCAGTAAAAGACACGTTGAAAACCTGGGGTCTGCTGGAGCTGGTCAACTCCGTGGTTGGGCTTATTATTGTGCTGATTATTAGCATGGTAGCGTAAAAGGACACCAGAGCCTGCCAATGGCAGGCTCAGACTGATGACAAAGTCTAAAAATGTGCCCGGACAGTCCCCTCGCCCCTCCGGGGAGAGGGTTAGGGTGAGGGGAACAGACCAGCAAAGTGCGCTTTGTTTATGCCAGATGCGACGCTGACGCGTCTTATCTGGCCTACAAAGGGCTAACGTGCAGGTTTTTAGCTTCAGGTAATATTGCGTACCAGCATTAGCAATGTCCTGTGATTTCTTTATTGATAAACAAAAGTCACGCCAATAATCGATTGCACATTCCCTGCAGTCACCTGCCCTCCGGTACGTGCATAATTTGCCGTTAATCCCAGACTTACCGCCGAAGTCCCTACTGCTCCTAACGATACCGTGTTATTCGCTGGAATAATCGTACCGTTGCGCGTCAACTGTACGCCGACGCCCTGCGCTGGTGAAAACGACGCGGTATTGGTGAAAATCGAGTTGCCCGCATCTGCGGTTGTGCCGGAGAGGTAATACCCCAGGTTTTGGCTTTTCGCACAATAAACGGTAAGAGGAATCGGCACTGAACCAGGGTAGTCCGGCAGAGTAACGGTGACATCACGAGCAGAAACATCACAGCCGCCAGTAGGCACCACCACATCATTATTGGCGTAAATATTCCACACAAACTGGAAATCATCGCTGTTATAGTTGTTGGTCTGTCGCAAAATAAGCACGGCAATTAATGAGCCAGCTTTAATCGCCACCCCGCCCGCACTGCTCACAGGCGTCAAATAAAGCGCCACCGGCCACGGCTTATCCGTTCTCGAATTATAAACAACCCGCGGCGTTTCGCTGGTGGTCGGAAATGGATAGCTACTGCCACTATATTTTACGGTCCCGGAAAAATTAGATAACACGCCGCCATAAGCCGAGCCTCGTTGCAGTGTGACATAGTCTGTAATGGTTTCCGGATAATCGTTATGGCAAAAGATTTGCGTCGAAAGATCTACGACCAGGTTTTGCCCCACATTCACGGCAGGCGTAAGGTTTACATAAACATTAGCGCTGCCACCGCCAATAGGGATAGCTGTACCATTGGCGGTTTTACAGGCGAATGACCAGGCATTTACCGACCAGCCCATCAGCAGTACAGCAAACAGGGTAATAACTCGTTTCATTACAATCATCTCTTCGGGTTCAGCTGTAGGTATAGGTGATGCTAATCACTGCCTGAATGGTTCCCTGAGTGGCTCCGCCATTTACTGTCAATGCTCTGACCTGTAACGGGAAGTGCGCTGATTGTGAGGAATCATCCACCTGAACTGTTTTGGTTGCGCCAGTATTCAATGTGTTGCCACTGTCATCCTGTAGCTCTAACTGGATGTTTTGCGCGGTCCCCTGGTTTTTATAATATCCAGTACTGTCGGCTGCCCCGCTGAAACTAGCAGTGACCCTCGACGTTCCCACCGGACAATTAGTCAACTCAAGCGCAACATCATGCCAGGCCGATGCCGCCCCGGCAGACATCAGACTGAAAGAATAAAGATCGCCGAGATCAACCGTGGCATTGGTGGTGGAAACCGTACACGGTTTGGCGACGACCTTACCGTTCACCGTGATGGTGACATCGGCTGCCTGTATCGTCGCACTTGCGAGCGCCAATATTGCCGCCAATACATACCCACGTTTGCACCATTTCATGAGCATCTCCAGTTACTGATATTCAAGAGTGAAGGTAGCCGTGGCATTGATATGCCCCGCAGTGACAGGCACCTGTGTCGCCATTAGCCGGGCGTAAAAATTCAGCGTATTTGGTTTACCCGGCGTCAGGGTCGTCCACGAAATCGCGGACGATGGAGCATTAAGGGGGATTTGATTTTGCTGCTCATTCAGAAGTTGTATTCCCAGTCCCGAAGCCGCTGACACCGTATTTTCAAGTGCAAGCAGGTTGGCATTGTGGCTATCTGCAACGCCAGTAAACCCAACCTTTACGGCAGAAACGGCGTTACCACAGGGTGACAGCAAAATACGAAATGGAACGACAGGAGTCGTCGCGCCAATGTTGTTAAATTGCTTCGCCGCGTTTTCCATCAGATCAACAGTAAAATTGGTTGATTCAGCGGCCACACTACAGCCGTTATCTCTGACATAGCCGCGGATAGTAATCGTGCTATCCGCAGCCAAAGCGTGACTCACCGCCAGCCACAAAAAAGCGCACAGAAGATAAAAAGGTTTGTTTCTCATCACGCCCCCTTAACGACATTCAGCTGATAGCTGGGTTAATAACTGCTGCTGACTCTCTGGTGGCAGTTGATAATTGGCGACACAGTGAGCATTTTCCTCTTCTCCCCATTTCACCTGAACTTTTCCCGCTAAAGGCATTCCGCTGAGGTAAACCTGGCCATTATCCGCAACAATGCCGCTACTCTGGCTACTCTCTGATGTCACCATCGCCCCGAACGGCAGCGGCTTATTATTGTGGGTTAGCGTCATGAGCAGTTTTATCCCAACGCGCGCTTTAAACTCTGCTCGCACGATCGCCCCACGAGTGGGAACAACGTTAGCGACCGCGTTATCTAAATCGACGTTATCAGCCAGGGTATTGGTATCCAGCGCTACTCTGTTTTCCCGATATTCAGTGGCATAAGGCAGCACGGCATAACCGCGCCAGTCGGTACGCACCCCCGTCTGGTTTTCGACTTTTGCATCTTTTGCGCCAGGCGCTTTAACAAGCACCACCGTATCGTTTAACGGCTGCCCCAGCGTTACGCCATTGGCATGAGCCAGTACCCCACCGCTGACTCCGTAATAGAGCTGCTTAATATCATCGCTATGGCTGTAACCGATGTTGGCATTGCCGTAGCCACCGCGATAATTCAGCGTGGCGTAGCCTGTGCTTCCGCTATTACCATCGCCTCCCCCGGCATAGCCGGTTTGCACGCTATAGCTGAGGTTGTTGTCTTCCAGCAACGTACCGTATACACCAGCCAGATTGGTCATCCGACCGTTGAGATCGTGTGACATGCTGTAGCTGGCACTGGCATGTCGCCACTGAGATTTACTGTCAGAACGCAGCCAGTGGCTGAAAGGAATATTGACGTTAAGCGCTAACATCTGATCCCGTCCTTTTTGCCAGGCGTTTTTCGTCAGGCTATAGCTGAGCGTCCAGTTGATATCTTCGAACGCAGTATTTAATCCAGCCTGGAATTGCTCATCGACATTACTCGTTCCCCAATAAGTTTGATGGCTACCACTCAAATACAGTGTTGATGTGCGCCCGAGTTGCTGAGTAACGGTGAGCTGTAATTTCCCGCGTTTGTTATAAGCGAGGTTGTAATAGTCGGTGAATTTTGGCTTAACCTGAATAACTCCATCCTGTGTTTCGATGTTGTAGCCATTCATTCGACTGTATGTTGTATCAGCGAAATTAAAATATCCGCTGGTCGAATAACGGTAACCCACTAACTGAATATTCGTGCCTGACTCATTGAGCGATTTGTTATAGAGAAAACGCACCGATTGTCCGTCATGCTGACTGTCATCGGGAAGTGTGGAATTAGCCTGCGTCATATCCACAGACAGAGCGCCCAGTGCCCCCATGTTTTTCCCGATACCGAAATTAAAAGCACGATAACGATCCGCCAGTTGCGTTCCACCATATATTGTCCAGCCAGCCGGAAGGCCGTGGAGTAATGTACTCTGGAAAAAGCGGGTTTTTTCCTGCTGCGCATTTCCACTACGGTATTCTCCTGCCGTAATGGAATAACGAGTATGCCCTTCACGTTGCAAAAGCGGGACTGACGAATAGGGTACGGTAAAAATCTGCGTGCTGCCGTCAGCCTCTTTGATCGTTACCTGCAAGTCACCACTATTACCTGCGGCATAGATATCGTTGATGGTAAAAGGCCCCGGTGGCACCGTACTATTATAAATGTCATACCCATTTTGTTTAATAGTGACCTGTGCAGTACCACGAGCAATACCGTGGATCACCGGGGCAAATCCTCTTTGGCTATCGGGTAACATATTGTCATCTGAGGCCAATTGTGCGCCGCGAAAGTTAATACCATCGAAAATATCGCCCTGGGTATAACCATCACCCAACGTCAGCCGGGAACGTAGGTGATGCTGCCAACTTACTGATTTAGTGTATGATGGTGTTTTTGAGGTGCTCCAGTGGCTTCTGTTTCTATCAGCT
>PPYE01433784.1_pt1 | contig 10056 bp, 7 predicted proteins | sample 1559881 | NCBI WGS metagenome assembly PPYE01 (sample SAMN08240022, study PRJNA423297) | Human gut metagenome, whole genome shotgun sequencing project.
ATATTGCAAAGTGTGTTACTATTAAAATGAACAAACTAGATTTGATTGGATTGCTTTTTTTCTGGGATAATTTGGCATGATAATCAATCATCTAGGAGAAGGGGCATAAAGCCCCTTTTTAAATGCTAAATTAAAAAGGAGTCATCAAATCGATAGCTCCTTTTATAAGGGAAGTTCCCACAGATCCATCTGTGAGTTAGATTCACCTTCTGTAAAAATTGGTTTTGATGCACTTTCTTCGTGCTTTGGGAATTGTGAAAACGAGTTTTTTCCGTTGGAAATCAAATTAGCAGGTACATAGGATGGTAGGAAGGAAAGTGTAGAAAAGGTTGGAAAGATTTTTTCCATGTCGTGCCTCCTTATGGTCCGAGAGTAAAAGCTACGATTGTCATCTAAGTAGTAAGAGCAATATGATTTATGGTCACGAACGACTTGATAGTAGTAGGGATGTTATTGAATATGTAAAATCGCTTTCAGGTATTGGAGTCCATATTTTTATGACGGATCCTGGATGTGGATCTTTACCTGGTGAGACTGCTGGCAGTTCATTGATAATTGCCACGGTTATAAATCCAAAAAGTGACATAATGCTTCTCTGCCAACGAGTTGGTATTTTGTATCGAGCATGGATTCTCAATGGCAATCTTGTTCTTGATTGGACTCAAGTATAGTAGTTTCACAACCCAAAAGAAATTACACTCATCTCCCCACCGTATATTCCTGTCGCAATTTCAATAGTAAGTCCATAAAATGCCACAAACGCAACACAGGCACACCCAACGCAATACTAAAAATAACTCCTTCATATATAATTGGGGCAATGTCATCTTAACGGCGTAATCCTCACACACTTAATATTAAAATCCATCTCAGAAGTTATTTGATTGGATGATATTACAACATGAACTAGATTGTTATTAGGGTGAGTAAGGTTTACATCAAAATTTGTATACAAATTTGCGTGACTACTGCCAATTAATACTTCCACATACGCATAGGCAAAAATCACTGTAAACAGTTGTTTATTATTGCAGTTTCCACATACAATATATTCGCCCAAACTAGAACTATATTCACTGCCAATATCTATATCAAATTCTAACTTTCTATCCGAAACAACTTGATGTATTACACCTACATCGTTTGTATTACTATTTAGTCAAGCATAAAAATACATGATTTTCGTTTTGAGATACAAGTGGCTAAATAGCAAGAGCCAATCCGGAGTGACATCAACTCAAACTGGAAAAGGTACGGTAAATTTCCCTAAAAGTTTTAAGAGCGCTCCATCAGTTGTTATGACAGCAAAAGGTGCATCAGAAACTGTAATTGTATCCGCCAAAATATCAGAGATAAGACATAACGGATTTGATTATATCGTCCAAACCACAAACGGAAATAATTTATTATTGCCTGATTATCAAGTGTTCGTGTGTTGGATTGCACATGAAAGAAATTGATACAAAATTTTATCTTTGATCTCTAGCCATATTAATCGATAGGAATAAAAAGTGATTTTACATAATTTGCATTGTCCGAATCATATCTTGCATTCAAAACTGCATTACCCTCGGATACTCTCACTTTTACGGTGCAGTTATCTGGCTTTGATAAGTAACTTATTGAACACTCCGTAGCGCCGTAATTTGTACTCAAAATAAACATAACTGGCGGACTCCCGTTGATACCAGTGGTTCCCATTGCGGTAAATACCACAAGGACTTTAAGCCCTGCATAAATGGGATAGACTATATCAGAGTTGTTTTCCGAATTGGAAGCTACGATCTTACTACTCAGAGTACAACCATACCTATATTAACTCCCAACAATATACATAAATTATACAATATCTGTTGGTGTTTCTGGATTTTTATGCGCTTCGACAAACGCCTGCAGTTCCTCTTTATCAATCTTTCCATCTCTTAACATATACAGTACTTCATCAGCCATCTGTGCATTGGAAGTAATAGACTGGTTCTTCCACGCCGCATAGACGATAAACACCACGCCAAGAATCATATTGACAGCAAAAGTGATATCAGCTTCCCCTAAGTTGATGATTGGTTTTCCAGCAGCCATTAATCCATAATTAATAAATGCCACGATCATCATAATGATAGATACATATGTATGTGGTTTGATATTCTTTAAAACGTTCATAACTTTGTCGATTTTTTCTTTCATATTCAATTATCCTCCTTGATCAAAATTTCTTCTTCAGGTATTAACGGCAGTTCACGGATGACTTTATCGAACCTTTTCTGCAATCCATGATTTCCGCCGATAGAGGTATACACGTCCATGCTGCGCTGAAAATCCTCTAATTCATTTTCTGGGATGCCGCCCAACTTGGTGTATTCTTTACAGCGTCGAATGATCTGCTCACCAATCTGTTCGATCATTCCCTGCTGTAGTAGAGTAAGCATTGCATCTACTTTCTGCACAGCTTCCATGGTTTGTCGTTGACCAGCCATCAGATCTTTCTGTTTTTCGAAACTTTGCTCTCGATCACGTAGTCGGTATTCTAAATATTTATTGGTCTGCGCTTGCACATCAGCCACTTGTTGCTGTAGTGTAGTAATAATACCCGTATTCTCTACAATCTGCTGCACATATTCATCTTGTTTTCGCTTGCGTTCAATTGAAGCCACGAAACTAGCATAGATTGTTTTTCGGTTTTTTATGATTGCAGTGAATATACATAATAATCCAGCTAGAACCAGTAGAAGAATTAGGGTAATTGTCGAGTCGTCCACTTTTTCGAGTAAACTTTCAAGTATATTATTCATGGGTTATCTCCTTATAATTAGGCCGCTCATTATCAGAACGGCCTGTTTTATGCATTAAAATAAGACCTATATAAAGGTCTTTAAATTACTGTTCACTATTTTCAGCTTGATCTGTAACTTCTTTCCATAGTCCTTGGGTGCCTACAACACCAGGTTCCCAGACATTATTATCAACTAGAGATTCCCATGTTTTTCCATTGTGAGTTACCTTGTCTCCAGTCTTATACCCGTTTGTAGATTCGGGCTGCTCCCATTCTGGAATAACTTCTGGATCCGGAATAAGCACTTTTGTCCACAGTGACGGTGCGTCTTCTGGAGTCCAAGTCGCTTGTCCATCATGATCCAGTAAGCACTTATACAGTACTCCATTGTATGTATATCGCTCATCCTTCTTATATTTTCCATCTTCAGTCCACACAGGGAACAGATTAACCGCTTGCAATGCCTGTTCGTCAGATAGGGTGGCAAGAGAGAAGCGTGCAACCGTAACAGCACTGTCATATAATGCATTATCTGTATCAATTTGCTCTTGTAGGGAAACAATCTGTTCTTTAAGTTCTCTGATTTCAATTTCCGTCGTACTAACATCCCGTAGTTCGAAATGCGCCGGGAAATCTTCTACTTCGTCCGGACTAGCAGATACGGTATTAAGAGCTTTATTTGTGACTATCAGGGTAGTATAGCCAAGTTGCAGCGTAAAAGAGGATAGATTCTCCGTAGTCAATTTTTCTACAATTCTTGACACTTCAATCATATTTTTTACCATGACAGCAAATGTGTAATTAGTTGCCCCGGTTATAATTTCGTATTCTGTTCCATCTTTTAAGATTATTTTTTCCATGATAGCGATCATCCTTTCGCTTTAGATTTGATTTAGAAATGAAATAAAATAGATTTGGTTATAGATGTGATGTGAAGAAGTAATTTTATTTTTCTTGCTTTTGTACAACGACCTGATAGATTAGATCATAGTCAGCTGGCGTCCAAGTTTCGCAGAAAATGTTATCAAAATCTTCGTCAGACATATAATAAATGTCTACTTCTACGCATTCATTAGCTACTGGAGTTAATTCATTCACAAAACCCGTCCATTTATCAGAACTAGGAGAAATTGTATAATTATTATCTTCACCTTTATCGCCATATTTGGCAACCAGTGAATTACGATATTCCTCATACGCCTCCAATTCCCGATTGATTTTTCGGATGTTTTTAGAAAGAGCATAAGATGCCTTTCCCTGTACCTGGACGTTCTGTGACATTAATACTTTTACTCTAAGTAATATTTCATTTGCAATTTTCATATTTTCCTTTTCCTTTCTTTAATTACGATTGTTGTAATTTGTTTTTGAGCATTTCAATTTCTTGTTGCTGTTCTTGGATTGCTTTGTAGGCGATTGCTAAAGCGCTGTACATGTCAATTGACCCACCACTACCATCTAAAATATCTGAACTGACATTATATTGATCACCGACTAATTTTCCTCCTAATCTGGTTTTTTACACCAAACTACATAGAGATCGACGGCTGTATTGTTGGTTCCATTAATAATCACTGCATAGTTTTCGTTCGTTTGGTTATTAATACCAGTAACGTAATATGCCCCGCTGTTGGAAATCAAATTACATTCAATCAGGAAATATCCAGATTTTGATAGAGTGCAATAATTTCCGGTAGTTGTTGTATGTATGGTCTCTATCACCATCGGAAGTAATTGCTGACCATTATCGTAAAATCTTTGAGCATACACGTTACCTTGATCAGACACGACAAACTTGTAATTGTTTACATAATCAAGCGATGCTCCGCCATTCCAACCGCCCCAGACAACCCAGGGACCATGAGCGCAGATGCCGTTCTCCTGAGAAATTTCCGTGTCCCAATATTCAAAATGATCGTATCCCCAGGCATTGGTGCCTGTTTTTATTTGCCAGCCACCCATAGTCATTTTTACTTTTGGATCGTAACTCATGCCATTAGGAAGATAAGTTAAATAATCCTTTAGATAAAATTCCCCGGCATGTCCAATTTTAATATAAGCATCATTTCTATTTGCGTACGTTGCACCTGCCCAGAATGCAAATGTTGTGCCTGCCTTTCCAATCCCAGCTGACGATGCACCGTTATCGTTATATATATCTGTTCCTGTAATTTTCCATCCGCCGATTGTTCCGCCCTCAAACTTGCACCTAGTAGCTAATACTTGCCCGTTGCTTGATATAACAAGGGGATATGTGTCGTTTGTTTTATCTTTTACTACAAGCACATCGGCATTACCATTGCCATCTCCGCCATACTCTGTCGGAGCTGCAATCCTAACCATAAAATTGGTTTTGTCATCCATCAAATTGTTGCCGCTTATGGTCCATCCGCCGATTCTTGCGCTAATTGATTCAAGACTAGACACATTAATTTTATCAGCGGTAATAGCTCCTGCTGCAATTTTGCTAGAAACTATTGCATTCGCTGCAATTTTATCCGCTGTTATCGTGTTAGTTTTAATCCAACCACCATTGATTTGGGTAGTTGTACTGACAGCATTGTCCGTCCATTTCAGTACCATGTTTCGAAGATTCGTCATATTCGAACCATTTGAAGAGGTCCAGGAAGCAGCATTATCCCATTTGGATTTATTGGAATTGACCGTGCTCTGTACAGAATTTGCAGTACTTTGAGCAGAATTGGCAGTAGACTGAGCTGTATTAATCTTTCCTTGGGCAGAAGAATCAAGTCCACTGAAAGTAACTCGTCCATGAAGGTTAATGTCATTCGCCACCAATTCAGCCAATCGAGAAGTAATGGTAAAATTGGAAGAAGAAGTTCCACCGCTGACCACCCATGTGAATTTATCTGCAAGCTGCGTATATTTAGATGATATGGTAGTATATTGAACATCTGCCGTATTTTTATAATCATCAAATTCTTTCACAGTAGTATATGTCTGAGAAACAGTCATAGAGATTTCATTTGCTTTTTGATTAATCGCTGACTGCATTTCTACTGTTGTTGAGTAAGCTTTGAGTTTGCCATCTGTGTAATCTGTATCGTCTTCGGGTGCTGGTGTCCAGTCTGTAACTTTGTCATTGCTTTCTTCTAGTTTAAGATTACCATATCTAATCGGGGCAAAAGTACCTGCAGTGTTGACTCCATTATGGTCAATGCGAACAATACCTGATTTTACAGAAGCTCCCGTTGTAAATGTCTTTTTAAAATAATACCACTGATTAGTTGTTGTGCAAGTGAGTATGGAATAAGCATTATCATAGGTTACATATTGAGAAGATAGATCTGTAATACTATTACTAGCAAGAACAAAAACATCCACACCTTTTGCGCCAGAAGATACATATACATATCCTGACATTGTGTATGTAGTTGATGGCTTTAAAGCGAACCGTGAAGAATAGATATATTTTTCACCTGTTGTACTATTGCTAAGTTGTAAAGCCGTTTGTTGGAATGTTGGATAACCAGCATTTCCTGTCGCTGCCAATGTAGCGAGAGATGAAGCAGTATTTTTCTTGAATAATAACGCTTGACCACCCTTGCGTAATAATGTTTTATTCTGCTTGGTTACAAGCGTATAATCTTTAAAGTTATTGGTCCATCCCTGGACTCCTAATAATCCTGTAGAATTGCGGATGAGGTTTCTTGTTCCAAGTTTCATCTCGTTAAATGTCGCTTGGGTGAGATATGTCTCTGATACGGAAGTGGAAATCTCGTCTGCTTTTTGGTTGATAGCAGAATTCATTTGAGTCGTCGTCGAGTAACTCTTCAACAAATTTGCTGTATTAGCATTTGCTGCGGCTTCCGCATTATCAGCATACCCCTGGGCAGCTTTCATAGCATCGCTCTTGGCTGTGTTTGCATAATCCTGTGCAGTCTTAAGAGTATCGGTTTTTGCAGTATCCGTATAATTTTGAGCTGTTTCAAGAGTATCGGCATTAGCAGAATCGGTATAATTTTTTGCTGTATTGATGGCATTATTCTGTGCTGTCGTGACCGATGTTTTGGTAGCATAGGTGGTTGATACGGAAGTGGAAATCTCGTCTGCTTTTTGGTTGATAGCAGAATTCATTTGAGTCGTCGTCGAGTAATTAGTCAGAAGATCTCGTGTATTTGCATTTGCAGCATTGACCGCATTTTGCTCTGCCGTTGTCACAGAAGCCTTTGTCGCATAATTTTCAGACACGGATAAAGTGATTTCGTCCGCTTTTTGACTGATCATACTATTAACTTGCTGGGTCGTGCTGTAGTTCTGCAATTTTGCGTCCGTATAAGCTGCAGCATTATCTGCGTTATCTTCTGGGGCCGGTGTCCAATCTGTAGTTTTACCATTGCTTTCTTCTAATTTCAGATTGCCAAATAATATTTTTGCAGTGCTTCCAGAAGAAGATACGCCATTATGATCTACTCGAACAATGCCAGACTTTGTGCTTGCATCAGTCGTAAAAGTCTTTGTAAAATAATACCATTGTCCAGTTGTGGTGTAGGTTAGTATGGAGTATGCTTTATCGTATGTGACATATTGGGAATTTAAATCTGTGATAGAATAGTCACCCAGAACAAGAATATCAATGCCTTTAGCTCCTGCAGAAACGTATACATAGCCACTCATCGTATAAGTAGTAGATGCCTTTAGAGAAAAACGAGCAGAGTAAACATACTTTTCTCCAGTGGTCGTATTGCCAAGCGAAAAAGCAGAATGTTGCTGAGTTGGATACGAGTTGTTTGTGACAGCGGAAATCGTAGCGGCAGATCCACTTATATTCCGTTTGAAGATAAGTAGTTGTCCACTTTTTCTCAGCAGTGCATCGCCATCTTTTGTTAGTAGGGAATAATCCAGAAATCTATTTTCCCAATTTAGCGTTCCTAATAGGCCGGTTGAATTTCGAATTAAATTTCGCCCACCGAGTTTCATATTATTAAAATCTGCCTGTGTCATATACGTCTTAGCTACTGTGGCAGTAATTTCATCAGCTTTTTGACTGATTGCGCTATTCATTTGTGTTGTGGTGGAATAGCTTTTTAAGAGATTGTCAGTGTGGCTATTTGCTGCTTCTTCTGCATCATCGGCGTAACCTTGCGCTGCAGTAATTGCTTCATTTTTTGCTGTAGTCACAGACGTTTTGGTGGCATATGTTTCCGATACGGATGTAGTGATTTCGTTAGCCTTCTGAGAGATGGCACTGTTCATTTGCGCTGTCGTAGAATAGCTCTTTAACAGATTAGCCGTATTGGAATTAGCAGAATTAATTGCTTCTTCTTTGACATCGGTCACAGAAGCTTTGGTGGCATAGGTAGCTGAAACTGAAGTCGTAATTTCATCTGCTTTTTGATTGATGGCAGAATTAACCTGAGAAGTAGTAGAGTATGCAGTCAGCTTATTATTTGTATATTTATTGGATTCACTGACGGCAGAATCTCCTTCAATACCAATCAATTCATTAATATCTGCAGGAGCCGGAGTCCAATCAGTTAATTTACTGCCTTTTTCAATCTTAATTTTAGTTATATACAGCGTTACATTACTTGATATGGGATACACAGTAAAGCTTCCCGTACTTCCAACTTTGTACGTAGCATTATAACGTTTCCAGTCTGTGCCAATACCGAATGTAGATAATTGATTTATATGTCCAGCTTTAATATCTGTATTGACTGACGCTTTAGCCCAGAATGATAGAGTATATTCTACATTTGATTCATGTGAAAATGATTCCGTTGTCTGATACAGACGATGATCTGTGCTCCCTGCAGCTGTAGACGAAATCCGTGCATATGTTCCTACCGTAGTATCAGAACCATATTGTACAGTTATTCCTTGTGCTGTCCAGTATCTACTTTGCTGTGCGAAATCAGAGTTGCGTAACATATTTACCGAACCAATGGTCAAACTACCAAATTCAGAGTTTGTGACATAATCTTTTGAGATTAAACTTGACAACTCATCAATACTTGCCTTGATTGCGGCATTCGTTTCAATAGTTGTGCTGTAGTTGTTTTGGAGGGATTGTTGCACCGACGTAAGATTACTTGAAATCCCATCTATACCAATCTTATACTCCGCTACTTTACTATCCAAATCTGTAAACTGATCTGATAGCCCATTGTATTTTGCAGTCATATCTGAAAAGTTTAATGTTAATGCATCAAGTTCTAATACAGCAGATGCTAATTGGCTATACATTGTTTTACTACTGTTTTGTAGCTCAATCCATTCAGATTCGCTGATGAGCGCGGAGATTTTACCTTGAGCAATTGAAATGCTGGTTTCATTAGCTTGGAATCTTTTTATGATAGGCGCATCGGCATATATTGTTACAGATCTTTCATAGCGCACATCATTCTCCTCCTTTCTTTAATTGGTTGATATTGATAAAATGCATAACAAAAGACACCTCAAAAAGAAATGTCCTTTGGGATAAATTCTATTCGATTTATAGTAAGACACGCGGATTTTTCAAAAATATCAGTGCTATTGCGAGTATTCCTGACGGAGAAGATTTGTGTCAATACCTGTACGATAACTATACAGAAAAATCTTCTATAAGGATTGTCGGAATATCAAGTGCAATAACTGTATCTATGGGAGCACCAGCAGCAGGTGGAGGTTTTTTGATTTTTTATCGGCCGCAAACGAATAATTACGGATTGGTTGTTTGTTTTTCATATACTCAAGCAATTCACATCAAACGGCTCAATAATGGTTGGAGTGATTGGAAGGCCATTTCATGATACCGATTTGAAACTTAAGATGGAAGTGATTGAACAGTGCCAACAGAACAATCGTATAATGATGAAACAAAATTAGCTGTGTCCGCATCAACTTTGATGTATATGGCACTTCCGTCAGAGACTACTTCGTAATTTTGGCCATAAACATGTTTTGTAGATATAGCTATATTGTCATTACTATTATAGACATATATATCAACGCGGCCATTTCTGTTTACGAAAGATATCATATTTCCGCTACTGAATGAAGGTATAATTTTTAATACCGGATAAGATGCACTTGTTTTTTTCACATATGTTTTCGTTGTCTTACTATTTATCTGTACATAAATTCTGTATTATACTATAAATCGTTTATGGTCAAATTTGACATTTTCTTGGCATACTTTCGCGTAAATCATTGTTGTATCCAGCTTTTCGTGACCGAGAATCTTCTGTACTTCAGCCACATTCATCCCTCTTTCCAGGGCATCAGTTGCAGTTGTGTGTCGAATTAGGTGAGGATACACTCTACGACCGATTCCGGAT
>PPYE01454921.1_pt1 | contig 10056 bp, 6 predicted proteins | sample 1559881 | NCBI WGS metagenome assembly PPYE01 (sample SAMN08240022, study PRJNA423297) | Human gut metagenome, whole genome shotgun sequencing project.
GAGTTTATACTTATATAATAAATGGTGAATTAAAACCGGGTATTCGTACCAATGAAATAAACAGAATTAAAGAGAATAGAAAATGAGGAAACTTACACTATTGGCAGGTGTGGCGTTGAGCCTGTTGTTGGCGGGTTGCGCCAAGGAACAGAAAGAGACACTTTCTGTGATTCCCGTTCCATTGAGTGCAGACTTGCAAAAGGGTGCTTTTCAATTGAATAATCAAACAAAATTATGGATAGATGCACCCCAAGAGGATAAAACGGTATTGGCAGACTACATGGCCGGCTCTCCTTATCAATTGGACGCTGCTCTGGAAGAAGTGGCCGATAATGCGGTCATTCTTCAACAAGTAGACCGGTTGCCGGATATTACTTCGCCCGAAGGATATGTATTGGAAGTAACTCCGAAGCAGGTAAAAATCCGGGCTACCTCGGGTGCAGGACTTTTTTATGGTGTCCAGACATTCCTTCAAATGGTCAATGAGAAAAAGGAATTGCCGGTAGGAACCGTTACCGACGAGCCACGCTTTGCCTATCGTGGTATGATGCTCGATGTTTCCCGTCATTTCTTTGATGTGAATTTTGTGAAGAAGCAGATTGATGCTTTTGCCTATTATAAACTGAATCGCCTCCATTTACATCTGACTGATGCGGCAGGCTGGCGTATTGAAATAGATAAATATCCCCGTCTCACTGAATTTGCTGCGTGGCGTGAGTTCCCCACCTGGAAAGAATGGTGGAACAATGGTCGTCAATATCGTGAAGAAGGTAGTGAGAATGCTTATGGAGGCTATTACACCAAAGAGGATATCCGTGAATTGGTGGCTTATGCCAAAGCTCGTTATATAACCATCATTCCCGAAATAGAAATGCCGGCACACTCGGAAGAAGTATTGACGGCTTATCCCGAACTGTCTTGTACACACGAACCTTATAAGCAGGCTGATTTCTGTGTGGGCAATGAAAAGACTTTTGAATTTCTGGAGAATGTGCTGACGGAAGTGATGGAATTATTCCCGTCCGAATATATCCATATTGGTGGAGATGAGGCGGGTAAAGCATCTTGGCCTACTTGTAAGTTATGTCAGGCACGGATGAAGAAGGAAGGTTTGAAAGATGTGAACGAATTGCAGAGTTATCTGATTCATCGCATTGAAGTGTTCCTGAATGCCCACAACCGCAAACTGTTGGGGTGGGATGAAATTCTTGAAGGAGGATTGGCACCTAATGCTACAGTTATGTCATGGCGTGGAACGGAAGGAGGAATGAAAGCGGTGGAAGCCGGTCATAAGGCTATTATGACTCCGGGTGAATTTTGTTATTTTGATTCTTATCAGGATGCACCGGATTCTCAGCCCGAGGCTATCGGCGGGTATCTGCCTTTGTCCAAAGTCTATTCCTTTAATCCGGTACCTGATACGTTGAGTGCCGAAAAGGTGGGACTGGTGTATGGTGTGCAGGCAAATCTGTTTACAGAATATATTCCGACACCCGAGCATGCTGAAATGATGATTTACCCCCGTGTTCTTGCGTTGGCGGAAGTTGCCTGGAGTGCACCGTCGAAGAAGAATTATGAAGACTTCCATGTACGGGCTCTAAAAGCGGTGGAAGAATTGAAAAAATCCGGTTATTATCCGTTTGAACTGAAAAATGAAATCGGTAACCGTCCCGGAGCTGATAAGCCGGTGGAACATCTGGCAGTAGGGAAGAAAGTGACTTATGGCCCTGATGCTGCTTATTATCCCGGATATGCTGCCGGGGGGGATACGGCTTTGGTCGATGGTGTCCGTGGTGGATGGACGTATGGTGATAAGCGTTGGCAAGGTTTCATTGACAAGAAAAGAATGGATGTTACGATTGATTTGGAGAAAGAGACGGAACTTCATTTTATCGGTGCAGACTTTATGCAGGTTTGCGGACCGGAGGTATTTATGCCTGCCGAAGTGACAATCTCTATATCCGATGATGGTAAAGACTTTACAGAATTGAAGCATATCGAGCATAAAGTAGTGAAAGACGATAAGGTAACTTTTACCAATTTTGGTTGGGAAGGCAATGCTAAAGGACGCTATGTACGTTATCAGGCAACTTCCGGCGAGTTTGGTGGTTTCTTGTTTACAGATGAAGTTGTAATTAAATAAATGACTATGATACGAAAACTGAGTATTTTGACCGGTGTTGCATTGTTTTCTTTGCTGACTGCAATGGCGCAAAAAGAACCGGCCGATTATGTGAATCCTTTTGTGGGGACTACGAATTATGGGACGACTAATCCCGGTGCGATGTGTCCGCAGGGAATGATGTCGGTTACGCCTCTCAATGTATTGGGGGATGTACCCGAAAATAAGATTAACAAGGACAGCACCTGGTGGTCTACTCCTTACGAGTTCAATAATAAGTATATGACAGGATTTGCCCATGTCAACCTGAGTGGTGTGGGTTGCCCCGAATTAGGCTCTTTACTGCTGATGCCGACCACCGGAAAGCTGAATGTTGATTTTAATACTTACGGAAGTGTGTACAGCAATGAATCGGCTACTCCCGGCTATTATACCAATGTATTGGATAAGTATAATGTAAAGTGCGAAGTGACGGCTACTCCCCGCACCAGCATGGCACGTTTCACTTTTCCGGCAGGACAAAGCAATATCTTGCTGAATCTGGGTGAAGGATTGACAAACGAGAGTGGCGCAACAGTGCGTTTTGTCAATGACCGTGAGATTGAAGGAACCAAGTTGCTGGGTACTTTTTGTTATAACCCGCAAGCTGTATTCCCAATATATTTTGTGATGCGCATTAATAAAGTACCGGCAAAACGCGGCTACTGGAAAAAGATGCGTCCGATGGGGGTGGAAGCACAGTGGGATGACACGGCAGGCAAGTATAAACTTTACACTGCCTACACAAAGGAAATGAGCGGTGACGATGTCGGTGCATGGTTTACTTTTGACTCGACAGTGAGCGAAACGATAGAAGTCAGCATGGGTGTATCCTTTGTGAGCATCGAGAATGCACGTTTGAATCTTGAAAAGGAGCAACCGTTCGGAACTACATTCGACAAACTGCGTGCCGAAGCACGCAAGATGTGGAATGACGACCTTTCACGCATCACTGTCAAAGGCGGAACAGAAGAACAAAAAGGAGTATTCTATACCGCCATGTATCACACTCTTATCCATCCGAATATCCTTCAGGACGTTAGCGGTCAATACCCGCAGATGGAAGGCGATAAGATTCTGACTACCAACCGTAACCGTTATACGGTATTCTCATTGTGGGATACATATCGCAACGTACACCAATTGATGACGCTGGTATATCCTGAGCGCCAGATGGATATGATTCATACCATGCTCGGAATGTATAAGGAACATGGATGGTTCCCTAAATGGGAACTTTACGGACGTGAGACGCTGACAATGGAAGGCGACCCTTCCATTCCGGTTATTGTGGACAGTTGGATGAAAGGTCTTCAGGACTTCGACATCAACTTGGCATATAAAGGTATGTATAAGTCGGCCACTACCCCGGGTAAGGATAACCTGATGCGCCCGGATAATGATGACTATATGGCAAAGGGATATGTGCCGATGGAAAGCCAATATGATAACTCTGTTTCACATGCCTTGGAATATTATGTGGCAGATTATGCGCTGTCTACTTTGGCAGAAGAACTGGGAAAGAAAGAAGATGCCAAGCTGTTCCGCAAACGTTCTATGGGTTATAAGAATTATTTCTGCAAAGAATTTGGCACTCTGCGTCCCATTACGCAGGAAGGCAAGTTCTATGAACCGTTCGACCCCAAAGAAGGAGCAAACTTTGCACCCAGTCCCGGTTTCCACGAAGGAAATGCATGGAATTACACTTTCTTTGTTCCTCATGATATCAAAGGGCTGACAAAATTGATGGGCGGCGACAAGAAGTTCGTAGATAAGCTGCAAAGTGTGTTCGATGAAGGAAATTATGACCCTGCCAACGAACCGGACATTGCCTATCCGTACTTGTTCAGCCGTTTCAAAGGCGAAGAATGGCGTACTCAGAAATTGGTAAAAGAGTTGCTGGCCAAACACTTCACTACCAAACCTGACGGTATCCCCGGAAATGATGATACAGGTACTATGTCTACATGGGCTATTTTCAGTATGATGGGATTGTATCCTGATTGCCCCGGTGTACCCGAATATACATTAACCACTCCGACTTTTGATGAGATAACCATTAAGCTTGACCCTAAATATTGGGGTAAAGACAAACTGGTCATCAAGAAGGAAGGTCATGGAGACTATATCAAGGAAATCAGATTAGGAAACAAGAAAGTGAATAAATACCTTATTTCTCATGATGACTTGATTAAGGCGGGAGAGATAACTTTTGTTGTTACAGACCATATCAATAAATAAGAAAGACTATGAATACTAAACGATTTTTATGTGCCGCGATGGGGGCTATCTGTTCCCTTGCTTTCATGCAAGCGCAGGTAAGAACCGAGCAGACCTTTGAAAAAGGGTGGAAGTTCACTCGTGAAGACAATGCAGACTTTGCGAAGCCCGGATTTAATGATGCCAAGTGGCAGAACGTTACCGTTCCCCATGATTGGGCTATTTACGGGCCATTCAGTATAAACAATGATAAGCAGGAGATGGCAATTACCCAGGATGGGCAAACCGAAGCAATGGAACATGCCGGACGTACCGGCGGACTTCCTTTTGTAGGAACGGGTTGGTATCGCCTCAACTTTGATGCTCCTTCTTTTGAAAAAGGCAAGAAAGCTACATTGATATTTGACGGTGCCATGAGTCATGCCCGCGTATATATCAACGGACAAGAGGTAGGATACTGGCCTTATGGCTATAACTCATTTTATGTGGATGCTACACCTTATTTGAAGCCGGGAGAGAAGAACGAACTGGCAGTCCGTCTGGAAAACGAGCGCGAATCTTCACGTTGGTATCCCGGAGCAGGGCTGTATCGCAATGTGCATTTGGTAGTGACAGAAGATGTACATATCCCGACATGGGGAACTGTCATCACAACTCCTGTTGTGGAGGACGGTTTTGCAAGAGTCAATGTGAAGACTGACTTAGTAATGCCCAAAGGGAAAAATGTCGGTGATTACCGCATTGTAACAGAAATACTGAATCCCGAAGGAAAGAGAATCTCTTCGGATGACAGACCGGGAGATAGACTGGACGGAACTTTCTTCAACCAGAATTTTGTTGTGTATCATCCTTCTTTATGGTCACCTGAGAATCCGGCATTGTACACTGCAGTTTCTAAAGTCTACGATGGCGAGACATTGAAGGATGAATATACGACTCGTTTTGGTATTCGTACATTGGAGATTGTACCTGATAAGGGTTTCTTCCTGAATGGCAAACTTACAAAATTCAAAGGAGTTTGTAATCATCATGATTTAGGCCCTTTGGGTGGTGCTGTGAATGATGCGGCTATCCGTCGTCAAATCCGCATATTGAAGGATATGGGCTGTAACGCCATCCGTACTTCTCATAATATGCCTGCTCCCGAGCTGGTAGAGGCGTGTGACGAGATGGGGATGATGTTGATGCCGGAATCATTCGACGAATGGAAATCGGCAAAAATGGCGAACGGCTATCATAAGGAGTTTGACGAATGGGCAGAGAAAGACCTGGTGAATCTTATCCGTCACTATCGCAATAATCCGAGTGTCGTGATGTGGTGCATCGGTAATGAAGTGCCCGACCAATGGAATGGAAGTAACGGACCGAAACTTTCACGTATGTTGCAGGATATCTGCCATCGCGAAGACCCGACCCGCCCGGTCACTCAGGGTATGGATGCCCCTGACGCCGTAGTCAACAATAATATGGCGGCTACTATGGACATAGCCGGATTTAACTATCGTCCCCACAAGTATCCCGAAAATTATAAGAAGTTGCCGCAACAGATTATTTTGGGTAGTGAGACTGCTTCCACTGTCAGCTCTCGCGGTGTATATAAATTCCCTGTAACCCGTCAGGCTATGAAGAAGTATGATGACCATCAGTCTTCATCATACGATGTGGAACACTGCGGATGGTCTAACTTGCCCGAAGACGACTGGATTTGGCATGATGACAAACCATGGGCTATCGGAGAATTTGTATGGACAGGCTTTGATTATCTGGGTGAACCGACACCTTATTATACAGATTGGCCCAGCCATTCTTCTTTATTTGGTATCATTGACCTTGCCGGCCTGCCTAAAGACCGTTACTATCTCTACCGTAGCCATTGGAACAAGGACGAAGAGACCCTCCATATCCTTCCTCATTGGACATGGCCGGGACGTGAAGGCGAAGTCACTCCGATTTTTGTATACACCAACTATCCTGCGGCAGAAGTGTTTATCAATGGTAAGAGTCAGGGCAAGCGCACAAAAGACCTGAGCGTTACTCCCGAGAATAGTGCCGATTCAGCCTCTACCGCCGACTTCAAACGCCAGCAGCGCTATCGTCTGATGTGGATGGATACAAAGTATGAGCCGGGAACGGTAAAAGTAGTGGCTTACAATGACAAGGGAGAAGCTGTGGCCGAGAAAGAAATTCACACAGCCGGCAAGCCCGACCATATCGAACTGGTGGCCGACCGTAACGAAATCAAGGCGGACGGCAAAGACCTGTCATTCGTGACCGTGAGAGTGGTAGACAAGGACGGTAATTTATGTCCCGATGCACAACACCTCATCAAATATTCGGTGAAGGGTGCAGGAACGTATCGTGCCGGAGCCAATGGTAATCCCGCTTCATTGGAACTTTTCCATCTTCCGCAGATGAAAGTTTTCAACGGAATGATGACTGCCATTGTTCAAAGTACCGATAAACCGGGCGAGATAACATTAACCGCAACAGGCAAAGGACTTAAATCAGGTAGGCTAGTTTTAATGAGTAAGTAAAAAGATTTGTTTGAATTCCCTCTATCTGTGCCCCGCTTGATTTTATTAAGCGGGGCTTTTTATATTAAAATAGTTAGAAAATAATTCAGGATATCTGCAGCTAACTGTGAAAAAGTTAGTAATTTTGTTCCCATATTTAATATGCTGTTTAGAAATCCTAATTTTATTACTATATTATGTTGACCCAAATCATAAACGCGAAGATACTCACTCCTCAGGGATGGTTAAAGGACGGTTCTGTCCTGATGCGCGACAACAAAATTTTAGAAGTAACAAACTGTGACCTGGCCGTTATCGGAGCCGAGCTGATTGACGCCAAAGGTATGTATGTAGTTCCCGGCGGTGTGGAAATCCACGTTCATGGCGGTGGCGGCGGCGACTTTATGGAAGGTACTGAAGAGGCTTTCCGTACAGCGATTAACGCTCACATGAAGCACGGTACTACCAGTATTTTCCCTACTTTGTCTTCATCCACAGTGCCGATGATTGAAGCGGCTGCCGAAACCTGTACCAAGATGATGGCTGAACCCGACAGCCCGGTGCTTGGTCTGCACCTCGAAGGACATTATCTTAATATGAAAATGGCAGGCGGCCAGATGCCCGAAAACATCAAAGACCCGGACCCGAAGGAATATATTCCTATTGTAGAGAAGTGGGGCTGTATCAAACGTTGGGATGCCGCTCCCGAATTGCCGGGCGCCATGCAGTTTGGTAAATATATCACAGGAAAAGGCATCTTGGCTTCAGTTGCACATACACAGGCCGAATATGATGATATCCGTGCTGCCTACGAATCGGGTTATTCTCATGCCACTCATTTCTACAATGCGATGCCGGGCTTCCACAAACGTCGTGAATACAAGTACGAAGGTACGGTGGAAAGTATCTACCTGATAGACGATATGACTGTAGAAGTTGTAGCAGACGGCATCCATGTTCCTCCCACCATCTTGCGCTTGATTTACAAGATTAAAGGTGTGGAACGCGCTTGTGTTATCACCGATGCCTTGTCGTGTGCAGCCAGTGACAGTAATGTGGCTTTTGACCCCCGTGTCATTATTGAAGACGGTGTCTGTAAGTTGGCCGACCGTTCCGCTTTGGCAGGAAGTGTGGCTACCATGGACCGCTTGATTCGCACGTTGGTGCAGAAAGCTGAAATTCCGTTGGAAGATGCTATCCGTATGGCTTCGGAAACTCCGTCCAAGATTATGGGAGTATATGACCGTAAGGGTTCACTTCAGAAAGGCAAAGATGCCGATATGCTCATTCTTGACCAGGATTTGAATATCCGCGCTGTATGGGCAATGGGTAAGCTGGTAGAAGGAACTTATACTCTGTAAGAACAGGCTGAATAAGAACGGAAATAGGACTTTATAAAATCTCCTTTCACACCAAACAGGATGTAACTCTATTGGAGTACAGCATGTTAGGGTGAAAGGAGATTTTTGTTTCTGTTATTGTTACTTCCTATTCTGATTGAGGGTGCAAAGGAATAAAAATATCCGGCCAAGTACTCTCATAATGGAGTGAAATAATTATTCTTCACAGCTTTCCTTCAATTCACTCAGTTCTTTATTGACTCGTGTCAGCTCTTTAACTCTGTCAGATACATAATGGAAGAGAAAATAGTCAGTCAGTACAGCTATCAATAGTAAGCCAAACGTGGTCAATATGAGCCACCACACATGGCGGTAGGTATAAAGGAACACACACATAAAGGGGGTTACCAATAAATATCCGATAATATAGCTCCAATTAGTAAACTTTTTATATTGGAGTATATTCTTTATTTGCCTTTCAAGGTTCGACTCTTTCTTTATTTTCGTTAGTAAGACAACTCCTGCAAAGTTGACTGCAACGGCATATAGCAAAAGTCCGAATACTGCTGGCCAAAACGCTAAATTGCCATTCAAATGAATAAAATCAATAAACATAAGAATCGTTATTCCCAGCATAAATGTGGACGCTATTTTATCCAGCCTAAGCATTTTATCCAGACAACTTTCTTTCTGTTGTGACAACATCTCTATTATCTGTTGCTGATGAACCAGTTCGTTTTGACTGACCCGTTCATTCAACTCTTTCCATGCTTTTTGTAATTCTTCTAGTTCCATAAAATTGTATGATTACAAGTTCGACATATTTTTTAATTTCTCTTTTATACGGTGCAATTTTATCGCGACATTATTGCGGCTCGTTCCAGTGATTTCGGCTATTTCGTCGTATGATTTCTCGTCCAGCCAAAGCAGGATAAACATACGGTCTACCTTATTCAGTCGTTTGATGAGCGAATACATTTCTTTCAGCAGTTCGTTGCGTTCACAATCTTCCAGAATATCTACCTGCTGTTCCAAAGGGACATAATCGTATTTTCTTTTTTTTCGGAAGTCCGAGATACATGTATTTAAAGATATACGGTAAACCCATGTTACCAAAGAGCTTTCTCCCCGGAAGTTTTTGTATGACTTCCATATATTGAATACAGACTCTTGATAAAGGTCGTTTACATCGTCTTTATTGTCTGCATATATGAAGCATACCTTGTAAATGATGTGCTTGTATTGCACTAGCTTGTCTGCAAATTCCTGTTCTATACTCATCAGCTTTCAAAGGTGTTTTATTAAGTTAGTCGGTAAAGTCGGAGAATAGTTACACTCCATGTTCCAAAAATAGTCTTTTCCCTTTAGAAATAATTATTTCCCATTTCCTTTTGCGCATCGTTTATTTATCTATATTTGCCCATACTATTAATCATAAAACGATGTGTGATGAACAAACATTTCTTCAGGCTTTCCTGCTGTTTTTTCATAGCAGCTATATTATCTTCCTGTAGTGGGAATCAAAAGGCTGCTCCAATGACGGAAAATGGCATGACTGTAATTCCCTTTGAATCGGCTGTCCAAGATGAGAGAGAACTGTCGATGAGCGATTTTGTGGCAAACGTAGACTATATTCCTCTGCAAACGGATTCCAATTGCCTAGTCGGTAATTTGTGGGATAACGGGGTTGTCCGTTCTTCAAAATATTTCTTTTTGGCAGTAGGAGACAACTTGCTTCAGTATGCTTTGGACGGAAAGTTTATCCGCGTGCTAGGAGGAATAGGCGGTGGACCGGGAGAATACAATTGGATAAGCGATATAG
>PPYE01108265.1_pt1 | contig 10054 bp, 7 predicted proteins | sample 1559881 | NCBI WGS metagenome assembly PPYE01 (sample SAMN08240022, study PRJNA423297) | Human gut metagenome, whole genome shotgun sequencing project.
CCATGAAGTTCCTCCATTCATGGTCTTATTATACTTCTTTTTCTAATTAGATAACGTAATTTTAGAATTTTTTACTAGTAATCGAATGGTATAGGCAAATAGCTCCGGATCCGTCGTAAGGACGGGCAGTAAAAGATCCTTGGGGCATACGACGACTTGGGCCTTTGTCAAGGCGAAGTAGGTTCCGAGAGAAGGTCGGCGTGTCAAAAAATTAAGATTTCCGCAGGCGAAGTGGCCCGGAGTGGAGATTGCAGCCGCTTTCGGGCCGGAAACCGCATTGCCGAAGTTGCGGGCTGTCACGCCCTGCTGAACGAGAACGATATCGGAAATTTTTCTGCCCTGCGGATAAAGAATCTCCTGCCGCTCCAATTCCCGAACAGTTCCAAGCTTGGTAATCAAGTCCCGGAGTCTTTTACCGACGGGCGGATGCAGCCAAGGCGTAACAGGGACAGCACAGCCTCTTTTCTTTTCGTCGATACTGTAGTCGCGTCCCGTGCTGATTGCTGCCAACCATTCATTGGATACGTTTCTCATTCTTCCCTCCGAAGGTAATGTTTTGTAATGTTTTTTAGACGTATACCACGACAGAAGACTTCTTGTCCAGACAATATCGTATTCAGGGCGATTAGGCGCAAAAAAAGGCCCGTCGTTTTCGGACGGGCTCTGTTGGCAGTCGAGCTACTTTCGTTCAATGATCCGGATTTCTTCTCTCGGACTCGGGTCAGGCTCTTCTTTTTTATAGATTGCTTCACGGGCTAGTTGAAGCGCTGTTTCCATATCCGGGCACATATATTTATCGAGCCGCTGAGCGAGTCCTAAGCGTCTCATCTGGCGAAGCGGGTGTTCACTGGCGCCGACGACAATCAAAATCTTGCCGTGTTTCACCAGGTTCCGCTGGAAGGATTCAATAATGTCGAGGGCACTGTTGTCGATCGAGAGCAAATCAGTGAAATCGAAAATAACCACATCAGGTGCATCAGGCGCGGTGATGTGTTTGGGGTCTGTGACGATTTCCAGCTTGGAAACCGAGCCGAAGAAAAGCGCACCTTCCATGGCCCACGCTTCGATTTGCTTCGGCGCATCAAAGGGCAGTGTCTTGGGGATTACACGAGTGAGCGTGTTCATGCGATAGAGGAAGAACACTGCGGCAGTGAGCAGGCCGATTTCAACAGCAACCGTCAGATCGAAAATCACCGTCAGGAAGAATGTCACCAGCAAGGTGGCCTTGTAGGACATGGTGAACTGTCTCAGGCGAATAAATTCATGCCAGTTGCCCATGTTAAAGGCCATGAACAGGAGGATGGCAGAAAGCGCACAGAGCGGAACGTTCATTGCTAACGGAGCGGCCACAAGAATAATGACAAGCAGGGTCAGGCTGTGGATCATGCCTGCCATAGGCGTGACGGCACCGCTCTTGATGTTGGTGACGGTACGAGCAATGGTGCCTGTAGAAGGCAGTCCGCCGAAGAAAGGCACGATACAGTTAGCGATGCCTTGGCCCATCAGTTCCTGATTAGGGTCATGGCGTTCGTCCGTCATTGCGTCGGCAACACGGGCGCAAAGCAAAGATTCGATAGATCCTAGAAGAGCCAATGTGATGGCCGGTCCGAGCAGCTGCTTTACGTTACCCCAGCTAATGTCAGGAATTTGGAATTTTGGGAGTCCTTGCGGGATACCGCCGAATTTTGAACCGATGGTTTCTACGGGAAGGTTAAAGAAAGAGACCAGTGCTGTCATGACGATCAGTACGACAACGGTACTCGGGATCCTGGCGAGCCATCTTCTCCACGGCGCACCGCCGATAGTCCAGGAACGAGGCCAGACGAAGACGATGATCAAGGAGGCAAGACCTAAACCGACAGCGTAAGGGTTGACGGTATTGATAGCGCCGGCTAGTGTCTCGATCTGATGGAAAAAGTCAGCAGGCATCTTGGCAATGTTCAGGCCTAGGAAGTCCTTGATCTGAGAAAGACCGATGAGTACGGCGATACCGTTGGTAAAGCCGATGACGATCGAGACCGGAATAAATCGAATGAAGCTCCCGATCTTAAAGAGCCCCATTAGGAATAGGAATATGCCCGAGAAAAAGGTTGCGATGAGCAGGTTGCCGACGCCGTACTGAGCAATAATGCCGTAAACGATAACAATGAAGGCGCCGGCCGGACCGCCGATCTGAACTTTGCATCCGCCTAAAAGAGAAATTAAAAATCCGGCAATGATGGCGGTGTAAATACCGGATTCCGGCGTCATGCCGGAAGCAATGGCAAAAGCCATCGCAAGAGGAAGTGCCACAACACCGACAGTGAGGCCTGCGGAGAGGTCACTTGTGAAAGTGGAGAAAGAATAATTTTTTAAAATGCAAAGAGAGGCTGGCTCGAATCGTGCTAACGGGAAACGATGCAGGGCCTCTACGATGTGAGATCTCGCGCTCATTTATCTTGGATCGAATACAGTGGATAACTTACGGCAGTAAGGCTGCCGAGGCAAAAATAAACTTATTTAGAACTTGGGTTCTGAAGCTAAGTGCCTAGATTATCCTCCCAATATCTCACATTTGAGCGTAAAGCTTCAACTATTTTCCAAAAATAAAGGTTTATCTGTAGCTGAAAAAAAGAACCCTCGGCGTTCGGACCGAGGGTTTTACTAAAGATCGTGATTAGTGCAGACGCATACCCGGCTTAGCACCCGGGAACGGTTCAAGCAGATAAAGACCCGAAGGTGTGTCTGCTCCGTCGGAGGCGGAAAGCAGCATGCCCTGAGAGAAACTGCCTATCATCTTGCGCGGCTCTAAGTTGGCGACAACCACGGTGAGCTTGCCGATCAGATCTTCCGGTTTGTAGTAAGCGGCGATGCCGGAGAAGATGTTGCGTGGTTCTTTTTCACCGATATCAATCGTAAGCTGAAGGAGCTTGCGGCTCTTTTCAACTTTCTTGCAGTCCAGGATCTTGCCGATTCTGAGGTCAACCTTGGCGAAGTCATCAAAAGCGATATTCGGAGCTAAAGGTTCGAATACGAATTCTTCAGATTCGGCCTCTGCCTTCTTCTCTTCCTTGGCAGGTTCGGAAGCTGCCTTGGCAGCCTTGGAGCTCAGTTCAAAGAGCTGCTGAACCTGTTTTTCTTCAACGCGCTTCATGAGGTGCTTGAAGGGGTTGATCGGTTTGTCGGAAGACAAAGCACTGTCAACGGACTTCCAGGTCAGTTCGCCGCAGTTGAGGAAAGTTTCGACATTTTCAGCAGTGCGGGGGAGAACCGGTTTCAGGAACAGCGTCAGCAGACGGAAGGCTTCAAGCGTCACGGAGCAGACGGCGTGCAGTTCAGCGGCCTTTTCAGGCTGCTTGGCCAATTCCCAGGGCTGTTTCTGATCAACGAATTCATTGACTTTGTTGGCAAGCTCCATGACGGCGCGAAGAGCCTTACCGTATTCACATCCTTCGAAAGAAGCGTTGATATCAGAAGCGGCGGCCTTGATTTCGGAAATCAGGCTGCTTTCCGCAATGACCTGGTCCAGGACGCGGCCTTCGAAGCGCTTCACAAGGAAGCCTGCAGAACGGCTGGCAATGTTGACGTACTTGCCGACCAAGTCGGAATTAGTGCGGGAAATGAAGTCGGCGGAGCTAAAGTCTACGTCTTCGACCTTGGAATTGAGCTTGTAGGCGAAGTAGTAGCGCAGCCATTCCGGATCCATGCCGAGTTCAAGATAAACCAGAGGATCAAGACCGGTGCCGCGGCTCTTACTCATCTTTTGACCGTCTACGGTAACGAAGCCGTGCGCCCAGACATGGTCCGGTACACGGAAAGGTTTGCCGGAGAAGTGCAGCATGGCAGGCCAGAAAAGCGTATGGAAGTAAGCGATGTCCTTACCGATGATGTGAATCTGTTCGGTTGTGGAGGTCTCAAGCAGGGCTTCGAAATTGATGCCCTTGGATTCGCAGTAGGCTTTCAGACTGGCGAGGTAGCCGATCGGGGCGTCCAGCCAAACATAGAAGAACTTGCCCGGTTCATCGGGAATTTCAATGCCGAAGTAAGGGGCGTCACGAGAGATGTCCCAGTCGCTCAAGTCTCCGTCCTTACCCAGCCATTCTGCTGTTTTAGCGACGATCTGAGACTGCAGGCGAGGGGTACCGTCCGGGGCAGTGCCGCGGGTCCACTGACGCAGGAATTCTACGCAGTTGGGATCGGACAGTTTGAAGAAAAAGTGTTTGGACTTGCGCAGTTCAAGCTTGCTTCCGGACAGAGCGGAGTAAGGGTTAATCAAGTCGGTCGGGCGATAAACGGAAGCACAGACTTCGCAGGAGTCGCCGTACTGGTCAGGTGCGCCGCACTTGGGGCAGGTGCCTTTAATGAAACGGTCGGCAAGGAACATCTCGCGGACCGGGTCGTAATACTGTTCGATTTCCTTGGAATAAATCAGGCCGGCTTTTTTCAGGCGCTTGTAGATGTCTTGGGCCAGCTCAGTATTTTCTTTGCTGTCCGTAGAGTGCCAGTGGTCGAAACGGATGAAGAATCCGTTGAGGTACTTGGCGCGGCCGGCAGAGATTTCGGCCACGTATTCCTGAGGCGTGACGCCTTTTTTCTGAGCTGAGATCATGATCGGAGCACCGTGGGCATCATCTGCGCCGACAAAGTGAACAGTTGATCCGCACATCCGCTGATGACGGACCCAAATGTCGGCCTGGATGTATTCCATGATGTGTCCGAAATGGAAGTTTCCATTGGCGTACGGCAGTGCCGTCGTCAAGAAGATAGTGCGATTAGTCATGACTTTTTCTAGAATGCTTTTGAAAAGAAATAATTTTAGCGGATCAGGAACTCGTAAGCAGGAGTTACGAAGTATCTGATATCCTAGGACAAACTTGGAAAGGGGCTTTCACGCCTGCCGAGTCCAACAGTAAGGAGAACACAATGCAGGAAAAAATCAGAGAGGTTCTCTCTGGCGTCATTGACCCGAACACGGGCAAAGATTTAGTTTCTTCTAAGGCTCTGAAGAAAGTTACTACAGAAGACGGAAAAACAACCGTCCAAATCGAATTAGATTACCCGGCCAAAACACAGGGCCCCGTCATTGAAGAGATGGTCCGTGCCAAACTGGTCGAGGCCGGTATTCCCGCCGATGTCAAAATCAGCCAAAACATCATCGCCCATGAAGTTCAGAGAGGCGTTAAGGTTTTTGATTCCGTCCGCAACATCATTGCCGTCTCCAGCGGCAAGGGCGGCGTCGGAAAGAGCACAGTGTCTGCCAACTTAGCACTCGCTCTTCAGCAGGAAGGCGCTAAAGTCGGCTTGCTGGATGCCGACGTCTACGGTCCGAGCCAGCCGACCATGCTTGGCATTACCGATAAACCTTATTCCGTTGACGGTAAGACTCTTGAGCCGATGATTGCTCACGGCCTGCAGGTTGCCTCCGTTGGCGTGCTTATCGATCCGGATCAGCCGATGATTTGGAGAGGTCCGCTGGCAGTTTCCGCGCTTCAGCAGCTTCTGAAACAGACCAACTGGAAAGACCTGGATTACCTCATCGTCGATATGCCCCCGGGAACCGGCGACATTCAGCTGTCTCTTTCTCAGGAAGTGCCTTTGACCGGTGCTGTGGTAGTGACGACTCCTCAGGACATCGCTTTGATGGATGCCCGCAAGGGTCTCGTGATGTTCGAAAAAGTGAATGTTCCGATCCTTGGCATCATTGAAAATATGGCAACCCATATTTGCTCGAAGTGCGGTCATGAAGAACATATCTTCGGCGAAGGCGGCGCAGCCAAGATGGCTGAGCAGTACGGCGTTGAACTTTTAGGCGAACTCCCGCTTGATATCAACATTCGTCTGAGCATGGACAAGGGCGAACCGATCGTGATTTCAGATCCCGACGGAAAAGTCGCACAAGCCTACAGGGAAATTGCACGTAAATTAACCGTTGCAGTCTCTAAGAAGAACAAAGACTACAGCGCGAAGATGCCTTCCATTAAGGTGTCTGATACCTAATAAGGTCGAAAAAAGAAAATCCGCCGTCAGCTCAGGGCTTTCGGCGGATTTTCGTTTTTACGAGATCCGGTAAACCGAGAAATTAGTCAAAATGCGGTGTCTCAACGCCGAGCACTTTGTGCAGTTTCGGGCTCGTGGTCGTGTACTGCAGGAGAACGCGTTTTTCCGGATACACATATTCGGAAGCGGCAAAAGCAGCCAAAGCGCATTCATGGAAACCGGAAAGGATCAGTTTCTTTTTACCCGGATAAATGTTGATGTCGCCGACAGCGAAGACGCCAGGGATGTTGGTTTCGAAACGGGCAGTGTCCACAACGATCTGTTTTCTTTCGAGCGTCAGGCCCCAATCTGCAATCGGTCCGAGTTTAGGCTGCAGGCCGAAGAAAACCAGCAGATGTTCGGCCGGAATACGGCGGGTAACGCCGTCGGCGCCGGTGACTTTAACTTCGGTCATTTGGCCGTTTTCTTCTGTGAAGCCCGTGACCTGACCGACTTCAAACTGCATTTCCCAGTTGTCGCAAAGCTCTTTCATCTTGCTGACAGATGCCGGAGCGGCTCTGAAACCTTCTCTGCGGTGAACCAAAACAACGCTTTCGGCCTTACCGACAAGATTGAGACACCAGTCAAGGGCTGAGTCTCCGCCCCCGCAAATGACGATGTTCTTACCTTCAAAAATTTCAGGATTTTTGACGCGGTAATGGAGCTGTTTGCCTTCAAACTGTTCAATGTGCGGAACTTTGAGCGTGCGAGACTGGAAGCTGCCCACACCGGCTGCAATGAAGACAGCCTTAGCTAAGAATTCGGTGCCTTTGGAGGTTTTAACGTAGAGACGTCCGTCATCAAGTTTTTTAAGAACCTGAGCCTCTTCGCCGTAGTGGAAAGTCGGTTTGAACGGTTCAATTTGCTTGAGCAGGTTTTCCGTCAGCTCCTTGGCGGTGCAGACAGGAACTGCCGGAATGTCATAGATCGGTTTGTCGGGGTAGAGCTCAACGCACTGACCGCCCGGATGGTTTAAAGAATCCAAAACATGGGCTTTCATTTCCAGAAGGCCCAATTCAAAAACCTGGAAAAGTCCGACGGGACCGGCGCCGATGATGACGGCATCGGTTTCAATCGGATTGTTCATCTTTATTTCTTCAGTCAATTTATAACCTTAGATCTTAAAAAGTTAATTCTGATAATTTTCTCACTAAATGAGCGCGCTTTAAGCCCGAAAAAAGTAACTTTTGACAACGAGGCGCCTTAGAGGCCGGACCTCCGTGATTAGCAAGGTCCGCTTTCTGACTAATTGGAATGCTTACGATCAAAGTCTTCGTCTCGACGAAGTTCTCTGAGGCGGACGTCAATTTCGCTCATGGTGTAGAAGTCACCGTCATTGGCCTTTTGGGCAAGCGAGAGCTGCTGGATGGCGGCGACGCGCTGACCTTGCAGGGCGTACATTTCTCCGATCGCCTGGTGACTTTGGCTGACTTTGCCCAATGCTTCATAGGCCTGCCCGAGGAAAGACTGATACTCCACCGTCGACTTAGATAACGCGTGCTGTTTGCGCAGGAAGTTCAAAAGATCGTTGTATTTCTTGTCCCTGAGCAGCAGATCGCCGTAATTAAGGACAAGCATTGTGGACAAAGGTGCTTTTTGCTGAGCGCTCTTTGCAAGCTGCAGTCCCCGTGCTCGGTTGGCCGGAGAAGATTCAAACACGAGATTCGAGTGCAGTTTGTTGATGATGGCTGAGTTTCCTCCGGCCATCTTTTGCGCGATTTCAATCTGCTTGAGTGCCTCAGCTTTATTCTTCATTTTTTGAGCTGCTACAGCTAAACCGTAGTGGGCTCCGATCGCCTGATAACCGGTAGCAGTTTTCAGTTCATTTCTAAAGTAGTCCGCAGCATCCGACCAGCCCTGATAACGGTTGGATTGAAGAACGCGAAGACGCGCACGAATGAGAAAGAAGTCCAGAGAGTCTTTGTGATTTCTTTTGCCGGCCATGCGGGAACGGTTCTGAGCTTCGCTCATACGATCAATGGTCAGCGGGTGCGTGCGCAGGTAAGCCGGTGCGGCGCGCGAGCCTTCATAAGCGCGGTTATTGAAGTCCAGGCGTTCAAAGAAGTTTTCCATGCCTTTCGGATCGAAACCGGCACGGACTAAGGAATTAAAGCCCACACGGTCTGCTTCGCGTTCGGCGTCGCGGGAGAAGGATAAATAATTCTGAGCAAGAGCGGCCTGGGTGCCGATGACCGAGGCTGCAGCGCCGTCTGCCGAACCGGCGCGTGCCGCCAAAATGGCGACCAGCAGAGAGCCTAGGGTTGCAGCCCAATTGCCTTTTTTGTTTTCAATCATTCGGGCAATATGGCGCTGCGTAACGTGTCCGATTTCGTGAGAAAGAACGGAAGCGAGCTCGCTTTCGCTGGATGCTGCAGTGACAAGTCCTGTATGAACGGCAATGAAACCTCCGGGAAGCGCAAACGCGTTGATGGAAGGATCACGAATCGGGAAAAAGAAGAAGGAATAGCTGGAACCCGGACCGGCAGAGACGAGTTTGTAGCCGAGACGCATCAAGTAGTCGATGGTCTCCGGGTCATTCAGATAGGTAGGATCGGAGCGAACTTCGACCATGATCTCTTCGCCGAGCTGACGTTCCTGCATCGGAGACAGGGCCGAACCACCTGCCGCACCGAGGTTCGGCAGATTGTAGTTCTGTGCATAGGTTCCCGCGATCGGCGCAGCAGCCAGAATACAGGAGAGACACAGAGAGAGCAGCGGTTTCAAAGTCATTCCGTTTTTATCCAATAATATTTATCATTCAAGCAGTAAGGAAAAATATAACAGTAATCCTGTTTTTTGCTGTAACTAATTCTAAAAAGGTATTTATATGTCCGAGTTGACTCATTTCAACCAGGCGGGCGAAGCCCATATGGTGGATATTGCCGATAAAGATCAAACCCATCGCATCGGTATCGCCGAGGGCTGGATCAGCATGCATCCGGAGACTTTTGCCCTGGTGGAAAAGGGGAACGCTAAGAAAGGAGACGTTCTGGCGGTTGCACGTATTGCTGCCATCATGGGTTCGAAGAAGACACCGGATCTGATTCCTCTTTGCCATCCGATTGCCCTAACGCACGTGAACGTTGACTTTGAACTCTATCCGGAAGAAAGCAAAGTGCGCTGTGTGGCGACCTGTGAAACCAAAGGCAGAACCGGCGTTGAAATGGAAGCCCTAACGGCTGTCCAAGTCGGCCTTCTGACCATCTACGACATGCTTAAAGCTGTAGACCGCGGAATGTGCATGACCGACATCCGTTTGCTGGAAAAGCACGGCGGCAAGAGCGGCGACTGGGTTCTGAAGAAATAGAAAACCAGCTGAAAGAAAAAGCCGAAGGTGCGAGCCTTCGGCTTTTGTCTTACATGGACGGAAGAATTCCAAGCTGGGCGGCTTCGTAAACCGCTTCCCCTCGGGAATGTACTTGAAGCTTGCGGTAAATCTTCTTGATGTGCGCCGTGACCGTGTGACAAGAGATGTTTAAGACCGAACTGATCTCTGCGAAGCTCATGCCTCGGGCAAGAAGATTGAGAACTTCGGTTTCTCTTGGTGACAAGGGATTTGCAACGGCAGGCCGACTTGCCGCAACGGAAACGACCGGCTTGACGGTCGGCTTCCGGCGTAGGGCATCAACTAAGACCCTCGCTGCGGTTGGGCTGATCGGACTTCCATGCGCACGCAGAATGCGGATGTAGTTTCCGACATCGTGAAGGTCGGAGTCCTGCTTCGTGATATAGCCGACAGCGCCGTTTTCGACGGCAGCAGCAATATCGGCAACTGAGTTTTTGGAAGTGACGGCAACGATATTTTGAACCGCGAGATCTTCGGAGGCGCGGCGGATAAAATCCAAGCCGTCCCCGTCCGGAAGGTTGAGTTCCGTGAACAGGATGTCGCAGTTTGTTTGAGCAAGCAATGCAGTCGCAGAGGCAATGCTTGAACAAATGCCAATCAGTTTAATGTCAGGATCATGAATAAGACGCTGACGATAGACTCGCTGTGTGTCAAGATCCGGCTCCACAACGAGAACGGTTGTCTCCCCAGTGT
>PPYE01683286.1_pt1 | contig 10053 bp, 9 predicted proteins | sample 1559881 | NCBI WGS metagenome assembly PPYE01 (sample SAMN08240022, study PRJNA423297) | Human gut metagenome, whole genome shotgun sequencing project.
TGAAATTGATAACCTTGCTTTTCTTCTCTGAATATCCGAGAACATAATAATAGTCCCCACACCAGAGAAGTTTATACGGACTGAACTTATACACTTCGCCCTTATTCTTCAGAACCTTTTTCTTCAATCCGGTATAATCATAATACTGAAAAGAAATCTGCTTACCTGCATTGATGGCATCATTTATAGCGTCGATGATATAATATATCTGCTCATTATCCGGCTTAATTCGATTGACCACATAGTTATTACGCTTCAGCTTCGACGCCTGCCCCGGACTGGTCATTGTATGTATCTTCTCAATCAGCGTTTCGCTTTTCTTCTTTGTAATGAACTTTGATGACTCTACTGCGTCTATCAGCAGTTTTAGTTCCGGCAATTCAAATTTGCGGCTGGCTACAAAGTATTTGCTCTGAGTAGAATGGATAGTAACAATGTCCATTCCAAACTCCTGAAGTGCTGCAATATCCTTTGTAACCGTCGTTCTATGTGCAGATATTCCGTATTCATCATTCAATATATTGATTAACTGTGTTGTGGAAAGAGGATTTTCTTCATCAGTTCTTTCCAGTAAAATCTTTTAGTAGCTGTCGGCATATATGAAATTGCTGATTTTATCGGTTTTACAAGTAATCTGTCATCATAAATTCCGCCGACAATTTTACCACGATAATAAATAATATATTCGCCCATCATCGCACGGTAAGTAATCTCGTCCAATTCTGCCAACTGCTCTAATACAAATTCCAAATATTCTTTACTTGATGCCATTAGTTGTCCTCTGACCTAATTTCATTTTACTCAATTTATGCTTTCTTTATCGGGTGTCTTATTACCGTTTTGCATTTCTCCGGTGCAACTTTTCTTGGGTCTGATAAATAAATTTCGTGATGGCGTCGCTCATCAGTAAAATCATTTACATAACCGTTTTCTTCAAGATATTTATCCATCATTGCCACAGTTGCAGGTTCATCATCAAAAGCTCCTATATGCATTATCTGTACGCACAAACCTTCGTCAATACTCAAGAACTCTGCACCAGAGCAATCCATCTTTTTCTTTTTTGAAGCAGTTTCCACCGCCCAATCAAAATCTTTCTTTGTAATAAAATCAGGCAGACGAATAACAGAAATCCAGTTGAAAGCTGATTTATCAGTATAATCTATACTTTCAACATTGTCCTGCCACCAAAAGCCCTCAAGCGGCGGTACAACATATTCAAAAAATCCTTCTATTTTGTAATCCGTCTTATAGCTCATCTTGAGAGTATATGCAACAGCATACAAAACACCAATAGCAGTTTTATATTCTCCGCCTTCTTCATTAGGATTTCCTTTACCTCTTACCGCTATATAATTTGCCTTTGGAATTGTCACAATCTGCGGCTTATTCTTCGGCATATAGAACTCTTTATATTCTTTCTTAAAATCGAATGCCATTCGTCATTTCCTCCATAATCAGTTTATATGCTTCTTAAACTTGAATAAATCTATATGTCGATACTTGTCTGTTGAACTGCTAAAGTTGGTTCTAAAACATTTGATTTCATGAGCGTACTTCCTGCATACATTAAATAATGGACACCACTTGCAACTGCCATTTCCTCTGCTGCCGCTTTTTTGGCAAGTACAACTTCATCATCTATCTTATTATCTCCTTTTACCTCTATCAGTTGATATGAACCATCTTCCATAAGAGCGAGAAAATCAGGATAGTACTTTCTCAATCGCTTTGACTCAGGGTCATAATATTGCACTGACAAATCACCTTGATTGGAAGTAAACATACCTGTAAAATAAATTTCCTTAACCTTATTACTTGAAATATACTGTAAAAAGCATTCTTTCTCTGGTTTAGAGTCGAAACAATATGTATCTGCATGGAAACTCTTTGCTTCTTCCTTTGGTGTGAAATTATTATGTCCTTTGGTAATTACAAGCTCATCATTGGCTGAAAACTCATAGTATCCTGAATCTTTTGGTTCCCTAAGAAGAACCATATCAACATCTTCACTTTTCTGTGTACTCTTAACCTCATAAAGTGTATGAAAAATTTCAGGTATTATCACATCTTCCAAAATCTCATTATGACGATTAACTGCTGCAACAATATTACCTGAACCGTCCACGGACTCACGCAATATCTTAGCAATCGTAAGGCAAGAAATATTCATATACCGTGAAATTTCTGCCGTCAAAGAAAATTCGCTAAATCGCTCTTGCTCTTTCATAGAGTCAATATTCGTTTCCTTTTCAGATAATCCTAATCGCAAACTTCCTTTTTCATACATCTTAGCTTCATATTTTGACTCGTCCAATTCTGCCAAATGGAAATCAATAGGTACAGAATATTCCTTTTCGATGAGAGAATATTCGTGCCACAACCTTTTCATCTTAATACTTCTTGGCGGCGGTAAAACACGAACCTTATACACTTTTTTATTTGTATTTGGGGATTTACCAAAATCTGAAATCTCCATATTATAATTTTTGCGAAGTTCATCATCGAGCGTGTCGTAATTCTCTTTTGACAAGAAAATTGTAGCTTTTAACTGTTCCTTTGTAAGCTGTCTCAAGCAACGCATTGTAGCCTGTAAAACAAATACTTTTGATTTTGGACTTCTAAATAAAGCAATTCCAAGCAGTGAACGACAATTCCAACCTTCTCGCCCCTTTTCGACAAGGATAATAAATTGCTTTTTACTTCCCTCAGTACCAATAACATCAAGGTTGTTAAAATTCTTAATATCCTCATCTTTTGTGACAGAAGGGTCGCCTGTATTTACCAAAACAGTCGAAAGCGATATACCAAGTTCACTTAATACTTTTTCAACAGCAGGACGTACCACATCTGTTGCTTCTTTAACATTTGCTGCAAAAATAGCAAGCTTCGGTAATAATCCTTCATAAGTTTTACCCTTGCCGCAAGCATATTGATTGTATTACGAAGAGTTGTCTTATTTGCTCCACCAGAGCGAAGTTCTTTCTCCAAATCAGCTCCAAACAAATGATGTGCTTCATCGACATACACACCAAGCTGTGGCAGACGACAAAGTTTCTTAAAACGTTGATTATCAATCAGTGAAGCATCGTCCCACACATCAGAATCGTCATCATCATTTCCATAAATATCTGCAAGCAAAGAACCTGAGCCAAAAAGAATATCTGCCGGGGTATCTGCTTTGCGTTTTTTCTTTACAATGATTTTTTGATTATTAGAAATAACTATATTAAAGTCTGAGTCATCAATCGTATGAAGTGTTATACCTGTTCCTTCGAGAAAATGAAACTTTATATTTTGGTCTAATACACGAGCATACTCCGGCGGTACAACTTTTGTTTTATCAAAAGTCATAATTTCTCGAAGAGATTCCAAGACTGTCTTGTCTGGTGCAAACACCAATGCATTATGGCAAAATCTTTTATCCTTTGGGTATTTCTTTGCAAGTAGAAACTCATAGAAAATGCAAGTAGCCATAAGAATAGTCTTTCCAAGTCCCATAGTTAAAGCATAAATATAGTTAGGATAATCTTCCTTATACTTCTTCATCTGTTTGAACACAATTTCATTCTGCTCATCACCTATGTCCAAAAGAGTCCCCTGACCGCCTTTGTGAATAGTATAATACGATGCATCTGAAAATCTATTTTCTCTTTTTCTCCATTCATCAAACATTTGATACATATGAGCGTTGTCCATAAATTCCTTGATAAAAACATACATCTCCAAGGCTTCAAACTGTGGTTCTCGCAGGAACGCATCACTATTTTCGTTGCTATCATTATATGCAAGGAATTTTTTGGTTAAGTCATTGTATCTTGAACGTATTTTGCCTCTATTTTGGCTGTAATATTCCCATAGCTGTTCATAGAAAGCAAAATCCTGAACAAACGCTTTTGTATTTTTTGCCATAGGTTATTCAACCTCCATTTCCAATGACTCCGCTAACAGGTCTGTAATCTTAACTCGAATAGTTCCTGCATCTTCAGGAATATCATAAATACCTCTTACAATTTTTTTCTTGTCCGGCACATCGGTTACCGCTGGTTGCATAACCACTCCATCATAATTCCAATCAATCATTATTGATTCAACCAATTGTCGCCAATCTTCAACATATTCTTTTTGCAAAGAAAGTTTTTGCATGAGATTCATCGGATAAAATGACCTAATAACCAGTTTATTTCCCTCTTTGACAATCTCTGCCTCCGCTTCTCGTTTTAACTGTAAGTCTTTCTTATCTCTAAGAATATCTACAATTTCAATATTTAACTTGTATTCAGAAAGTTCTTGTTCCAAAGATGCCTTCAAATCTGGTTCATGTCCCATACAAACAATGGTTATCTTTTCTACGGGTTGCATTGGATTTTCTGCTTTTCTCTTTTCATATGTTTTGTATGGTAGATTTGCTTTCAATTCTTCCAAATCTGCCTTAGTTGCAATGCGATTTACCGGCATAATCTTAACCATTCGACCATCAAGTTCTCCGTCCCATACGTCACTCTGAGGAAACGGTTGTATCTCAAGAGCCTGAATAATCAAATCTCTTGCTTCAATTGGATTTCTAAAAAAGTCATAATTATTGACATTATAAACTTCAAAACCAGTGTACTTTTCTGCATTCATAATTTGCTGTTCTTCTTTTCCGGATTCCAAATCAATGACATCAGGTTTTATAATCTCTTGCATAGGCTCAGCTAATTTATCTTGTAATTGCAATAATCTTTTTGTTGTTACTTGCACTGCTCCTAGATTTATATCTGCACCAATAAATTTTCTGCCAAGTTTCATTGCTACAGCCTGAGTTGTACCACTTCCCATAAAGCAATCAAATACAATATCGCCAATATTACTAGATGCTCTTATTATACGTTCTATTAACTTTTCTGGTTTCTGTGTGGGATAACCTACCGGTTCAACTTTATCCGCTGGTTGTAACATTGGTATTCTCCACATATCATCTATTCTTTTTTCATATGACATCTTATACATTACATTGCCATTTTCATCTCTAGCATTTATTGCTTTCCCATCTACAAATTTCCTTACCAGCTGTTTTATTGGCTTCTCTCTTCTCTCATATTGAGTATTAAACACATAATTAGGCGTTTTGGAATAAACCAAAATTTTATCTGTAGTTCTGGGGAAACATGATGACTTGGGTGCCATTTTGTTATAATAATACCATGTTATTTCATTTATAAAATTGTCAGCTCCAAACAGCTCGTCCATTATACATTTTATATAATGTCCTTTGTGCCAATCACAATGTATATAAAGTACTCCTGTATCGCTTAACAACTCCTTCATAATAACTATTCTTTCATACATAAACTGAAGATATTCATCATTTGTCCAAATATCGCCATATTGTTTCTCTTCAAATGTTGAAATATCATTTGTGGCTTTTTTCCCTTTTAATTCCACTTTCATTTTATAATCGACACGACTATCAAAGGGTGGGTCAATGTATATCAACTGTACTTTACCACGATACTCTTTCAGCAAATGGCTCATAACCTGTAAGTTATCTCCCCAAAATATCTTATTTATCCAGCCATTGGTTTCCTCGCCATATCTTTCACGAAGTTGAGCAGGATAATACTGTGTAGATTCATAAGGACGCTTTCCCGTCCATCTAAGTTCCGGGTATCCCTTAATCGTCGGGCGTTTAGCAAATTCAAAAGTCATTTGTCCTTCCATTTTTTAAAATCCTCCATTATTCTTTGCTACCTTTTTTATTTCTGCGGCTCTAATCGGTATAAGTTGTCCTTCCATATACAAATCCCGCCCCAGTAAACTATGAAGTAGAATATATTTATCAGTTTCCAGCAAATTAGGATTTTCCCCCAGCAAAGCATTCACTCTTTCAATCATCATTGGTTCTGTAAGCTGTGCTAAAGTGGATTCAACATCAAGCTCTCCTGCATTACGAAGTTTCGTAAGACTGCTTAACAGCCCAATCCAATGATAAAGAAGTTTTCGCTTTTCTGCATCTACTTCTTCCTTTGTCATAGTTTCAGAGAATATCGACTGATTCTCAACTACCTTATATTCTGTCTCACATTTTATCTGGTCTATCTTAAGCTCTTTAGAAAATAAAACATCTTTTGCACCATTCCAAAGTGGGACTATATGCTTATGCCAAACATTAGGAATTACTTCATAGAAGAAAACATCGCCTACTCGGTCAATGGCATATTTAGAATATTCTACCATCTTATCTCGAACTAAATCTTTTATAGAAGAAGCATAACTTTCCTGCATCTCACTATCAGCCACATAATGCTTTAATTCCTTAAGTACCCTATGTGGTTTTCGATTCATCAATCGTCCATATTCATCTATAAAAGCCTCATTGTTTTTGTATTTTATGAAAAGTTCATCTGTTGGAATAATATATATAATATTACCTTTCGGAACTCTATGTTCTGCCATATACTCTACCTCTCGTTACTTATTACAGTAATATCGAAAATCGCAGTTCTTACAAGTTTTCGCATCATCGCAACGATGTTTAAAATCCTTCCTCAGGATTTTATGTACAGTGTCATCAAAAGCTGCAACTGTTCCTTCAATAGCAGTCCTTGTATAAGGATATGTTATCATCGGATTACCATTTTCTTCTCCTGTATAGTAGAGATGCATTTTGCTTACCTTCTGTCCGGTTCTCTGTTCAATAAGATAAGCATAGATTTGTAATTGTCTACGATAATGTTCTAATCTTTCTCGCATCTTAACCATATCTGGCTTTCGCTCAGATTTGAAATCAACTATTTCAACTGTACCATCAACGCCTTTGACAAGGTCAATCTTACCATCTATGATATAGTCCTCTTTAACAAGACTGACATCTACCTCAGCCTGCTGAACAGATGCCCATTTGCCGTCCATTCTCTCTGCATACCGTTCTACTTGACTGAGTGCTGCATTACGCTGTGGCTCAGCTAAATAAGTATGCTCCGACTTAACAAGCGAGTTATAATTTGACTCAAACCAAGTAGCAATATTATCGTTAGTGATTTTATCGACTTCTCCTCTGATAGCAGCTCTATGAATATCTTCAATGGTTTCATGAACCAAAGTACCGAACATCATAGCGTTCTGTCGAACAGGCATAAATTCAAGTTCCTTATAGAACTTATACTGTAAAGCACAAGTTTCATAAACTGTAATGTGAGAAGTAAACGAAAAGGAATTTTTCAAATTTACCTTCTTTACAGATTGAAAAGAAAATTCGCTTAAATCAAATTCGTCACTATTCACACTCTGAATTTCATCATAAATATCTCTAAAGTATTGGCTTGGAGTACGTTTATTTTCATCGCAGGTAAGTACGAGCAAATTCTGTGCCCTTGAAAAAGCCGTATAGTATAATCTCCAAAAATCAAAATACTTTGTTTGGTCATAAGGTTCAAATGCCGGTCTATGGAAATATTTTTCCTCGACTTCTGTCATAAGGTCTTTATATGTTTTTCTCGGTACATTACTTAAAGAATCCACCAATACAATTGGGAACTCCATTCCTTTAGATTGATGTATTGTAAGGAATGACACACAACCACTCGGTGCATACTCCGCCTCGTCCTCATACTCAGATATTCCACCGTCATAAAGTAGTTTTAAATAAAGATTAAAAAGTAGTTCTGTGTTTCTATCAATATATGAACCATTAAATACATCAACTCTATGCAGATACTCAAACTTACCGATTATCTGTGTAAGTAAAGCAAGATTTCTTGTAGGTCGAATATCAACAACACCTACACTCATATCTGTATCAAGAATATCGCTAAAAGGTCTAAACATAAACAACTTATAAAGCAATCCTGAATAAGCATAATCCGTCGTTCCAGTCAACCCTGCGTGTACTTTGCCGTGTTTTCTAATAAACTGTAATAGTTCTTTATTATCCGCCCTAGTAACATATTCATTAGCAGCAACAATGCATTCCCTATAATATCGGTAATGTTCTACCTGCAAAAAATCAAATTCTTGTTTTTCAAGTTTCATTACATATTTAGGAAACATAAGCATTAAACACCCCAATGCCAGTTTTATCTCATCACGTTTGAAAAACATATCTGAACGAGGAGAATAGACATTTATTCCATTTCTCTCCAAAAAATTTGCAAGTGCTGTTACTCGCTGATGCTTAACCGAGCTGAATAAAAAAGCCAGTTGGTTGTAATCCGTAAGCTTTCCTGATTCTTTTAACTCCTTAATAAAACCAAGTATTTTCTCATGCCACTCATCTTCATCATCTTTGCTAAATAATTTTACTACCGCAGGACTTTGTATATCGGACTTTACGTGTGGCTCAATTTTCTTTTGATAGCGATATATATCCCAAGAAAATTTGAATTTATGCCCCGATGTAGTTGATATCCATTCGTTATAAAAATCCACAATATCACTATTAGAACGATAATTTACTACCAGCGGAATAATCTTACATCCCTCATTTTCAAATTTGTGCGGAAATTCAAGTATATTACGGATAGTTGCACCCCTAAAACGATACAAACCTTGGTCATCATCTCCTACAACGCATATATTATGATGTTTAGCTCCAAGCAAAAACACTATCTGTTCCTGTATGTAGTTTGTATCCTGATATTCATCTATCATAAGATATTGAAGTTTATCTTGTAATTCTTCTAATATCTGTTTATTCTGCATAAGCAATTTGTAACATTCAGTCTGAATTGTTGAGAAATCAATCAAATTTCCTTCCTCAAGCATTTCTTGATAAACAGACAGCACTCTTCCAAGTGTTCTTATCCCAGGATTATCATCTGACTGCAATGCTTCAATATCAACCATTTCTTCAGACAAATGGTTGATATATGTGCAAATCTCATCAGACCGTTTCCAAGAACCTCCCTTTGAAAGAAGCTCATCAATTCCCTCTATATTCTTGAATTTATGAAAATTTCTAAACACAAGATACTTTTGGTCGAAAGTATCAAGTAAACGATAATTTCGTTTAAGTCTTGTAAACTCTAAATTCTCTTTTATAATCCTCAAACATAAAGAGTGAAATGTACCAATATACATTTCATTTACATTGACAGAAACATTCCTTTCTGCTAACTCATTTGTAATACGGGTTATAAGTTCTTTAGCTGCCTTTTCCGTAAAAGTAGCCATCATTATTTGTTCAGGTTTTATGCCACATTCTTGAATAAGATAAACCGCCCTCTTAACAAGTGTAAATGTTTTACCTGTACCGGGTCCTGCTGTGATAAGCACAAGACCGTCTGTAGCACTTATTGCTTCTTTTTGAGCTTCGTTTGCATTTCCATAATTAAACATATAAACAGCTCCTATTCCGTCCCAGTAAAATCCACTTTTCTTTATTCATCTAAAATAACTTCGCATATATCTCCGATGTCACAATGAAACACCTGACATATTTTCATCAGCACTTCAAGAGATACTGGCTCATTCTTATTTATCTTTGTTGCAGTATATGATGAAATATCCGCTGCCCGCATTAAATCTTGTCTTTTCATCTGATTATCAATCATAAGTTTTTGAAGTTTGTTATAACATATTCTCATCTGTAACACCCCTTCATCTTACAATTTTCTTTGTTACAGTTAATTATCTAACATTATATATTAAATTTTCAGGCATTTCAAGATTTCAGGCAGAAATGTAACTTTTCAGGCACTAAGGTGTCACTTTTTACTAACACCTAATACTACGTTTTGAGGATAAGAAAAAAGAGATGCCGAAGCACCTCAATTATACATTCTATTATTAACATTCAATGCAATCATCGCTATGACCTTTTCAATCGGCGGCTCTTTTCCGTCCGGTGCAACTGCTTTCCAAAAAGCTATTGCTTCCGGTTCAGCTCTTTTCATTGCTTCCCGAATGGCAAACTGCAATAGCTACAATCAACATTATCACACCGATAATCCTTGATATATTCTTTTTCATGTAATGCCATCCTTGTCAAGCTTGAATTTTCTACTCTTATCAATAACCCCAAGTCATCAGATTCCATTCTCCGCCTTCACTCCGTGCAAGCCACCATGACCA
>PPYE01434016.1_pt1 | contig 10051 bp, 9 predicted proteins | sample 1559881 | NCBI WGS metagenome assembly PPYE01 (sample SAMN08240022, study PRJNA423297) | Human gut metagenome, whole genome shotgun sequencing project.
TCCCGACCCTACGCAGAAGTGGCAGTTTATCTCCAACCTGCACCCCCTGTCCATTGTATTTGTCATCATTGTTCTTTTTGCACTTTTAACTTACGTGATTCCAGGCGGAGCCTATGACCGCTATGAGGTGCCCATCAGCGCCCTGGGCGGAGAGACCCGTGAGGTTCTGGACCCGGAATCCTTCCATAACATCCCCTCAAATCCCCAGGGGTTCCTGCAGCTTTGGACCGCGTTCTTTGACGGCGCGGTGGAAGCGGCGGATATCAGCTTCCTGATTATGATCTGCTCCGGCGCCTTTACCGCCATCATTGCCACGGGGGCCATTACCCAGGGCATTCACTCGCTGGTAAAGCGCTTTGGCTCCAAGTCCTATGCCATTATTCCCGTGTGTGTGTTTGCCTTTGGACTGGCGGGCGCCGCGGCCGGACTCTATGAGGAGACCATCCCCTTTATTCTGGTGCTGGTTCCGCTGACCGTCTCCATGGGATTTGACTCCATGGTGGGACTGATGGTCGTACACTTTGCCGTGGCCTTCGGCGCATCTACCCCGTTTTTGAACCCCTTCAACCTGGGTGTGGGACAGGCGCTGGCGGAAGTGCCTATGATGTCCGGCATTGCGGTCCGCTTTATCCTCTGGGTCATCATGATGACGCTGACCTCCGCCTATATCCTGCGCTATGCCTTTAAGGTAAAGGCCAACCCGCAACTGTCCATCTGCTATGAGTCAGACTGCAAAAAGCGGGAGATGTACGCCGCCTCCGCTCTGGATGAGCTGGAGGGAATGAGCAAGCGCTCCATGTTGGTGCTGCTGATGGTGCTGGCCGGGTTTGCCCTGGTGGTCTATGGCGTGCTGCAGCACGGCTGGTGGTTCGGCGAGATCGCATCTGTCTTCCTGTATATGGGCATTGTCATTCCTCTGGTGGGCGGTCTGTCCGTCAATGAGATGATTTCTAAGTTTATGGAGGGTATGGCTTCTACCCTTTCTGCCGTGTTGATGATTAGTGCTTCTCGCGTGATCACTACCATTCTCACGAACAGCAATACGATGGACACCATCCTCCACTTCCTCTCCGGCTCTCTTATGGAAATGCCCAAGATCATATCGGTTCTGGTCATGTTTGTCATCTCTGCTGTTTGCATGCTGCTGGTCCAGAGTATGTCCGGCCTGGCCGCTACTATGATGCCCATTATGAGCCCCCTGTCTGATCTGCTGGGGATTCCCCGCCAGGTTATGGTGTCCAGCTATGTATTTGGTACCGGTGCGTTGGGTATTCTGGTTCCTTGGGAAGGCATCAACTATGCCATGAGCAACCTGGCTGGTGTGGACTTCTTCGGATATCTGAAGGAATTGACCAAGTTTACATTCTTGATCTATATTCCATTCTCTGTTATCTCCCTGATTTTGATGACCGTGTTTAACTTCACGTAAGAAAACGTCTGCATGTAAAAACTCCCCGCAGTTTGCCGGTGTGGTGCAAACTGTGGGGAGTTCCTTTTAAAAATGCGTATGCGTTGCGAGAAATAGAGGCGTTTCATTATTTCTCTTCTTGTTTTTCGTCGAAATATGTGATGCCCAGGGCAACCAATAGGGTTAAAACCTCGGCAAAGGGGACCGCAAGCCAGACGCCGTGGATGGCGCAGAAGATGCTGATGCCCGAGAAGAGAAAGCCAAGTCCGTACAGCCGCATCCCGGAGACAGCCAGAGTGTAGACACTGCTTTGCGGCTGGGCAAAGAAGCTTACCCCCAGCGGAGCCAGAAAATAGGTCATGGCATATAAAACAAAGGGAGCAACCGTAAAGAAGCGCCGGGCATAGGACTCCAAAACCCGGCAGACATCCCGCTGTCCGTCACCGTAGGCGTAGCCAAGGGGCGGTGCGATACCCATGGAGAACCCAAAGTAGATGCCGATGACCAAAAATTGCAGATACATGATGATGGAGACCGCCGCAATGCCGTCCTCTCCGGCGAAGACCATGGCGGTGCGGTTAAATACCACTGTGGTAATGGCAATGGCCAGCTGATTGACACATTCTGAGACGCCATTGACCATACAGCGGCAGGACAGAGAGGCCGTCAGACCGCGGGTAGTAAAACGAAAGATTTTTTTCCGCGCGGCAAAATAGAATATGCCCATGCAGAAGGAAAGAAGCAGTCCAAGAATAGTGGCTGCGGCAGCACCCTGGATGCCCATGTTCAGCCGGGCCACCAGCAGATAGTCCAGCACAATGTTGCAGATCCCGCCGGCCAGCGCGGTCAGAAAGCTGTATGTAGGCGCTCCGTCCACCCGAATGAAATAGGTGAACAATTCCTTGCCGATGACCAGCGGAGCGCCCATCAACCACCAGATCGCGTAGGTTTGACAGTCTGCCATGGTGGCGGGGGTAGCCCCCAGCCAGTCCAGCACAGGAGACAGATTCAGTCCAAAAAGCAGGGAGATCCCGCATCCCAGAAGAAGAGAACAAATAAGACTGACAGAAAAGGCACGGTTGGCCTCCTCCTCTCTCCTGGAGCCGATGAGCAGAGCGGCCACCGCACTGCCGCCGGTGGCAAAGATCAGGGCGATGCCGTACAGCACATTAACAATGGGGTATACGATGTTGATGGCAGCCAGCGCGTTGGTGCCAACATAGGAGGAGACAAAAATGCCGTCCACAATGGTATATAATGTATTGAACAAGGAAGTCAGGTAGGTTGGGACGATAAAACGCAGAACCGCGCGAAACCGGACCTCACTTGCAGAAGAAAATATCAAGGTTTTTTCCATTCCAATCCCTCCGGATGTCATTGTAAACCTTCAAGGCCCTTGAAGGTCAAGAGGACATATGATACGATAACAACCACTGAGATAGGTGATGTTATGGAAAAAACGTTTCAAATTGGAGAGATTGCCCGCTTTTTTGAGCTGGCCCCATCCACGCTGCGGTATTGGGAAGAATGTGGGATTTTAGCGCCGGACAAAAATAAGGAGAATCAGTACCGGACCTATTCCGTATCCGACCTGATGGCCATTTCCGATGCTGTGTTTTATAAGAGCCTGGGGCTCCCCCTCAAGCAGATTCGGGACATGGAACAAACAACGCCCGGTCAGCACAGGGAGTTGCTGGAGGAGAAAATGGGCGAACTGGTGGCATTGCAGGAGCAGGTGCGGCTACGGATGGAAAAACTACGCTGCCATCTGGCGGCCATTGACGAGGTGGAGCGGTTAAGAACGCGGCCTTACGCCATTGAGGATATTGATACGGAATGTATCGTCTCCTTTGACCTGATTGAGCAGGACAAGCTGCGCCAGTACATCGGAAATCCGTATCTCTATTCCCGGGTACAGCACTCCTGTTGTTTGCAGCAGGAGCACCGGGGACTGACGGTGCCGACAGAGCAGCTGGACCAGTTCCCGCCCGAGCAGATTTTGTGGCAGAATTGCGGCGGCACCTATGCCGCATGCCTGATGAGAGAAGAACATACCCAGCCCTACAAAAATAACCTGCAGCAGCTTGCCCATATCCAGAAGTCGTACCGGACGGGAGCTGTTATCAGCAGGTTTTTGCTGTGTGCCCGGGAAGATGGAGAGTTATACGACTTTTATAAGACTTTTGTGGAGGTCTTCCCCAAGGAGCGGGACGGGCAGGCAGAGCCCCAATACAGTATTTTTCTAAAGGAGAATTGACCATGGGTTATCAAGAGATCGATCTGGAGACCTGGCCCCGCAAGGAGCACTATCTCCATTTTACCAAACAGGCGAAGTGCTTTGTGTCCATCACAAAGGACGTGGACGTCACCCAGCTTCGGGCTGCGGCAAAAACCTGCGGCAGAAGCTTTTATATCGCCTTTTTATATGTGATCTGCAAGGTGATCAACCGGCACGGCGAATTCAAGCTGGCCTATCTGCCTGAGGAGGAAAAGCTGGTGCAGTGGGATGAGGTCCTCCCCTCCCACTTGGTCTTTCACGAAGAGGACGAGACCTTTACCTGCATCTGGTCCCGATGGGAGCCGGACTTTGAAGCGTTCTACCGCGGGTGCCAGGAAGATATCGCGGCGGGCAAGGAGTACCGAGGCTACCGTGTGCCGGGGATGCCGGAGAATACATTCTGCGTCTCCTGCCTGCCGTGGCTCAAGTATTCTGCCTTGGATATTAACCTCTGCGGGGACGGCCTGTTTCTGGCGCCCATGATCAGCTGGGGAAAAGCGGAGTTGGACGGCGGCCGCATGAGGATGCCCCTCTCCTTTGAAATTCACCATGGAGCGGCAGATGGCTTCCATATTGCCCGCTTTTATGACGAAGTGGAGCAGGAAGCAGTTGCGCTGGCGGAGTATCTGTCGGCCTTTGGCGGGAAGAGTGTCTGCTGCTGACAGCAGACGATATAGCGACCAAAAGAGAGAAAAGCGTACCGGAAAAGATGATCCGGTACGCTTTTTTCAAAATATAGCGTGTACTGAGAGGGAAAATGAGAAGACAGGGGTTAGCTGTTTTGGCTCATTTGTTCAAAGGCGGCGCACTTTAAACAGCAGCAAAATACGTCCATGGCCTGCTGAAGTTCAGACACAGAGGGATACGAGGGGGCAATGCGAATATTCTGATCCTTTGGGTCGATGCCATAGGGGAAGGTGGCCCCTGCGTTGGTCATGATCACGCCGGCCTGCCTGCAGAGCTCAATCGTGCGTTTAGCCAGGCCGGGAAGAGTGTTTACCGAGACAAAGTAGCCGCCTTTGGGACGATTCCAGGTGGCCAGACCCAAGGGTGCGATTTCCTTCTCCAGGGTGCTTGTTACCACATCAAACCGTTGCTTTAAAATCTCGGCATGTTGCTTCATGAGGTCTAAAACATGGGCCTTGTCTTTCAGATACCGAACATGCCGCAGCTGATTGACCTTATCATAGCTGATGACCTGGACATCCAGCAGCCGGAGCATATACTCCATATTTGCCTGGCTGCAGGCAAAGCATGCCACACCAGCACCCGGGATGGTAATTTTGGAGGTGGAAGCATATTCAAATACCATGTCCGGATTTCCGTTTTGTGCGCAGAGGCCTATGATATCGGCAAAGGGGAGAAATTCCCCCTCAAACTCATGTACGCAATAAGCGTTGTCCCACATCAGTAGAAAATCCGGAGCGGCAGGTTTCATGGCGGCCAGGCGCTGGACGGTTTGGGCAGAATAGACGATTCCATCCGGATTGGAGTATTTCGGAACGTTCCACATTCCTTTCACATACGGATCCTGAATCAGATGTTCCACCACATCCATGTCGGGGCCTTCCGGCGTCATCGGCACGGTAATCAGTTCAAATCCGAAAGATTCTGTGATCTTGAAATGACGGTCATAGCCGGGAGCGGGACAGAGCCATTTGAGTCCCTTTTGTTGACTCCAGGGCCGTTCGCTGTGCAGAAGACCGTGCGTCATGGCCTTTGCAATGGTATCATACATCAGGGTCAGACTGGAGTTACCGCCCACGAATACCTGTTCAGGAAGACAGCCAAGCAGCTCTGCGAAGAGACTTCTTGCACTGGATAAACCGGCGATCTCGCCATAGTTCCGGGCGTCGATGCCGTCGTCAAAGCACTCTGCGGGGTCGGTCAATGCGGTGAGAAGGCCGGAAACCAGGTCCAGCTGCTGCCGGCCGGGTTTGCCACGTGCCATGTTCAGCTTGAGCCCTTGGTTTATCCAATCCTGATACTCTGCCTGGGCTAAGCTGCATTGGGTCAGGACATCACTGGAACAGACTGTATGCATATCAACACCTCATATTTTCAGACATTGCTCATAACAGTGAGTATAACACCGAGGGAATATTCTGTTTTTAAAAGGGCTGGACCAATATAGTTCATTGGGTTCGAGCGTCTTTTCGAATCAGTTCGAAGAGGGTCATCAGACCCTCGCACATTACAGGGTCCAGCACGGGAAGGCCGGTTTCTCGTTCCAGGGCCGGAGCAATTTGAATGCTGGACATCCCGGTGCAGCTTAGAGCGATGACGTCTGCGCCCAGCTGCTTTTGCCGCTGTGCCTGCTCCACGGTGGCGGAATACCCCTGGGGCGTCATCAGGTCGAGGACGCTCTCTACGCCCTTGCCGCGGGCGTTATCTACAATATGATCGCCAAAGACTTGCTGATAACCGGCCGGAACATCCTCGGTGATTCCCAGCACAGCGGGGTGGCTGCCATAGAACATGCATAGGGCAGCGGTACTCTCCCCAGCCCCGATGACCGGGATGGGAACTGCCTGGCGCGCTTGTGCAACTCCGGGGTCTCCGGCACAGCTGACAATGATCGCGTCAAAGCCCTCTTGCCACATTTCTTTTGCCATAGCTACCACCTTGGGAGCGCCTAAGGCCATAGTCTGGTCGTCGTGGATCCCCTCCGGCTGGTCTGGAATACAACGGGATTCGACCTGCAGCATGGGAAAATACTGTTCGATCAGCGCCCCGTGCATCTGCATCAGCTGGGTGTCGTCTGTGGTCAATACGCGGATCAGGCCAACTCTGTATTTCTTCATATCATACTCCCCTGCCTTCATGACATTTTAATGGAATGAAAAATAGTCTGCTTGTTGGCGTATGCGCAGGAGCGGTGCTGGCTGCAGCCGGAACAGGGATAGGTGCATTCCGCTAAGCTGTCTGCATCCACAGGCGGCTGGGACGGAAGGGCTTTGATCTGTTCTACCAGGTGGAGGACTTTTTCCACTTCTTCCTGCTCCCCTTCAATCTGAATCGCTACGGAGGCTTCTGCACCGGAAAATCCACCTTTGGCAAAAACCAGAGCGTTTACACGGGCATAGGACTCAATGGCCTGGGCCTCGGTCAGAACTTCTCCCGGTATGGGGGCAAGACTGCAGGCCATGCCATAGGAAAAATCACACTTTTTTCTGGAAATCTGCGGGCTCAAGCGGGTCAGATCCCCTGGGATGAGCTTCATCACACTGGTCAGGATCAAGGTGCGGATTCCTTCCGTATACAGGAAGTGCATGCAGGTCCCATAGCCGCCCCCACCGGAGCTGCCGATCAGCAGTGCGGCATGGCCAAACGCATCCAGTGCGTTTGCTCCGGTTACAAACAGATCATCAGGTCCCATTGCTTGCAGGGTTTGCTCCAGACAGGAATCAACATTTCGGATTTCTCCCCGCTCATAGAGCAGAAAATGGGCGCCCTGGCTCTCCGCGTAGGATCGTTTCATCCCGTTTTTTGTAATTCGTCCGCAGATACGCATAGGGGTGTCAGCCAACAGCGCAGTCAGACAGGAGACGGTGGAGGAGCCTTTGAACAGGATTTTTCCCTGGGAGAGGTAGGGGGCGAACAGAATGCTGTCCAGGATGCAGCGGGCAATCAGCCATTGGCATTGCGTGCCCCAAAGGGTGAACTGTGCGACCGCCATGGACAACCTCCTCTCAGATCTGGAAAGCGCCGTCTTTCAGGACCAGGACATCATCCAGGTAGAGCGTGGGATTTTTGATGATTCCGTCGATGTGGCAGTCCGCTTTATTTGTTCCGCCAAATCCGATGTTGGTGCCAAAGGCAATGTGCACGGTCTGATAGGCCTTCTCATCCTCCAGGATCACGCCGGTCAGTCTGGCGGCGTAGTTGGTGCCGATGCCCAGCTCACACAGGGTGGCATTGCGCTCATTGTTCAGCAGGAAGCCCACCTTTTCGGCCTCTGCGCCCTGGATGCTCTGCAGCTTTCCGTCCTTGACCTGTACCTGAAGGGGGGACTCCAGCAGACCGATGCCCACCATGGAGCCGTCAATGATCATAGAACCGTTGGAGCCGCTTTCCAGCGGGGCGATGTAGGCCTCACCGGAGGGGAGGTTTCCGGCCTGGCCCTTTTCCCGGTACACGCCGGGGCTGGGGATGCCGGGCCGGCCGGCCAGATCCAGAGTCAGTACATGGCCGTCTTTTTCGATGCGGGCGGTTGAAGCCTGGGTGAGCATCTCAGTCACCCGGTTGGTCAGCTCCATCACGGTATCGTAGTCCGCGGTCATAGCGCCCTGACGGAACATATCCTCCGTGATGTTGGGCATGGTGGCGATCCGCGCCCCGGCCTTTGCCGCTTCGATTTTGGCGCGGGTATGGGTGATGGAAGTGCTCATGGGGCAAAGTACCACATCGGCGGCCTTCATGGCGGCGGCAATGGAGGCGGGAGGCTCCTGCCCAGAGACCTCACGGGGGGACATGGTCACCAGCATGGCATCCGCGCCCAGTTCCTTTGCCGCTTGATACAGTGCCTGGCCGATCTGAAACTTTTCGTCGTCCGTCACCACCAGTACCGTCTCCCCCGCTTTTACATCCATGCAGGACGTCAGTACACGGGTTCCGATTTCTACCAGATTCATAATATACCTCGCTTTCAAGATAACAGTTCCATCAGAACTCGGGTGGCCAAGGTGCGGGACAAAATGACCGGCTTTCCCGAAATTTCATGGAACTTGGCTTTCATTTCTGCACTGTATCCAATGCAGTCCATCACCACCAGGTCTACGTCCATTTCCGCTGCCTGGCGGGCTGCCCGGTCCAGCTCCTCGGGGCTTCCGTAGGGAGAGGCGGGAATCACGGTGACTTGGGAAACATATTCCCTCCATTTGCTCTCCGATTGAGCCACCTGCTGGGGCGTGGGGGTAACAACGGCGATCCTGCTTCGACCGGCCAGAGCTGGCACCAGGCCGTTGAGAACCTTGCAGGGGAAAATCAGAGGCACCTTGGAGTGAAATACGGCAGGAAAATCTCCAGTGCAGAGGAACAGAATTATTTCTACACCCTGCTGCTCCAGCTGGTCAATGCAATTTTGCAGTCTGGGGAGGATATAACGCTCGGCAAAGACGGCGGAGCTTCCGTCCCGCAGGCGGGAGATCAGCACATAGTCGTCCGGGCCGGGCTGAAAGGCTTCGATCTCTTCCCGGGTCAGCCCATCCAGACCGCCGGCCTGGAGAAGCTCCACCTGGTCCCCCAGCAGGGGGAGAATGTCCTGGGTCACGTCGGTTCTGGGAGATTGGCCGATGGTGATAGCGCCCACTTTGATCATAGTAGAAGACCCTCCTTTTTGCAAAATGCGGCCCTGGATGGACCAGGGCCGCATAGCTGTTATTGTTTGCCGAAGCCCTGGAAATGACTCATATCGCCATAGAGCGCCTGAATGCGGGCAAACTCCTCCTTGTCGTAGAAGGACAGCTCACCGCGGCCAAAGGCCTTGGCGGCCTCCAGCATAAAGCGGGCGGCTTCCTCGATGTCGGCAAAGTGGCTGGCGCCGGTGGCGCAGCCGGGCACCGGGGTCTGGGTGGCAATGGCCACGCCTACCACCGGGGCTTTGGTGGCGGTGGCGGGCTGCAGGATGCTGTTGAGGTGATACAGGTCGTTGCCATAGGGGGTGATATCCTGCTGGGAGAGGGGGAAGACATGGGCGGGCTTGCCCAGGGTGATCTCCATGAGGTCCACCAGGTCACTGCTGACCTTCAGAATGTAGCCCTGCATGACGGTGGGAGAGATGGAGAAGTCCCGGGTGTTGATGATCTTATTGCCCTTGGTGGTGTCCACAGAGAGGATAGCGTCCAGCTCGTCGGTGACCTCCTCACGGTTGACCTGAGCCATCTCCACCGGGGAGTCCATGAAAGGAACGGGGGTGTGAGGACGGGTGGGGGCGTTGGGGCAGACGTGGGTGGAGATGAACACATCTCCCTCCAGATGGTCGCCCTTTACCTTCATGTCCAACAGCTTGGCAGCCACCGACAGGGCGCACAGAGCGCCGTCGCCGTCGGAAACGAAGCCGATACGCTCAGGACGGGCACCCAGGCCGCCCAGACGGCCCAGCAGGCCGATGGTGGGAGCGCTGCCGCCGGAGGACTTGCCCCGCGTGCCGGGGATGCGCACCTTCACCATGTCGGTTTTTCCCTTGGGGCCCTGGAGGGCGTAGACCTCGATATTGGCCTGGGGATCGATGGCGCGCAGGTACTGCTCCACGGCCGCGCCGGAGGCGGAGGGAGAATCGAGAATGTCGATGAGTTCAATTACTTGCTTGATAAGCATGGGAAAAACCTCCTGTCAATGAATTAAAAATCAACGTGAGCCAGCAT
>PPYE01541650.1_pt1 | contig 10051 bp, 7 predicted proteins | sample 1559881 | NCBI WGS metagenome assembly PPYE01 (sample SAMN08240022, study PRJNA423297) | Human gut metagenome, whole genome shotgun sequencing project.
GCCAAAATCTAACATTCAATCATTGAACTTTCCATGACTGCAAGATGTTATACCTATATAACATTAAAAACATTGCAGTTATGGAAAAATATTTAATACACAGCAACGAACTGCATCTGATAGACGCAGAGAAAATCCATCAAGCTGTAGAAAAGATGGTGGAATCACTCGATTTAGCCGCTGGCTCAACTACGAACTTTGATCTCTATCAGGTTGTGGAAAACTACTTTAAAGATCTTGAGAAAAGAAGGAAAATCAATCATGTACTGGGGATCAAAGAAGATAGATATGAACTAGCCGAAGATTTCGGCATTAAATAAAAGAAAGAAATTTATTCAATCACACCAGACAAGTTTATCCAAAAACGAGGGAGTTCCACTCAATGTGAAACTCCCTCGTTTTTTTTGAATAATCGGCGTATCATAATTAATTTCCCTGATGTACTGTAAGTTGCGGGAAAGGGAAGTTGATACCTTTTTCATTGAAGGTTTCGTAAATCGCTTTATTTATATCGAAATAAACACCCCAGTAATCTCCGCTATTTACCCATACACGTGCCACTACATTCACACTGCTGGCGTCCAGCGCATGAAGAGCCACAAAGGGAGCAGGTTCTTTCAGGATACGTTGATCAGCAGCAAGAATATCATAAACGATTTTCTGCACTTTCTCATAATCTTCTCCATAATCTACCCCAACAATCCATTCCACGCGACGAGTCACCTGATTACTATAGTTAGTTACCACTCCACTACTCATTGCACCATTCGGCACGTAAATCACTTTATTATCTGCAGTAGTCAAAATAGTATGAAAAATCTGTATTTCTTTCACTGTACCAGAAACTCCCTGACTTTCTATCCAATCTCCCACTTTATATGGCTTAAACAACAACACAATCAAACCTCCCGCAAAATTCTGTAAATTACCGGATAAAGCCATACCGACAGCAACACCGGCAGAAGCCAACAAAGCAGCAAACGAGGTTGTTTCAACTCCAAGAGCACCTACTACAGAAATGATTAACAGTACAGTCAACGTAATATTCACCAAGCTTTTTACAAAAGTCTTGATACTTATATCTACTTTTCTTTTATCCATCAAACGCCCGACAAACTTATTAAGCATAGAGATAAGGAAACGTCCGACGATAAAGACAATGACCGCAATCAGTATACGTTCTCCGGCACGAATACCAAAGTCTATCAGTTGTTGAGTAATCAACGAGAGTTTGTCCAATCCGTCAGCATTGGCAATCGCTTCTTTCATTAATTCATCTGCGGCCACTTGCACAGAATCCGCAGCTTGTGTTGCTTGTAATAATAGTAGCATAATTAAAATGTATATTAAATGAGTAAACAGTTATATTGCTATTTTAACAAAATACAAAGTTATATTGTTTTTAGTGAATCTAAAAGTTTTTTTTGCTTTCCTCCTGCAAAAGCAGTATTTTTGTAACCGATTCACTGGTAGGGGTGCCTTAACATGACGGGCTGAGAACATACCCATAGAATCTGATCCGGGTAATGCCGGCGTAGAGAACTAATTAGGGCAAAGCGGAATTGAAGAAGGTTAACTTCGGACAGGACATCCCTTATCTGTTAAGCATGACTCCTTCTACGCTGACTACATCGGATGCAGGAGCAGGTATCGGCTACACGACCCTTCGCGTGCGCGGAACCGACGGCACACGCATCAACATCACGGTAAACGGCATACCGATGAACGATGCTGAAAGCCATAATCTGTTCTGGGTAAATATGCCCGACTTTTCTTCCTCCGTAAAAGATATGCAAGTGCAACGAGGCGCAGGTACGTCTACCAACGGGGCAGGTGCCTTCGGAGCCAGCGTTAATATGCAGACTGAAGGTGCATCCATGAAGCCGTATGCCGAATTCAACGGTTCATACGGTTCATTCAACACGCACAAAGAAACGGTGAAAGTGGGAACCGGTTTGCTCAATAATCATTGGACGTTTGACGCTCGTCTTTCCAACATCGGTACGGACGGATACATAGACCGCGCTTCGGTAGACCTAAATTCTTACTATCTGCAAGGAGGTTATTTTGCAGAAAACACATCCGTGAAGCTGATTGCATTTGCCGGAAAAGAAAAGACATATCACGCCTGGGGATACGCAACCAAAAAGGAAATGGAGGACTTCGGCAGACGCTACAACCCCTGTGGCGAGATGTACACCGACGCCAACGGCAACAAGCATTTTTATGACGACCAAACTGATAATTATCTGCAAAAGAATTATCAACTTCTCTTCAATCATACTTTCTCAACAGCCTGGAATCTGAATGTTGCCTTGCATTATACCAAAGGCGACGGCTATTACGAAGAGTACAAAGACGGCAGATCCCTTATAGAATATGGCCTGAAACCATTCACAATTGATGGAACCGAAATAACCAAAAGTGATTTAGTCCGTCAGAAGAAGATGGACAACAAATTCGGTGGCGGCGTTTTTTCTCTCAATTATACAGTCAACAGGCTGAATGCGTCTCTAGGAGGTGGTTTGAATCAATACCGGGGCAATAACTTCGGAAGAGTTCCCTGGGTGAAGAATTATGTGGGCACTCTATCTCCCGACCATGAATATTACCGCAATAAATCCAAAAAGACCGATGGTAATATTTATCTGAAAGCAAACTACGATCTCACCAGCGAGTTAAGCGCGTATGCCGATCTTCAGTATCGACACATCGACTATACCATCGACGGCAACAATGATAAATATGACTGGAGCAAAAATTCCCTGCGTCCACTGGCAGTAGACAAGAAGTTCGATTTCTTTAACCCGAAAGTAGGATTAAACTGGAACATCACGTCCAACCATCGCGTTTATGCCTCTTTCTCGGTTGCTCAAAAGGAACCGACCAGAAACAATTATACGGATGGCGATCCGGATTCGTATCCCAAAGCAGAAAAATTACTCGACTATGAAGCGGGATATACTTTCGCCAACCAATGGCTGACAGCAGGTGCAAACTTCTACTACATGGATTATACCGACCAACTGGTTCTGACCGGAGCTTTAAATGACATCGGTGAAGCAGTGACCGAAAACGTGCCGGACAGTTATCGTATGGGAGTCGAGCTAATGCTGGGAATCAAACCGTGTAAATGGTTTCAATGGGATATAAACGCTACATGGAGCAAAAACCGCATCCAGAATTTTGTAGAAAGCCTGCCGGGCTACCACTATAATGACGACGGTAGCTCTACTTCTCTCCCAACTGTTCAGATCAAGCATAAAGACACTCACATCGCTTTCTCACCCGACTTTCTATTTAATAACCGCTTCTCATTCATTTATAAGGGATTTGAAGCAGCTCTGCAATCGCAGTTCGTAAGCAAACAGTATATGACAAATGCGGAAGTAGAAGAATTGACTCTTGATAAATATTTTGTCAGTAACCTCAATCTGGCATACTCTTTCCGTCCCAAGAAAGTGTTGAAAGAAGTCACGGTAGGGTTCACTGTGTACAATCTGTTTAATGAAAAATATGAGAACAACGGCTGGGCATCGAGCGACTACACCGATACGGTGGAGAATCGGGGAAACTATGCCGGATATGCAGCGCAGGCAGGAACAAACGTTATGGGACATGTTTCTTTCCGCTTTTAATACCACAGGGCTATGGAATTGAATTTTCTGGAAATATTCGGTACGATTGTCGGGCTAGTCTACCTTTGGTTGGAGTACCGGGCAAGTATCTACCTTTGGATAGCAGGTATCGTGATGCCTGCCATCTATATCTTCGTATATTACAAAGCAGGACTGTATGCCGATTTCGGTATCAATATCTACTATCTGATAGCCGCCATCTACGGTTGGTTCTTTTGGATGTGGGGACACAGAAAGAAGAAAGGTCAACAGTCGGCAGATGCTTCAACCGGTGACAAACCCAAAGATCTTCCTATCGTGCATACTCCATGGAAATGTTACTTACCTCTTTTTCTGGTATTTATTGTTGCATTCATCGGCATTGCGTGGATACTAATCGAATATACGGACAGCAACGTGCCCTGGCTGGATAGTTTTACTACGGCATTGAGCATTGTCGGCATGTGGATGCTGGCACGCAAATACGTCGAGCAATGGTTTGCCTGGATTCTTGTGGATATTGTCTGCTGCGGACTTTATACGATATTATTATTGGCGACGGAGACTCTCTTTCGCCGGAAAACAAAACACATTTCTCGGACATTATTCACCATATAGCCGATCAGGAAACGAATGACCAGACCAAAGCTGTCCACTTCCTGCAAGAAAAAGGCTACCGAAGAATAGCCATCGTCGGTGCTACCGGAAAACGGGAAGACCACACATTAGGAAATATCAGTTTATTGCTGGACTATATGAAAAGCGGTATGGAAGTACGAACTGTTACGGATTACGGGGTATTTATTCCCGCAAATGGCACGCAGACTTTTATGTCTCACACAGGCCAACAAATTTCCATTATCAATTTCGGAGCGAAAGGATTGAAAGGGGAAGGATTGGTTTATCCGCTTAGCGACTTTACGAATTGGTGGCAAGGAACTCTTAATGAAGCTACAAGCAATCGTTTTACCATTCAATGCACAGGAGAGTATTTAGTGTTTCTAGCTTCTATGTAAACCGATATTAATTCTCAAACATTCTCATCACTATGAGAAAAAATTCTCACTGCGATGAGAAAAAATACTCATAGTAATGAGAACTTTTTCTCATTGCGGTGAGAATCTTTCTTTCATTTCAATAGACTGACAACGCTTCATAGGCCACTGTGTTACAGCCTATTAAGACTGACTACAATGAAAGTAAATAGCTCTTGAAATCTACAAATTCTTTCGTCATTTGCAGACTTTTCTTCTCGCCTTTCATAAATTCCTGCAATTTGGCAGGTATCTCTACTGATTCACCGATAATGCTTTCCACTGTTTCAAGGAATTTAGCCGGATGAGCCGTTTCAAGAAATACACCCGTTTCGCCTTCTTTCAAGCCTTCTACCAATGCACGGTATCCGCAAGCTCCGTGAGGATCGAGGAGATAATGATGCTCTTTCCAAGTTTCTTTCACCGTTTCACGGATCTGTTCGTCGGTATAAGTTGTTCCTGAAATTTCGGCAGAGATAGCAGCGTGCGAACCATTATACAAATCAAGTACACGTGCAAAGTTGCTAGGATCTCCCACGTCCATAGCGTTAGCGATTGTTGCAATAGACGGACGGGGATTGTATTTGCCAGTTTGCAGATATTGATAGAAAATATCGTTGCGGTTGTTGGCAGCAATAAAACGCTTCACAGGCAATCCCATTTTCTTTCCGAACAATCCTGCGGTGATATTTCCGAAGTTTCCGCTAGGTACGCAGATGACGGCGTTATCCGCTTTTCCGGCACGCTTCAGTTGAGCGTATGCATAGAAATAATAAAATGCTTGTGGCAGGAAACGGGCTACATTGATGGAATTGGCAGAAGTCAATGACAGATGTTCATTCAGCTCCTTATCCATAAAAGCAGCTTTTACCAATGCCTGGCAGTCATCAAACGTTCCATCCACTTCGAGCGCAGTGATGTTCTGTCCCAGTGTAGTGAATTGCTTTTCCTGTATTTCGCTGACTTTTCCTTTCGGATAGAGCACATATACATGAATACCGTCCACACCCAGAAAACCGTTAGCCACAGCACTTCCCGTATCACCGGAAGTGGCTACCAGTACATTTACATTCTTTTGTCCTTCCTTCTTAATGAAGTATCCCAGCAGACGCGCCATGAAACGACCGCCTACATCTTTGAAGGCTAGTGTCGGTCCGTGGAAAAGTTCGAGCGAGTAGATGTTATCCGCTACTTTCACCAAAGGTACATCAAAACTTAAGGTATCATATACAATCTGTTTCAGGGTGTCGGCAGGAATATCCTCACCGAAGAAAGCATCGGCTACACGATAAGCTATTTCCTGAAAAGACAACGTATCAATCGTATCGTAAAACTCTTGTGGAAGAGGCTTGATAGACATAGGCATAAACAACCCTTTATCGGCTGCAAGGCCTTTTACAACTGCTTCCTGTAAAGAAGCCACCGGTGCTTGTTTATTCGTACTATAATATTTCATGGGATGATATTTTTAGTGCTCACCACAGATTACACAGACTTACACTGATATTTTCTCTATTATTACATAATACAAAAGTCTCTTATCATTTTAAATCTGTGCGAATTAAATCTGTGCGAATCTGTGTAATCTGTGGTGAACATTATTTCATAAATTCTTTAATAAACTCGTCTTCTTTCAACACACCATAACTACCATTGCAGGCAGATACTTCGTCGTAAGTTTGCACCTCGTCCGGCTCAATTCCCGGATACCAGATAAGGAACGGGATAGGATCGGAAGTGTGCGTGCGAAGTTCGCAGGGAGTAGGATGGTCAGGCAATACGGCTATTGCTACCGGTTCATCCCAATCTTTCACTGCTTCGTAGATAGGTCCTACGGCACGTTTATCCAGATTCTCGATAGTGAGAAGTTTCAAGTCGATGTCTCCTTCGTGTCCGGCCTCATCGCTGGCTTCGATATGAAGATAGACAAAGTCATCGGTTTTCAAGGCTTCCAATGCAGCAGCCACTTTATTTTCATAATTCGTATTATACAGGCCGGTTGCCCCTTCTACCGCAATACGACGCAATCCGGCATAATAACCGATTCCGTTTATCAGATCAACAGCCGAAATCACCGCACCTTTTTTCACTTGCGGGAAAGTTTCGGAGAAAGTAGTCATCTGCGGACGATAACCGGGGCTCCAGGGCCAAATACTATTGGCGGGGTCTTTGCCTTCAGCTATACGTTTCAGGTTCAATGGATGATTCTTCAACAGTTCCTGTGATTTTAGAATCAGGTCGTTAATCAGGTCTGCCGTTTCTTGTGCTTCCGGGGCCAATGGTTTCACCATCAATGGGCGGAAAGGTTTCAAAGGAACATCGTGCGGAGGAGTACAGTCCAGTTCTTTATTTCCTCCCTTGATAACCAACAGATGACGGTACTGGACTCCTGTGTGGAACCGTACGCGGTCATTGCCTAGTTTCTCTTGCAGGTATTGAATCAATACGTCCGCTTCTTCTGTAGATATGTGTCCGGAGGAGTGATTCTTCAGAATTTCTCCTTCCACACAAATCAGGTTACAACGCATTGCCATCTCGCCCGGTTTCAAATCCACGCCGATACTGGCAGCTTCCAGCGGTCCACGACCTTCGTACACTTTCGGAAGATTATATCCTAACACAGACATGTTGGCTACCTCACTACCCGGATGGAAACCTTCCGCCACGGTAATCAGGCGGCCGTTACGTCCCATTCGGGCTAACTGATCCATATATGGCGTCTTCGCATATTGCAGGAGCGTCTTATCCCCTAATGACTTCACTGGCCAGTCGGCCATTCCGTCTCCCAATATAATGATATGCTTCACTTCTTTTGAAAATTAAGAATGAAGAATGATGAATGAAGAATTGGCTGCACCATTACGCTGCATAGTAATTCTTCATTCTTCATTTTTAGTTCTTCATTTAATTAAACGTTTGCGATGCTCATGATGTCGGCAAATACTCCGGCAGCTGTTACTCCGGCACCGGCACCGTATCCCTGAATCATCATCGGATATTCTTTATAGCGTTCTGTAGTAAGCAGGATAATGTTGTTGCTGCCTTCCAAGCCGTAGAACGGGTGGTTGGCGCCTACTTCCTGTAAGCCGACAGAGGCTTTTCCGTTCTCCAGTTTGGCAACGAAACGCCAGTGTTTATTTTCTTTCTCCAATACCTGACGGCGGGCTTCAAAGTCTGCATCGAGACTTGGAACACGTTTCCAGAAATCTTCCAGAGAACCTTCAAAGAAGTCATTGGGGACAAAGAGGTTCTTTTCAACATCTTCCTGTTCCAGACGGTATCCGGCTTCACGTGCCAGAATCACCAGTTTACGGATGACGTCTTTACCGCTAAGGTCGATACGCGGGTCCGGTTCGGAGTAACGTTCTTCCTGTGCCATTTTGATGGTACGGCTGAAAGGAATATCGGCGCTGATCTTATTAAAGATGTAGTTCAGTGTGCCTGAAAGCACTGCTTCAATCTTCAGAATCTTGTCGCCGCTATGAATCAGGTCGTTGATCGTGTTAATAATCGGAAGACCTGCACCTACGTTTGTTTCGAACAGATATTTCACACCACGTTGGCGGGCAATCGTTTTCAGTTCGCGATAGTTTTCGTAAGCGGAAGAAGCGGCAATCTTGTTGGCTGCTACCACAGAGATATTGTGTTGCAGGAAATCTTTGTAAAGCGATGCGATATCGGCGCTGGCCGTACAGTCTACAAAAACGGAGTTAAAGATGTTCATTCCGATAATCTCGTCGCGGATGGTTTGCAGACTACTGTCTTTACCCTTTTCCAACAGTTCCTGACGGAAATTAGAAAGGTCGAAACCTTCACGGCTGAACATGGCTTTAGCAGCATCAATGATCCCTACCACATGGAGTTTCAATCCGTTTTCCATCATGAGTTTCTGCTGTTGGCAACGAATCTGTTCTACGAGGCTGCCGCCTACCGTGCCGACACCGCAGATAAAGAGATTCAGTACCTGATATTCGGAGAGGAAGAAAGAGTCGTGAATAACGTTCAGGGATTTACGCAGAGATTTGGAATCGACCACAAAAGAGATATTTGTTTCCGAAGCTCCCTGCGCACAGGCAATTACGTTGATACCGTTGCGTCCCAGCGTACCGAAAAGTTTACCGGCGATACCCGGGGTATGTTTCATATTCTCGCCTACGATAGCAACAGTAGCTAAATCTCTTTCCGCAAGAATCGGAGAAATCTCGCCCATCTCTATTTCTTTCGCAAATTCCTCGTTCAGCACTTCACAAGCCAGGTCGGCATCGGCATTACGCACACCGATAGAAGTACTGTTTTCCGATGAAGCCTGCGACACGAGGAATACACTGATTCCGTTCTTAGCCAATGCTTTAAAGATACGGTAGTTTACACCGATCACACCTACCATACCGAGTCCCTGAACAGTTATCAGGCTGGTGTCGTTGATGGAGGAAATACCTTTGATAGCCTTGCTCTGCGGGTTGGAAACTTCTTGTTTGATAACCGTTCCCACTCCGTCCGGATTGAAGGTATTCTTTATTATAATAGGAATATTCTTGTGACATACGGGATAGATAGTCGGCGGATAAACCACCTTTGCACCGAAGTTACAAAGTTCGGTCGCTTCTACATAACTCAATTCCGTAATGGTATAAGCAGTTGAAATGACACGCGGGTCAGCCGTCATAAACCCGTCTACATCCGTCCAGATTTCCAGACTTGCCGCATCCAGAGCCGCAGCAATAATGGCAGCTGTATAGTCCGATCCACCACGTCCGAGGTTCGTCACATCTCCTGTCGTTTTATCCGAAGAGATGAATCCCGGCACCAGTGACACTTTAGGGATAGACTGGAAAGCCTCTTTCACCAACTTATTAGTCAGGTCGGTATCCAGCGTATGTTTACTATGTTTTCTTTCGGTCTTGATAAAAGTGCGCGAATCGAACCATTTAGCTCCGTCAATCAGTTCGGTAACGATGATGGATGAAAGGCGTTCACCATAGCTGACGATTGTATCCGAAGTCTTCGCGGAAAGGTCTCTAATCAGATAAATTCCCTGAAAGATGTCCTTCAACTCGTTCAGCAGTTCGCCAATCTGACGTTGCAACGACACTTGCTTTTCTCCGGCAGGAATCACCTCCTTAATCATCTCCACATGACGGTAAACGATTTCGCGGAACTCACCCTCGTATGCTGAATCTCCTGCTGCCGCCATCTTTGATGTATTTATCAATTTGTCAGTGATGCCTCCCAATGCGGAAACAACTACAATTACCGGCTCACTTGCCGACTCTACAATTCTCTTTACGCTTAAAATGCTGTTCACGGAACCTACGGACGTCCCGCCGAATTTCATTACTTTCATGAAGATACTTATTTAAATGCAATGTCCTGCAGTTTGCTTTTTACAGAACGATTGGT